>Ga0068855_100003823_pt1 | contig 18406 bp, 12 predicted proteins | sample KBSCornC52_FD_66592 | JGI IMG/M metagenome (GOLD analysis project Ga0068855, IMG submission 66592) | Corn rhizosphere microbial communities from Kellogg Biological Station, Michigan, USA - KBS Corn C5-2 | ecosystem: Host-associated > Plants > Roots > Rhizosphere > Soil ...
AGATGCTTGAACGCGCCCGGATCGTGGAGCAGCACGAGCCGTAGCTGGCCGGGTTTTCTGGGCTCCGCAGCGCACACGCGCGCCAGGTGCTCCTTGCGATCCCGCCACACGAAATCCAAGCCCAGAATTTGTACCGGGCCGGCCGCGGTTTCGACTTCAGCGGCCTCGTCGATGAGCAGGGTGACGCCGGCCCGGGCAAGGGCACGCTTCACGGTTTCCGGAGCCTCGTGGTCGTGATTGCCGAAACACGCAAAGCAGCGGCCCGGCAGAGCGGCGAGCGGCTGAAGCGCGCACGCCAACAGCTCGGGATCGCTTTGCGATTCCATGGTCAGGAAATCGCCCGTCAAAAGCACGAGATCGGGAGCGCGCTCCACCGCGCGCTGACAAATGCGCCGGAGGCGCGCGACCGACATGAAGGGCCCCAGGTGCGGATCGGTGATTTGCACGATCGAAAGCGGACGCGCGACGACCGGTCCGTCACTGCGATGACGCTGCAAAGCCGGCACGGACTGCCCGTCTGCAACGGTGACGTGCACTTCCTCCTCACTGCTGCGCAGTGATTGCACGACGCCGACGAAAGCGACCGCGTACGGCAACCACAGAGCGGGCAGCTGAACGCCGAACGCGGAAAGGAGGACCCAAGGCAGCGCGAGCAGCGTGCCCGCACCAAAAAAAGCGCCCGGAATGCTGACCAGGGCGCGATACGAGAATGGGCGCATGCGCGGGCGAATCAGCGCTAGCGATTGCACGAAGACAGCCGCATGACCGTACAAGAACAAGGGCCACACGGCATGGGCGCGCGCGAACAGCGCGCTCGTGAGCAGCACGTGAATGCCAAGCGCGACCGCGCGGAAGATGGCGTACGTGCGAGAGCGAAACAACCAGCCACAAACCACCACCACGAGCCAGGCGACCAGGGATCCGAAAACGAAGGCGCTCACTCCTTTTCATATGAGGCTCTCTGCTAGGCTCAGCAAGCGCTGCGCTGGTCCGCGCCAGCCATCCCCTGGTATTTGCTCGACGAAACCTCGAAATTGCCGCTATGCTCGCGGCCGTGACCGAAGTCATCGTTGTGAGATCGAGCTGGCGCCGCACCCTCTTGTTCGCGTGTCTCGGCACCACGCTCGGCTTTGCCGCCGCGTTGATCCGCGGGCCGCAGCTGGTGAGCTTCTTCTTCAAGCCGCTTCAGGATTCGCTGTCCTGCGCGCCGACCGTCAACACCGCGCTGGATCAATTCGTGTGGCTCGAATTGGCTTCGGCTGGGCTGGGCGCGGTGCTCACGCTAACGGTGCTTTTCTTCTGGCGGCGGTTCATGCGCCGCCGTGCCGAAGCGCGGCAGAGCGGCAGCACCGTCTGAGCTTTGCTCGCTTCTGCCGTTACTCGCTCGAGAAGTAGCGAGTGCGGCAGGCGCGGCAGCGGTAGGGCCGAAATCCGAGCGTGCGCGCCAGGCTGTCGAGGAAGCCGCGCGAGCGTGAGCGCCGCACGTCATCGCGGCCGCACGCTGGGCACTTGGGAAACCGGATCTCCTCACGAGGGGGTTCTGGGGCGCGCGAAGAAGTCGAGCTCGTCGTCTCCGGAGTCACCCAGCGAATATTGGCTCAAGCGTGCGACTCGCAAGAGCTTTCTCGACAAAGGTTTGTGGCGATTTGACGCAAGCATCGTGACGGCGAAGATTGAGTGTCGCTCGCGCATCGCCACGGTTTCAGCACTCGCTCTTCAGCACGCGGCAAGCGTGTGGCGAAAGCCGTCACCCTGGAGGATTGGGTGAGCGGCCTCGACGGCTTCGAAAATCAGGGCTGCGCCGGCCGGTTGCTTTCGAGCGTCGCGCTTCGGTTCGAGGGCGAGCGCGTCAACAGGCCTCGCCGACGGTGAGCGAGCTGCCCGCGGCGCCGTTGGTGTTGCCGCTGACGCGGTCGAGCTCGCTCTGCAGAAACTCCACGCGCCGCTCGAGCTCTTGAATGCGATGGTCGCGCGCGTCGAGCTTTGGCTTGCGGCCGGGCTTGGCACCCTCGAGGCCTTCAGTGCCGCGCAGGGCGAGCTGCTTGCGCCAAGCCGCGAGGTGCGAGCTATAGATCGCTTCGCGGCGGAGCAGCGCTTCGATCTCTCCGCGCTTCGAGCTGCTGGCCGCCTCTTGTAGGATGCGAAGTTTCTCGGCGGCAGTGAAGACGCGGCGGGCGCGCTTCCGCTTTTCGGACGCGGAGGGCTCAGATGGTCGCGCGCGCTCGAAGCCGCCAAACGCGGAGTCGCCCGACGCGCGCGCTGCTTCCAGGTTCTGGTGCGAAGAATGGCTCATCTTCTCGGCCCGACGGGTTAGGGGCGAGCACTGCCGGAATCAGCAGCTCTCTCGCCAACGCCCCTGTAATGCGCGGGTCCGAGGATTCGATCACAACCCTTCAGCTGCGCTCGGCGCGCATCGCCGTGGGATCCGTGCAGACAATCAGCGTTGCTGGATTATTTCGGCGGGCTCGGACGGGGCGCCTGGTCCGGAAAAACGCCGACTGGGGCCGAAGACGCGCTCGGCCCGGGCGCGGGGGCCGGGCTAGTGGCGGGCGGAGCGGCGCTCGGAGGCGGAGCGGGCGCCGGTGCGGCCGGCGCGGGTGCGGCCGGCGCGGGCACGGTGGGAGCCGGCGCGGCCGGTGGCGGAGGCGCGGAGACCGGCGGAGGAGGCGCAGGGGGCAATGGGGCTGGCGTCCCGCGCGGAAACCCGCTGTCCGGTGAGCCGGGAGCGCCAAGGGTCAGCTCCATGCTCTGCACGTGGCGCGTGCAATCATCCGCGTGCTCGACCTGCGCGTTGCCGGCCGCATCGACGAACCCAGGCGCGTGCGCGCGGATGATCCAATGGCCGTCCGTCAGCGGCGCATAGTAACAAGACTTCAGCTCGAATTCGTCGCTGCCATTGCTGGCAGTCACGGTGGCAGTGCAGGTCTTTCGCCCCTGCGCGTCGAGCACCGTCACGTCGAGATAGTCGTAGCAATGCGAGGTGAGCGCGCCGATTGCGACGACGGCGACGAGCACGCCACCGCCCACCGCTGGCGCGCACGCGCTGAGCAGCGGCAGAAATAGCGCCAGCACCAAGGTTCCCCGATACCGCTTCCCGCGCCGGCCGCTGACCATCACGTGCCTCGAGCCTAGCATCGATCCGACACATGTCGGCGCCGCCCATTTTCGATCTCGCGCGGCGGAAGCGGCGAACGGCCACCCGACTGAGGCGGACTACGCGCCGCGTGCGGCCTTGAACGTAGCGCCCGCAGCACGTAGCAAGCGTGCTTGGCGAGCCATTCTGCGCCGCACGTCGGGCAACGCGCCTCAGGGCAAAGCGCCTCGCTCTCCGAAATTTGGCCGCGTTTGCTCGACTCTGATAGCCCCTAAGCTTGCCACACACGAGCACTTGCGCGGGTACGGGACTTGCTGAGCCACGGAGCAAACCATGAACGATCTCTCCTCGACTCAGCGCTGTAGATGGTTCGTGGTCAGCGCGTTGGCGCTCGGCACGACGTTGGCGACTGTCTCGGCACCAGCCGTCGAGAGTCCGGTGTTCTTGGGTGATGTCGGCGTGGGCCAGCGCGCGCCCGAAGTGCGCAGCGAGCTGCGCTCCGCCTTGAATGCCGAGTTGTCTGCGACTGACTTTGCGCACGTGAAGACGCGCGAGCACTACGTGCTGTCCGCGACGCTCGTGCGTTTGGATAGCGTCGTCGCCTCGGACTCGGTGCGCGCGACGTGTGTCGTCTCGGTTGCGCTCTTGCGCGACCACGGTGCGACGCTGCACGCCGTGATCAACGGTCGCGCCACCGCAGAGGTGGCAAAGGGCAGGGCAGCGGTGGCGCAGAGTGATGCCTTGCGCGCCGCGGTGCACAGCGCGATCACTCGCGTCCCCCAAGCGCTGCGCTGACGCGGTTTGCGGGGACCTACGCCGTAGACACACAAGAGGCGCGGGCCTGCTATGTGGATTCCGGGCTTCGGCTGCATTCCAGCGCCATAGTCATTTGTGCGTATTTCGTTGGCCCGACCGGACACGGTGGGTCACGAACAGCGCGCTGCGTGTGAACCTCAGAGGTTGAGTTGCTTCGCTCTTGCGCTGTCGATGGAACTCAGCGTCTCGAAAACACGTTGTTTGTCCACCGCGTAGAAAAAGAGATCCGAATAGTGCTCGCCGGTGCACCAGATTCTTGGGGGCGGCACCCTTTGAATGGTCGCGGGCCTGAGCGTGGTATTCCGAGGAATCCGGCCCGGGAGCCTTGATTTTTGGGCGCCCTTCGGGTAGTGAAGTTACGCTCCTTGTCGCATATTTGGTCACTTGTTTGGCGCGCACACGGGAAACGTCCGTGAAAGCGCGCAGACGCCCTCGTAGCCTGAACAGTTGAGATCGAAGTCGTGGAAGCAGCCGCAGCCGGCAGCATCATCGCCAACCGTTATCGCCTCCTCCGCAAGCTCGGCGCGGGGGGGATGGGATCGGTCTGGCTGGCCCACGACATCTCGCTCGACAGCCATTGTGCGATCAAGCTCGTCGATCCGGAAAAGGCCGCCGACGAAGAGGTGCGTGTTCGCTTCGAGCGCGAGGCCAAAGCTGCCGCCCAGATCCGCGGCACCAACGTGGTCGACATTTTCGATCATGGGATTTTCGACGGTATCCCGTTCATCGCGATGGAGTACCTCGAAGGGGAGGATCTCGGGGCGCGGCTCGAACGCGTCGGCAAGCTCGATTTGGACCAGACTTATCAGATCATCGGTCAGGTCGCGCGCGCGCTCGTTCGCGCGCACGCCGCCGGCATCGTGCATCGTGATCTGAAGCCCGAGAACATTTTCCTCGTGCCGGGTGACGACTCCGAGGTGGCCAAGGTGCTCGACTTCGGCATCGCCAAGCACGAACAGTACTCGCTCGCCGGTAAGACCACGAAGACCGGCTCGTTCATGGGTACGCCGTACTACATGAGCCCGGAGCAGGCGCGCGGTAAGGCGATCGATTGGCGTTCGGATTTGTGGGCGCTCGGCGTGATCGTGTTTCAGTGCCTCACCGGTCGTCCGCCCTTCGAGAGCGAAGCGTTGGGCGAGCTCATGGGCATGATCTTGTACGATCCGATCCCCAAGATCACCGAGCGCAACCCGCTTTTGCCGGCATCGCTCGACGCTTGGTGGTCCAAGGCCGTCGCGCGTGAACGCGAGCAACGGTTTCAGTCGGCCAAAGATTTTGCGGACGCCTTTGCCGAAGCCATCGTCGCGACCCGGCGCTGGGCGGTACCGAGCGTGTTGCCTCGCGCGCCTTCGATCAGCCTGTCGGACGTCGACGGCACCGGCCCCCATTCAATTCGCTATTCGACGCCCAACGTCGCCTCGGCCGACGCGAGCTCGCGCTTCAGCAGCCCGCCGATCCTGGATGACTTTGGTCAGGTCGAGGTCGGCACCGGCAGTCCGGTGTCCCGCACTCGGCGCTCCGTGCTACCGGAGCTCGCCTCTTTGCCCAAGCGGCAGCGCGTAATCGTGCTCTCGCTCGGCGGGGCGTTGTTGGCCGTGCTCGGCTTCCTGGTCATTGCAAGTTTGCGTAGCTCGCCGCAAACCCCGGTGTCCGCTGGGGCAAGCGTGCCGCCTAGCCCCGCGCCCTCTGCATCCATTCGCGTCACACCTGATGCCTCGAGCCATCTTCAAAACCCGCCGCCCATCATTTTCGAGCCCTCCAAGTTGCCTTTGGAAGAGGACGGAGACAAAGACGAGCGTGACAAGAAGAAGAAGCGTGGTGCGCCCGGAGGCGCTGCGCCGGGTGCACCGGCGCCGCGCCCGACCGAAACAACGCGGGACTACGGCATTTGATCGCGAGCGTCTATGAAACGGAGACTTGGCTTTTGGACTGGGCTTACTGCTTGTTTCCTTTGGACGGGCTCGGCGCTCGCTGAACCGAGCGCGGCCGATCGCGCGACGGCGCGCGCGCTCGCCGGTGAGGGTTACCAAGCGCTGCAAAGCAAGGATTACGCGACAGCAGCCGATCGCTTCAGCCGTGCCGACGCGCTCGTGCACGCGCCAACGCTGATGATCGATTGGGCGCGTGCGCTGGTGGGGCTCGGCAAATTCGTGGAGGCGCAAGAGCGCTATGAGCAAATCATCCGTGAGGGGGTCGACCCGAAGGCACCCAAATCCTGGCAAAAGGCGCTAGACGACGCCGGCGTCGAGCTCGCCGCGCTGAAGCCGCGCCTGGCGTGGGTCACGCTCTCGATCACGGGCAGCAATGATGCGCGCGTGACGATCGATGGGGCACCGGTGCCGCCCGCGGCCATCGGGGTGCGGCGCGCGATCAATCCCGGCGAGCGCACCGTGCGCGTCGTAGCCAAGGGCTATCTGCCGCAGAAGAAGACGTTGCGCCTGGCCGAGGGCTCCGATAACAGCGCAGATTTCACGCTCGAGCCCGATCCGGATCAGCCGGCAGGCACGAGCACGATGCTCGACTCGGCACCCGCAACCGCCGACAAGAGCCCGCAGCGCAGCCCGATTCCCATGTACGTCGCGTTCGGGGTGGGTGGTGTCGGGCTCGTCGTGGGCGGCGTGACCGGAGCGCTAGCGCTCGGCAAACACGGCAGCTTGTCGAAGGCATGCAACTCGGCCAGTCAATGTCCGTCGAGTGAAAGCGATACGCTGAGCTCGTACCACACGCTCGGAACGGTGTCGGGGGTGGGCTTTGCCGTTGGCCTCGCGGGCGTGGGCGCAGGCGCAGCGCTGTGGTTTCTCGGTCGCAATGACGATGCAGCGCCGCCGACGCAAGGGCTCTCGGTACATCCGTATCTCGGCTTCGCGAGCGCCGGCGCGGTGGGGAGCTTCTGATGAACCTGGCCACTTTCTTTCGCACGCTCACCGTCTCGGTGGGGATTGCGATTTCGAGCCTCGGCTGCCAAGCGATCTTTGGCGACTACAAGATCGACGACAAAGCGTTCAAAGGCTCCGGCGGCAGCGCGAGTGGTGGCAATGCGGGCAGCTCGTCGGTCGGCGCCACGGCCGGTCAAGGCGGCGCGGACGACGGCATGAAGGGGCCGATCCACGTCATGCCCACGTCCGGCTTGTTCACCTCCGAGTGGGGAGGGCAGGCGAAATTCTCGGTCGTGCTCGCCAGCGCACCCACGGCAAACGTCACGGTTCCCCTCTCGAGCAACAACGAGGGCGAGGGCAAGATGACTCCGGCCAGTTTGACCTTCAGCAAAGACGACTGGAACGCTCCGCAGGTGGTGACCGTCACCGGTGTGGACGACACGGTGCCGGACGGCAATCAGCTGTACAAGATCGTGACGGCTCCCGCGAAGAGCGACGACAAGACCTTCGACGGCGCCGACCCCGCGGACGTCCAGATCACCAATATCGATAACGAGACCGCCGGCGTGATGGTCATCCCGACCACGGGGCTCGTGACCAGCGAATCAGGGGCGCGCGACACGTTCACCGTGGCGCTCAACGCAGCGCCGAAATCGAGCGTGACGATCGCGCTCTCGAGCAGCGTGACCACCGAAGGCACGGTCAGCCCGACCAGCTTGGTGTTCACGCCCGACAATTGGATGGCGCCACAGCTTGTAACCGTGACCGGCGTCGACGACACCGCGAAAGACGGACCGCAGACCTATTCGGTGATCACGACCCCAGCGGTCAGCGATGACCCGACCTACAACGGTGTCGATCCGCCCGACGTGAGCGTGGTCAACCAAGACAACGAAACCGCTGGCGTCACCGTGACGCTCGTGACCGGCATCGATCCGAACGACAAAACTCGCTTGGACACGAGCGAGAGTGGTGACATGGCCACGTTCACCGTCGTGCTCAACGCGCCCCCCAGCGACGACGTCACGATTCCGGTTTCGTCCTCCGCGCCGGACGAAGGGACCGTCAGCACGGCTAGCCTCAAGTTCACGAAGGCAAATTACCAATCTCCCCAGACCGTGACCGTCATGGGCATCGACGACAGCGTCGCAGACGGCAATCAGCCGTACGAGATCGTGCTCGGGGCGGCCAGCAGCACGGATACCGACTACGCCGGCCTCGACGCGGACGACGTGCCCGTCACCAATATCGACAACGACAAGCCGGGTTTCACGGTGACACCTGTCACGGGCATCGATCCGACCGATCCGACCAAGCTCGTCACCAGCGAGCAAGGCGCGGCCGCCACGTTGCACGTCGCCCTGACATCGAAGCCGACCGCCAAGGTAACGGTGAACCTCTCGAGCAGCGCACCCGGTGAGGGTACGGTCAGCCCGACCAGTCTGACCTTCTCGGTCGACAACTGGAATGCGCCGCAAACGGTGACCGTCACCGGCGTCGACGACAAGGTCGCCGACGGGAACCAGCCCTATTCCGTCCAAACCGGCAGCGCGACGAGCGCCGATCCGGGCTATCAGGGCCTGGATCCGGCCGACGTGCAGGTGACGAACACCGACAACGACAGCCCGGGCGTGATCGTCATGCTGGCGACCGGTATCGACCCGGGAAATAGCGCCGCGCTCGTCACGAGCGAAGGCGGAGACACCGCGACATTTGCCGTCTCGCTCACCTCGCAGCCGACCGCCAACGTCACGATTCCGCTCAGCAGCAGCAACACGAAGGAGGGCACGGTTTCCCCTGCGTCGCTCACCTTCACCGCCGCAAACTATGCGGCTCCGCAAATCGTGACCGTCACCGGCGTGGACGACAAGGTGCAGGACGGCAATACGCCCTACCAAGTCTCGCTCGGCGACGCGACGAGCAAAGACCCAAACTATGCTGCCCACTTTGCGACCCAAGTCGACCTGAGCAACCGCGACGACGATTCGGCGGGGATCATCGTGAGCCCGACCAACGGGCTCGTCACTTCGGAGAAGGGGGGCAGCAGCACGTTCACCATCGTGCTCCAATCGCAGCCCACGGCGCCCGTCACCATCGGGCTGAGCAGCACCAACACCGCCGAGGGTAGGGTGGGGGTCGCCGCCGTCAAGTTCACGACCACGAACTGGAACGCACCGCAAATGGTCACCGTCACCGGCCAGCAGGACGACGGCATCGCAGACGGCAATCAGGCGTATCGCATCACGACGGACGCGGCCATGAGCACCGATGCGAACTACGCCGGGCTGAATCCTGCGGACGTGAACCTGACCAACCTGGACGACGATACGCCCGGCATCATCGTGACGCCCACATCGGGCCTGGCCACCAAAGAGGCCGGCGGCACCGCATCCTTCACCATCGTTCTGCAATCGAAGCCGACTGCTGCGGTGAAAATCGGCGTGTCGAGCAACGATACGAGTGAGGGTACGGTCAGCCCGGCCAGCCTCACGTTTTCGACGGCCAATTGGAACGCGCCGCAAACCGTGACCGTGACCGGCGTGGACGACAAGGTCCAAGACGGCAATCAACTCTACACCATCGTCACTGGTCCGGCATCGAGCACCGATCCGAAGTACAACGGCCAAGATCCGCCCGATGTGACTGCAATCAACGTCGATGACGACAGCGCAGGTGTGACCGTGGTGCCCCCGACCACGCCGAGCACTACGGAGAAGGGCGGCTCCAGCACCTTTACCGTCGCGCTCACTTCGCAGCCGACCGCCTCGGTGACGATCGGGCTTAGCAGTAGCAACACCGGCGAGGGCACGGTCAGTCCGAGTTCGTTGATTTTCACCACGGCCAATTGGGCGGCGCCGCAAGTCGTCACGGTCACGGGCGTGAACGACTCCGTGCAAGACGGCAATCAGCCGTACAAGATCCTGCTCGCCAATGCGGTCAGCACGGACCTGAATTTCAACGGCAATTTCGCGACGCAGATCAATTTCCAAAACGTCGACGACGACAGCGCGGGCGTTCAGATCCTGCCTCCGGCGAGCGTGACCACGTCCGAATCGGGCGGCACGAGCTCGTTCACGGTCGTGCTCAATTCGCAACCGACGGCCAACGTGACGATCGGGGTCAGCAGCAGCGAGACCGCTGAAGGCACTGTCTCCCCGGCGACGCTGACCTTCACGCCCGTAAATTGGGCAGCTCCGCAAAAGGTGACCGTCACGGGAGTCGACGACGACGTGCAGGACGGCAATCAGCCGTATAGCGTGCTGCTCGACAACGCGACGAGCACGGACCTGAACTACAGCGGAAAGTTCGCCGCCTCGGTCCCGTTCACGAACGTCGACAACGACCAAGCAGGCGTTACGGTCAAAGCTGCCTTGGGTTTGCACACGGGCGAAAACGGCGACAAGGCCGCATTCACGGTCGTGCTCAATTCGAAGCCGACCGCGAACGTGAGCATCGGGCTAAGCAGCACCAACACCAAAGAGGGCACGGTGTCCCCGGCGTCCTTGCTGTTCACTCCGACCACCTGGTCTACGGCGCAGACCGTTACCGTGACGGGCGTGGACGACAAGATCGCGGATGGCAATCAGCCGTACTCCGTGCTCTTGGCCAACGCGACTGGCCTCGATCCGAACTATGCCGGCAAATTCGCGACCCAGGTCGATCTGATCAACGTGGACGACGACAGCGCTGGCGTTCGAGTGACGGCCGCTCCGAACCTGCAAACGACGGAGAAGGGCGGAACCGCAACGTTTACGGTCGTGCTGAGCTCCCAGCCCACGGCGCCCGTGACGATCGGCGTCAGCAGCAGCAAGAAGACGGAGGGCACGGTCGATACGCCGTCCCTCGTGTTCGGGATGGACGACTGGTTTACCCCCCAGACCGTGACCGTGACCGGCGTCGATGACAAAATCGCCGACGGCTCCCAGCCCTATTCGGTGCTGCTTGGCGCGGCGGTCAGCACGGACCTGACCTACTCTGGGAAGTTCGCGAGCCACGTCGATCTGACCAACGCAGACGACGACATGCTCGGCATCTTGGTGGCACCCTCGACGTGCTCGACCAGCCCCGGCACGACGGACACGATCACCGTCGTGCTCACCTCACAGCCAAAGGGCGACGTGACGATCCCCATTTCGAGCGACATGACGACGGAGGGGACGGTCTCGGTCGATTCACTGACGTTCACGGCGCAAAACTGGAATGTCGGGCAAACGATCACGGTCACCGGAGTAGACGATGGCAGCACTGGGATGATGAACCCGTACTCGGTGGTCACAGGCCCCGCGAGCAGTGCCGCTGATCCGGGCTACGACAGTTTCGACGCAAGCGACGTCACGTGCACGAACTCGACGCCCTGAGCGAGCTCGAAACCACGGGCTGTCCGCCGCGCGGAGCGCTCAAAGCTCGTATTGCAGCACGCTCAGGTCGGTGCGCACGCGCCAACCGAGCTTGTCCCAAAATTCTGCGCCCCGCCGGTTGTCCCCGAAGATGTGAATGCTGACGCGCGAAATCCCTGCGCTTCGGAGTGCGCCCAGACAGTGATGGACGAGCGCGCGCCCGAGCCCGCGTCGGCGTTCGTCCGGGTGCACCGCGAGGTGGTAGAGAAAGCCGCGTCGCCCGTCGTGCCCGGCCATGATCGCGCCCACGACGCTGCCCGCCGGAGTCTCGATCACGGCGCTGAGACCTGGATTGCGCGTCAAAAATCCGGCGATCTCCGCGGGCGTGTCGCCGGCGCTGAGCCCAACCCCAGCGCAGCCTCGAAATAGCGCGAGCGCAGGCTCGATGTGGCGCGCCTCGAAAACCAATAAACTTCGCGTCGCCACTCAGCGATCTCCAATCCGGCTGTCGAGCCCTGCTGACGCCGAACACACGAAAATCGCCCGCGCCACGAACTCGAGCATGCTCGAGTCAATCGTCCGCATCAAGAACTCAGATGCTTCGGTCAAAGTACAGCGCTCCCTGTCGAAAATGACGGCCCAGAATCCCAGCACTAATCGCGACTCGTCTCGAGCGCGCGCGGCGCGCGCCGGAGCGCGAACCGCGCTGAAATCAGCTTGAGCGCGATCCAGGCGCCGAGTGCGAGCAGCGTGTGCCAGGCGAAGCCAGGCTCGGCGCCGAGCGCCACTCGGCCGGACGCATCGAGTAAGGCAGGGAAGGGCGTGAGATCCGCCGCGCTGGAGAGATTTCGCGGATAGAGGTCGAGCGGGAAGATCAGGCCCCCGAACACGAAGCTGAGCTTTTGCCAAAACCAGTAGATCGCGCTCGGGTCTTCGATGAACAGCGCACAGATCCCGCTGAGGCCGGAAAATACTAGGTTCAAAGAGGTGGCGACCACCGCCGTCAGCGCGCCACAGATCAGCGCCAGCGGTCCGGCCGCGGGTGCACTCATGCCTTCCAGCGAGGAAGCGGGCGTGAGCAATGCCAAAGAGGCGAAGGCGTACACGCCGAGCACGAGGCGACCGAGCAACACCGCGCGCCTGGCCCGATTCAGTTCGTCCTCGGACAATCCCCATGGCGAGCGTTTCGACCGCGTCATAAGGCTTCCCTTTCGGGCTCGTCCTCGATCGGCGCGCGCGGACGCCGGGTGCTTGCGCACTCGCGCAGGCAAGGCGCGGCGCTCTGCCGCTGGCCGAGGCGCGATACGGCCTCGGGCAGCCAGTCGGCGCCTACGCCGCTCTCCACTTGCATCGAGCGTTGCCGAGCTCGGCTTGCGCCGACTTGCGCTTTTTCGCTCGCTCGGATGGCGTCGGGGGCCACGCACTCGTGGAAGCTCTTCTTCAACTCGTCGGTCTTTGCGGCACAGATCATGGTCACGGCTCCGCCTTGCGCAGACGCAAGGCCACAAAAGCGAAAACGCCCTCCTGGGGTTCCAGAAGGGCGTCTCGCCAAACAATGCGATGTCGACCCTTCCGGCTACACGACGCTCCAACGCTTGACGACGATGTCGCCGGCAAAAGAGCTGAGAAGCTCGTGACAGGAACGGGTAGAACGCATCGGAGTCCGCACAATAGCCGTAAATCGCCGCTTTCGTCAACGGATCGGCGAACGGGCGAAACGCGGCTCGAAACCGCGGATACATCTCGGAAACCGGACCGAAAGCATACCGATCGCGCTCGCGACGTTAGTTCGAGGCAGGTCTTGTGTTAGCAAGGTCGGCACTCGGAGTGGATCAGGAAAGCTCATGAAGTTCGACGCTTACGACCCTCAAAACGGGCCCTTTTACGATGAGACATTCGCCGCGCGCGGCGTGGCACGGCCTGGGTTCGAGCCGCTCGTGAACGGCATCAACGCGCTCGAACAGGGGTCGCTCCTGTCCCGGCAAGCGGCCGCCGAGCGGGCGTTGCTCAGCATGGGCATCACCTTCACGCTGTATGGGGAGGGCGGCAGCACCGAGCGCATTTTCCCGTTCGACGTGATCCCGCGGGTCGTCTCGGCCCAGGAGTGGGAGCGCATCGATCGCGGGCTGCGCCAGCGGATCGAGGCGCTGAATTTGTTCCTGTGCGACGTGTACGGCGAGCAAAAAATCTTGAAGGACAAGGTCGTCCCCGAAGGACTCGTCAAGACCTGCGCTGATTTTCGCCCGCAATGTTTGGGGCTCAAGCCGCCGCGCAACATCTGGTGCCACATCGTCGGCACTGATTTGGTGCGCGACAAGGGCGGCGAATTTTACGTGCTCGAAGACAACCTTCGCTGTCCATCGGGCGTCAGCTACGTGCTCGAGAATCGCCAAATCTTGAAGCGCACCTTCCCACGCATCTTCGAGCAAATGTCGATCCGGCCGGTCGACGATTATCCGCTGCGCTTGCTCGAGACCTTGCGCTTCCTGGCTTCAGATCGGCGTGAAGAGCCGCAAGTCGTGGTGCTCACTCCCGGTCGCTACAATAGCGCGTATTACGAGCATGCGTTTCTCGCCCAACAAATGGGCGTCGAGCTCGTCGAACCGCAAGATCTGCTGGTGCGCGACGGTTACGTGATGATGCGCACCACCGAAGGCCTGCGCCGGGTGGACGTGATCTACCGCCGCGTGGGCGATGATTTCTTGGATCCGCTGGTATTTCGTGCCGATTCACTGCTGGGCGTGCCGGGCGTGATGGAGGTGTATCTCGCGGGGCGCGTGGCGCTGGCGAATGCGCCGGGCACCGGCGTCGCTGACGATAAAGCCATCTACCGGTACGCGGAGCGGATCATCAAATATTACCTGGACCAGGACGCGATCATCCCGAACGTGCCGACCTACGTGTGCGGCGACGAGCAAGATCGAAGGTACGTGCTCGATCACTTGCCCGAGCTGGTCGTCAAGGCAACGGATGGTGCCGGCGGCTACGGCATGCTCATCGGTCCACATTCCACGAGCGACGAGCAGACGGATTTCCGAGGTCGCATCAACAAGAATCCTCGCGGCTACGTCGCCCAACCGACACTCTCGTTGTCCCGCGTGCCGACGATCATCGGCGACCGGTTCGAGAGCCGGCACGTCGATTTGCGACCCTACGTGCTCTACGGCCAAGACATTTACGTGCAGCCCGGAGGCCTCACCCGCGTGGCGCTGAAGAAAGGCTCGCTGGTCGTCAACTCGTCGCAGGGTGGCGGCAGCAAAGATACTTGGGTGCTGTCGAATGGGTCGTCGCATTCGTCGCAGCCGCCGTCGCAGTCGCATTCGTCGCAATCGCAATCGCAATCGTCACAGTCCTGAGCGTGCTTTCGAACTTAGCAAGGTCCTGTCCGACAAACGCCGTTTTCCGAGCCTAAGACATACAACATGCTGAGCCGAGTTGCCGAGGCCATTTATTGGTCGAGTCGCTACGTAGAGCGAGCCGAAAACGTTGCGCGTTTCATCGACGTGAACATGAACCTGCTGCTCGATTCGCCGATCGAGCAGCGCAGCGGTTGGGAAAGCCTGGTCATGATCACCGGCGACCAGGATCTGTTCGCCAAGCGCTACGGCAAGGCCTCGCCGCAAGCAGTGACGCAATTTCTCACCTTCGATCGCGAGTATCCGAATTCCATTTTGGCCAGCGTCGCCGCGGCTCGCGAAAATGCCCGCACCGTCCGAGACATCATCTCGCGCGAGATGTGGCAGGAGCTGAACGAGTTTTTTCTGATGGTCGGGCAAGCCGCGCGCCCCGACGTGGCCCCGGAGGATCTGGATGATTTCTACGGTCGCGTGAAGCGGGCCGGCATCTACTTCGAAGGCGTGACCGACGCCACGCTCTCGCGCGGTGAAGCCTGGCACTTTGCCCGCCTCGGGCGCATGCTCGAGCGCGCCGACAAGACCTCACGCATCTTGGACGTGAAGTATTTCCTGCTCCTGCCAGCAGGTAAGGGCGTCGGTACGACCCACGATCAGCTCGGCTGGACGGCGCTCTTGAACTCGGCGAGCGCTCTGCAGATGTACCGGCAGCTCTACCATGTGACCTCGCCCTCGAACGTGTCGCAGTTCTTGCTTTTGAATCAGAACTTTCCGCGGGCGATCGCCTATTGCGTGCGCCAGGCGCAAGAGAGCTTGCACGCGGTCATGCGCTCGCCCATCGGCACTTACCGCTGCGAGGCCGAGCGCTTGCTCGGCCAACTGCGGGCTCGCCTCGACTACGCCACGATCGAGGACGTGATGGCCGAAGGCCTGCACGAGTACGTGGACGGTCTGCAAGGCGCGATCAACGAAATTGGCACCGCGATTCACCAGCAATTCTTCCAGTTCTGAGAAAATACCCCTTGGCCATTCGCATCGCACTCCGTCACAAGACTCGCTACGACTACGCGCGGCCCGTCACGCTTTCGCCGCAGGTCGTTCGCCTGCGCCCAGCGCCCCACAACCGCACCCCGATCCATAGTTATTCGCTGGATATCGAGCCGAAGGCCCACTTTCTCAACTGGCAACAGGATCCGCAGGGCAACTACCTCGCGCGCGTGGTCGTCCCGGAAAAGACCAAGCACTTCAGCGTCACGGTGGATTTGGTCGCGGACCTCGAATCGTACAATCCGTTCGATTTCTTCCTCGAGCCCTACGCCGAAAAGAGCCCATTCAAATACGAAAAGGCGCTCGAGCACGAGCTCCAGCCGTATTTCGCAAAGGTCGAGACGGGCGAACAGTTCGAGTGCTTGATGCAACGCATCGACCGCAGCGAACGGCGCACGGTAGATTTTCTGGTCGACGTGAACCGCGCTGTGTACGAGGCGGTAAAATACGTCATCCGCTTGGAGCCCGGCGTTCAGACTCCGGAGCAAACGCTCGAGCTCGGCAAGGGCTCGTGCCGAGATTCCAGTTGGCTCCTGGTGCGTGTGCTGCGTGAGCTCGGCGTCGCGGCGCGCTTCGTCTCAGGCTATTTGGTGCAGCTCGTCGCCGACGAGAAGCCGGTCGTCGGCCCCGCCGGCCCCACCGCAGATTTCACGGATTTACACGCCTGGTGCGAAGCGTACGTGCCTGGCGCCGGTTGGATTGGGCTCGATCCGACCTCTGGCCTGCTCACGGCCGAAGGCCACATTCCACTTGCCGTCAGCCCGGACCCACTGTCCGCGGCGCCGATCGAGGGCGGTCTGGAAAAGGTCGAAACTGACTTCGATTTCGAGATGTCGGTCGAACGCGTGATCGACGTGCCGCGTGTCACTAAGCCGTACACGGAAGAACAGTGGCAGGCGATCCTGAAGCTCGGCACGCACGTCGATACACGCCTCGACGCGCAGGACGTGCGGCTGACGATGGGCGGGGAGCCCACGTTCGTCAGTGCCCTCGAGCCGGACGCGCCGGAGTGGAACGTGGCCGCGCTCGGCGGTCAAAAGCTACCGGTCGCAGATCGCTTGCTGCGTCGCTTGCACGCCCTGTGGCAGCCAGGGGCGATGCTGCATCACGGACAAGGCAAGTGGTACCCGGGCGAACAGCTACCGCGTTGGGCACTCGGTTGCTTTTTTCGCAAAGACGGTGTCGCGGTTTGGCAGGATCCGGCGCTCTTTGCCCAAGAATCTGCGCCACCCGGCTCGACCACCGCGGACGCCGAACGCTTCGTCAAACACCTGATCGAAATTCTCGGTTTGAAGAAGCACGGCCTGATGCCGGCATACGAGGACGTCTATTACTACCTGTGGCGCGAGCGCCGTTTGCCGTCCAACGTCGACCCACTCAAGAACAAGCTTTCCGACCCGATCGAACGCGCGCGCATTGCCCGCGTTTTTCGTCAGGATTTGGGGAGCGTCGTCGGCTACGCATTGCCGCTGTCGCACACCGGTTCTTGGGTCTCGGGCTCGTGGTTCCTACGTGAGGAGCACCTGTTCCTGATGCCCGGCGACTCTGCCATGGGGCTGCGCTTACCGCTCGACTCCACGCCCTGGATTGCGCCGGGGGACTCGGATGCCGAACCACCGCTCGATCCATTTGCCGAGCGCGGCCCGTTGCCGCAAAGCTTCACCTTCCCGCTGCGCGCGCCGGAGGAGCGGCCCGCGGTGCGGCGCCCGCAGCGTCCCGGCTTCCCGAACGAGCCGTTCACGGTCGCGGACCCACACCTTAAGCCACTAGCGCAGGAATCAGCGACGGGCGTCACGCGCACGGCGCTGTGCGTCGAGCCACGCGACGGCATTTTGCACGTGTTCATGCCGCCACTACCGCGCTTGGAGGCGTACCTCGAACTCGTCGCCGCGATCGAGGCCACCGCACGCGCGCTCGAGCTGCCCATTCAAATCGAGGGCTACGAGCCACCGAGCGACCCGCGGCTCGGCAATTTCAGGATCACGCCCGACCCCGGCGTGATCGAGGTCAACGTGACACCGGTCAAAAATTGGCCGGAGCTGGTCGCACAGACCGAAAGCTTGTACACCGCGGCACGCGAAGAGCACCTGACCGCCGAGAAGTTCGAGCTCGACGGCGCGCACATCGGCTCCGGCGGCGGCAATCACATGGTGCTCGGCGGTGCGACCTCGACCGATAGTCCGTTTCTGCGACGCCCGGATTTGCTGGCGAGCTTGGTCGCGTACTGGAACAACCATCCCGCGCTCTCTTACCTATTTTCCGGCCGTTTCATCGGCCCCACCTCGCAGGCTCCGCGCGTCGATGAAGCGCGCGCCGACGCTTTGTACGAGCTCGAGATCGCCTTTCGCGAACTACCGACCGTCGGCGGTTACACGCCGCCCTGGCTCGTGGACCGCATTTTCAGGCACTTGCTGACCGACGTTACGGGCAACACCCATCGTTCGGAGTTCTGCATCGACAAGTTGTATTCGCCCGACAGCGCGACTGGGCGCTTGGGCTTGCTCGAATTGCGCGCCTTCGAGATGCCCCCGCATTATCGGATGTCGAGCGCGCAGCAGCTGCTGCTCCGGGCGTTGGTCTCCGCTTTCTGGGATCAGCCGTACCGCACACCCCTCGTAAAGTGGGGCACCTTGCTGCACGATCGCTTCCTCTTGCCCCATTTCGTGCACCAAGATTTCGCCGACGTAATCAAGGATTTGCGCGGCAGAGGCTACGCATTCGACGAAGAGTGGTTCCGCCCGCACTACGAATTCCGCTTCCCGTTTTACGGTCGCATCGTCAAAGACAGCGTGCTGATCGAGGTGCGCGGCGCGCTCGAGCCCTGGCACGTGCTCGGCGAAGAGAGCGCGGGCGGTGGACAAGCGCGCTACGTGGATTCGTCGC
>Ga0068855_100003826_pt1 | contig 18404 bp, 15 predicted proteins | sample KBSCornC52_FD_66592 | JGI IMG/M metagenome (GOLD analysis project Ga0068855, IMG submission 66592) | Corn rhizosphere microbial communities from Kellogg Biological Station, Michigan, USA - KBS Corn C5-2 | ecosystem: Host-associated > Plants > Roots > Rhizosphere > Soil ...
AAACGCCAGGATGCGCTCGGCGAGGGCCGAATACTCGCCGCTGAAGTGGTGTCCTTTGCCGATCTGCGCCAGCGTGACGGGAGTGTGCTCGGCAGCCTTCGGCAGGTTGGGGCAGATCGAGTCGCTCTCGCCTTCCCCGTAGACACACAGAACAGGCACGTCGCCGAGGGCTGCAATTTGCGGCTGGGTGGGCGGTCCGCCCGCATCGGAGCCGACCCAGTCGGCAATCTTGATTTCGAAAGAGGCGTTCGAGTCGACACCCAACAAGTTGACGGTAGCAACACGCGCGCGCAGCTCGGGCGGCAGCCGATTCACCACGAACGGCAATACATCTGCCCCGAAGGAATAACCAACGAGCAGAACGCGCTGTTTGTTCCAGGCCGCCAGATAGTGGCGCATGATCCTCGCGACCGCTTGCGCGGCTTCCTCCGGCTTGCGTTCCGTCCAGAAGAACTTCAGCGAGTTGAGACCTACTGTCGGCACGCCGTCCGCCGCCAGCCGCGCGGCGAGCTCCTGGTCCAAACCCGCCCAACCGCCGTCCCCCGTGAGCAATACAGCCATCGCATCGGTATGGCCACCCTCTGCGCCCACTTCGTTTACGGGCAGGTCGCTGACCTCGGCCGGTTTCACGGGAGGGGTCTCGACGCGGACGGTAAGGCGTTTGTATGCATCCTCGAATTGCGGCATCCAGTTGCGCTCGACGGAGAACCCGTGGCCAACGAGGGGTAGTTTGACGACTTCCGCGCCCGCGGTCTGCGCGGCGAAAGTATCGACTGCCTCGGGAGCGCACACCTGGTCTTTCTGACCCTGGAATGCGATCCAGGGCTGTTTCAGGGTTTTGGCGGGCTCGAAGATCAGGTCGTTCTTCTTACCCTGCGTATAGCGCAAGCCCGCCCCGGGTCCCGGGCAGAGCGCCGCCCCGGCGAAATCCTGGTCCGGGCAGAATCCCATGCTCAGAGCGCCGGCGAAGGTCCCCGGCGGGGACTGTACCAGCGTGGCATACACCACCGTGGCTCCGGAGGAATATCCGATGAGCACCGGCACGTGATAGACAAACATGCCGATCTCTTTCTGGATCTGGTGGCTGAGATTCTCGAAATCACCGGCCAGGAGCTGACAGGGCGCGTTTGGACGTTGCGCGGCTTTGCCGAGGGCTCCCAGGTATTGCCTGATATCCACGCCGATCACGACCGCCCCCATTGCGGTGAGCGCACGCGCCATGTTGACCACCCCGAGGTTCCAACCGCCATCGCCCGAGACGAAGATCGCAACGCTCTGGGGAGTGCCTTCGGGGATGTAGACCGTGACCTTGCCGAAGCGGCCGGCGGGGAGTTGGGTTGCCCCGTCGGCGGTGGCGGTAGCGGGTTTGTGCTGGTGGTGTGGTGCCCCCTGTGTCGGGACGGACGCGCCGACCAGTGCCAGCGCCACGATGGATGGCAGGGCGCCGGAAGCTTTCACCGCGCGAACAGCTCTTTCATACCACCCGCGATCAACACGGAGACATCGACGAGCACGCGCGGGAGGGAGATACCACCACGCGCCACGAGGTACTTCGCTTCCCATACGGGGTCGAATTTCGCTTTATAGCGCCGCAGGCCGTCGAAGTTATAGAAGTGCTCGCCATGACGGAACACGAAGTTGCCGACGCGGTGCCAGGCGGGCGCCAAAGGGTGCGTCTCCAGTCCCGCCAGGGGCGCCATGCCCAGATTGAACCAGCGATAGCCGCCGGCCCTACCCCACTTCATGAGCTCGATGAAAAGGTAGTCCATCGCGCTACGCGGCGCATCGGGGCCGAAGCGCATCAGGTCCACTGACAGCTCTTCCCGGGTGCCCGTCGTCCACAGGTTCGCGAAGGCTGCCGGAGCGCCCTCACAATGGACGAGAGCGATCGGGAAATGGCGCAGATATTCGGGCGAGAAGGCACCCACGGAAAAGCGCTTCTCGCTCGTGGATTTGCTCGCAAGCCAGGCATCGGAGAGCTGCTGCAGGGTCGGCATGATCTCCTCGACGCGCTCGGGCTGGATCACCTCGAACGTGGCGCCATCCCGCTCCGCACGACGATGGGCCTGACGCAGATCGGCGCGCGCCGAACCCTCGAGCCCGAACTCTGCGAGCGGGACGCGTGCCTCTTCCCCGATCTTGAGAGCCGCAAGCCCCAGGTCCACATAGAGCGACAGCCGGTCGCTGCTCGCTTGGTAGAACACGGTCTCACCGCCGTGGTGATCGGAGATCTCGCGGAAGCGCCACACGAGCTCTTCCGCACCCTTCTCCGATCCGACCGGATCACCCAGGGCGACCCAACTGCGGCCGGCGATCTGGTACATCACGAACGTGTCGCCGGCCTCGGAGAACAGCAGGCGTTTGTCGCCCGCAAGGGCGGCATTGGCAAGTGTGTTGTCCGAGCTTTGGATGACCCGGCGCGCGCGCTCGATGTCCTCCGGGCCTGCAACCGCCGGTTCCGGGCGTGCCGGACGCAACATGTTGAGAAGCAGATACGCGGCCGCGAGGACTACCACCGCGAGCGAAGCGCGCAACATGCGGGGAGTGTTCGCATCGAGCGCAAACGTCCACCACAGCTCCTGTGAGTAGATCACGCGCCGATGCGCCATGTAGCCGATCCAGATGGCCATGGCGATGACGCCCACGATGCTCGCTATCCACACCGGTGTGAAGCGCTCCGACAGGATGGCCGTCGGCCGATAGAACGAGGGGCGGCCGAGGCCGAGCACCCCGAGCACGAGGGCGAGAATGATCGCTTCCTCGAAATCGAGGCCTTTCAATAGTGAGGCGACTATGCCCGCGACCAGGAGCCAGAACACGATGTGATAGGCGGCTTCGACGCGGCGAAAGAGTGCGCGCGCCAGCACGATCAGACCCAGCCCGATGATGCTGCCCGCCAGGTGCGACACCTCCAAAACCGTCAGGGGTAGAAAGCGGTCGAGGAAGGCGAGGCGCTCGTTGATTCCCGGGGTGGCGCCGGAGATCAGGAGAACGGTGCCGGACAAAAAAACCAGGGCGCTGGCGACCTGGGGCACCACCGGTGCGATGTAGGCCGAAGCCAGCTGGTGCGCGCGCGCGATCCGGGTACTCGCGGCGCTCAATTCCTTGGCACCGAACAGAATCGCGCCAAACAGGATGGGCACGAGGTAATAGATGGCGCGATAAGCCAAGAGTGAGCCCAACAGCGCATCGGGCGGAACGTTCGGCAGCGCCAATATCATCACGGTCTCGAAGACGCCGATGCCACCGGGTACGTGACTCACTATTCCGGCAATGACCGCGGCGGCGTAGGCCCCCAGGAAAGTGATGAAGTCGATGTTGGCATCGTCGGGCAGGAGGGAGTAGACCACCGCGCCGGCGAGGCTCAAATCCAGCATGGCGAGGGCGATCTGGGGGAGGGCAATGGCAGGCCCGGGTGCGCGCAGAGCCCAACCCCGGATTTCCAGCGTGCTTTTCGACAGCGAGGCCCAGATTCCGTACGCCATCACCAGGCCCAACAGCAGGCCGCCAATCAACATCAACCAGGTGCGGCCCAGATGCAACACCAGCGCCGCCTGGTCCGGCGCGAGCAGGAGTGAGAAACCGGCGATCAGTGCGAGCCCGATGCCGATGGAGAGACTGCAGAACGCGGAGATCGTAGCGACTTCCACCGCAGTGATCCCCGCGGTTGCATACAACCGGAAGCGGATCGCCGCGCCAGTGAACGCCGCGAACCCCAGGGTGTGGCCAAAGGAGTAGGCGATGAACGAGGTGAAGACGACGCGGCTATAGGCGATCTGTCTGATCAGGTAACGCAGCGCCAACCACTCGTAGGTACTCAGCAGCCAGTAGCTCAGACCGGTGAAGCAGAGCGCGGCGATGACATTGCGCCGTGGGATCTCATGAAGGTGAGTCCACACGCTGCGGATGTGCAGGTGCGCCATCTCGCGATGGAGTACCCATACCACGCCCGCAAAGACCAGGAGCGCCAACGTGGGACCTACCCAACGAAAGCCGCTCCGGTCCTCCCGCTGCGTGTCCTCGCCGGCGGGTTTTGGCGACACAGTCAATGCCGAGGCGCCCTTAGCGCGTGAGGGGCTTGTACTTGATGCGGTGAGGTTGGGAGGCATCGTCACCCGTACGCCGCTTGTAGTCCTCGACGTATTCCTGATAGTTCCCTTCAAACCAGACTACCTGCGAGTCGCCCTCGAAGGCGAGAATGTGGGTCGCGATCCGGTCGAGAAACCAGCGATCGTGCGAAATGACCACCGCGCAGCCCGGATAATTGAGCAGCGCATCCTCCAGGGCGCGCAAGGTCTCCACGTCCAGATCGTTCGTGGGCTCGTCCAGCAGCAACACGTTGCCGCCTTGTTTCAACACCTTCGCGAGGTGAACCCGGTTGCGCTCGCCCCCGGAGAGCTCGCCGATCATCTGCTGCTGTTGGGCACCGCGGAAATTGAAGCGGCCCACGTAGCCGCGCGAGGGGGTCTCGTAGCTGCCGACCTTGATGATGTCGAGGCCGCCGGAGATCTCCTGCCAGACGGTTTTCTTGTCATCGAGCGCCTGGCGGGATTGATCGACATAGGCGAGCTTCACCGTCGGTCCGACCCGGACCTCACCGGCATCGGGCTTCTCGACCCCCGTCAGCATGCGGAACAAGGTCGTCTTGCCGGCGCCGTTGGGCCCGATGATGCCGACGATGCCGCCGCGCGGGAGGTTGAATGTCAGATTGTCGATCAGCAGCCGCTCGCCATAGGCTTTGCGCAGCCCCTTGACCTCTATGACGACATCGCCCAAGCGCTCGCCCGGCGGAATGTAGATCTCGTTGGTCTCGTTACGCTCCTGGAATTCCTTGGAGGCCAATTCCTCATAACGCTGCAGGCGGGCCTTGCTCTTGGCCTGCCGGGCCTTCGGATTCTGGCGGACCCACTCGAGCTCGCGCTCGAGGGTCTTACGCAGCGCTTCGCGCTCGCGCTCTTCCAGGGCCAGGCGTTTCTCTTTCTGCTCCAGCCAGGAGGAGTAGTTGCCGTGATAGGGGATTCCGTGACCGCGGTCGAGCTCGAGGATCCATTCCGCCACGTTGTCCAGAAAATAGCGGTCGTGAGTCACGGCAATGACCGTGCTCGGATATTCCTCCAGATAGCGCTCCAGCCAGGCAATCGACTGCGCGTCCAGGTGGTTGGTGGGCTCATCGAGCAACAGCATGTCCGGCGCGGACAGCAGCAGCCGGCACAGGGCAACCCGGCGCTTCTCGCCGCCGGATAACGGACCGATCGTCGCCTCCCAGGGCGGTAGCCGCAGGGCGTCTGCCGCGATCTCGAGCTTGCGTTCCAGCTCCCAGCCGCCAGCGGTGTCAATGGCGTCCTGCAGCTTGGCCTGTTTTTCCAGCAGCGCGCTCATCTCTTCATCCGACATGGGCTCGGAGAACTTCTCGCTGATCTGGTTGAAGTCCTCCAACAGCTTGAAAGTCGCCCCCACGCCTTCCATGACGGTGCTGCGCACGTCTTTCGTGTCGTCGAGCTGAGGCTCTTGGGGCAAAAATCCGACCCGGATGCCGGTCTGCGGGCGCGCCTCGCCGTCGAAATTGGCATCCGTCCCGGCCATGATCCGCAGGAGTGAAGACTTACCCGAGCCGTTCAAGCCGAGTACACCGATCTTTGCGCCGGGGAAGAAGGAAAGACTGATGTCGCGAAGAATGGTCCGCTTGGGCGGAACAACCTTCGAGACGCGATTCATCGTGTAGATATACTGGGCCATGATTCTTCAGCAGATCGTGAGCAGGGGGTTACCGCGCCGGGCGTGCATTATCATCAAGTTACCCTCACTTGGCGATCCTCGGCCATACAGCGTCTCAGGTGACCCACAGCTCTTCCTGGGGCCCCCTGTGCTACGCTCCAGGCCCCTCTATATTGTCCACTCTATTGCGTCCCCCTCATGACCGGAGCGCCCGTGAGCCACGTTGCATTGGTAGTTGGCGAGCGCCTGGCGCGTTACGGCTTCGGCGACGGTCATCCGTTCGGAACGGACCGTCATGCGGCCTTCCTACGTGAATTCGCGGCACGCGGTTTGGACAAGCGTGTTCAGATCCTCGAGCCTCGGCTCGCGACCGAGGAAGAGCTGCAGTCCTTCCATACGCCGGCCTACATCGACTTCGTTCGCGAGCGCTCGCTCAGCGGCCAGGGCTTACTGGATGGGGGCGACACGCCGGCTTTTCGAGGTGTCTACGAGGCCGCGGCCTGCGTGGTGGGCGCTACTCTAAACGCGACTGACGCGATCATGAATGGAGAATGCCGGCGCGCGTTCGTACCGATTGCCGGGCTTCATCACGCCGCGAGAGACAAAGCCGCAGGTTTTTGTGTATTCAACGACTGCGGCGTGGCGATCGAGCATCTCCGGAAGAATACCGGCCTGTCACGGGTCGCCTACGTTGATATCGACGCCCATCACGGTGATGGAGTGTTTTATGCCTTCGAGGACGACGCCTCTGTCATCTTCGCGGATGTGCATGAGGATGGCCGATATCTCTACCCCGGAACCGGGAGTGCGGAGGAAACAGGGCGGGGCGCCGCGCAAGGAACCAAGCTCAATCTACCGATGCCGCCGGGTTCCGACGACACCGCGTTCGCTCGCGTCTGGCCGCAGGTGATAGCCCACCTCGAGCGTTTTGCGCCCGAATTCATCATTCTTCAGTGCGGCGCCGATAGTGTCGAAGGCGACCCTATCACGCACCTGCGTTTCAGCTCCAAAACCCATGGGTTCGCGGCGCGTGAGCTGGCAGCGCTCGCCGAGCGCCTGGGTCATGGGCGGCTGCTTGCTCTGGGAGGGGGCGGGTACAACCGTACCAATATCGCGCAGGCTTGGACTTCAGTGGTGGAAAACCTGTTCTGACGCCGCCGCCAGGCACATCCCCGTCGCTTGGCTTGCCAACGGCCCGGACGGGCTTCCGGTACAATTGCCGTCTCCCCTTTTGGCACGGCTACAAGGTTCGCGCATGTTCCGGACGACGATGACCATCGAAGGTTTCGACCCAGAGCTCTTCAAGGCGATCCAGGGCGAGCGACATCGCCAGGAGGAGCACATTGAGCTCATTGCCTCCGAGAATTACACCAGCCCGCGGGTGCTCGAGGCGCAGGGCTCCGTGCTGACCAACAAGTACGCCGAAGGATATCCCGGCAAGCGCTATTACGGCGGCTGCGAATACGTCGACATCGCGGAGCAGCTCGCGATCGATCGCGCCAAGGCGCTCTTCGGTGCGGATTACGCGAACGTGCAACCGCATTCCGGCTCGCAGGCAAACGCCGCTGCCTATTTCGCCTTGGTACAGCCGGGCGACCCGATCCTGGGCATGAGCCTCGATCACGGTGGTCACCTGACGCATGGCGCAAAGGTCAACTTCTCAGGGAAGTTCTTCAAGGCGGTCCAGTACGGTATCCGTCCCGACAACGGCGAAATCGATTACGACCAGGTGCAAAAGCTCGCCGAAGAGCACCGGCCGAAAATGATCATCGCCGGTTTTTCGGCATATTCACGCATCGTCGATTGGGAGCGTTTCGCGGCGATCGCCAAGAGTGTGGGTGCCTATCTCGTGGTCGACATGGCCCATGTGGCCGGGTTGGTTGCCACAGGGTTTTACCCGAACCCGATCCCTCACGCGGACGTGGTGACCACGACCACCCACAAAACGCTGCGCGGGCCACGCGGTGGCCTGATCCTCGCGCGCAAGAATGATGAGATTACGAAGAAGCTCGCCTCGCTCGTGTTCCCTGGCACTCAGGGCGGCCCGCTGATGCATGTCATCGCGGCCAAGGCCGTCGCTTTCCTCGAAGCGTTACAGCCGGAGTTCAAGGAATATCAGCGCCAGGTGCTGGCGAACTCGCGGGCGCTGGCCGCACGGCTGACGAAGAATGGCTTCCAGATCGTCTCCGGCGGCACCGACAACCACCTCTTTCTCCTCAGCCTGGTCGGTCGCAACATCACCGGCAAAGATGCCGATGCCGCCCTGGGGAAAGCCAACATCACGGTGAACAAGAACGCCGTGCCGAACGATCCTCGTCCCCCGATGATCACCAGCGGGCTGCGGTTGGGCTCGCCGGCCTCGACGACCCGGGGTTTCAAAGAGCGCGAGATCGAGCAGGTCGCGGATTTCATTACCGAGATCATCGACGCCGAAGGCTCCGTGGCCGCCATCGAGAAGGTGCGGCCGCGGGTGATCGAGCTGTGTCGCCGCTTCCCGGTCTACGGGCCTTGAGGCTGAGGGCGCACCGGCGCAAGTGAAGCGGCATGTACTGCCCGTTTTGCGGCCACATCGAAACGAAGGTGACGGACTCGCGGCTCGCGGGCGAAGGGCGCCAGATCCGTCGCCGGCGGGAATGTCTCTCCTGCGGCGAGCGGTTCACGACCTTTGAGACCGCCGAGCTGGTCATGCCAATGGTGGTCAAAGGCGACCGGACCCGGGAAGCCTACGACGAATCGAAAGTGCGGGCAGGCATGGAGAAGGCGCTGGAAAAGCGTCCCGTGCCGCGCGATCAGTTGGATGAGGCGCTGAGTCGGATCACGCACAAGGTGCGTAGCCTTGGCGATCGCGAGGTGCAGTCGCGCGCGATCGGCGAGCTCGTGATGGACGAGTTGCGTCAGTTGGATGAGGTTGCGTACGTGCGCTTCGCGTCCGTGTATCGACACTTTGAGGACGTCGAGGCATTTCACGAGGAGATCCAGCGATTGCGCAGCCAACGTGCGCTTTCGCCGCCGGGACGCGAGGGGCGACGTACCAAGCGGGAGCCCGGGCGCGACGCCAATCGGGATCAGTTGCCGTTGCTTCCGATGGAAGCAGGTAGCTCTGCGCCTGCGTTGGGCACGGCGCCGCAGCAGGAGCAACCTGCCGCAGATGGCGGTGCGATCGCGCTTAAGCCTGCAGAAGCGGGCGACGAAGAGGTCGCCGCCACGGTGACCGAAGCTACCGAAACAAAGTAGGCGGCGTGCGCCTCGCGACCCTGCCGGTGTTTGCTGTAGGCTCCTGCGCATGATCACCGATTTCGATCGCTTTGCGATGAATCGCGCTCTGGTCCTCGCAGCGCGTGGGCTCGAGACCACTCACCCCAACCCGCGCGTGGGATGCGTGATTGCGCAGGGAACGAAGATCATCGGCGAAGGCTGGCATGAGCGCGCAGGTGAAGCACACGCAGAAGTCGCGGCGCTAGCTGCCGTACGTAATGCCGGCCTTTCACCCACGGGTAGCACCGTATATGTGACCCTCGAACCGTGCAGTCACTACGGTCGGACGCCGCCATGTACCGACGCGCTTATCGCTGCCGGGGTGGCGCGAGTTGTCTACTGTGTTCAGGACCCCAATCCAGAAGTCAGCGGTCGCGGCGCCGAGTTGCTGCGTCAGGCCGGTATTGCTACAGAATCGGGCTTGATGGAAGCCGAGTCGGTGGATCTCAACATCGGCTACATGAAGCGCAGGACCTATGGTCGGCCCTGGGTGCGTGTGAAGTTGGCGATGAGCCTGGATGGGCGAACCGCGCTTGCGAACGGCGCGAGTCACTGGATTACCGGCGAGGCGTCGCGAGCTGACGTGCAGCATTGGCGGGCACGCAGCTCTGCCGTGATGACTGGTGTTGGGACAGTGCTGGCTGACGACCCGCGCCTGAATGTCCGATTGGCTCCCGAGAAACCTGACGAAGAGCCTTGGCAGCCGCTGCGAGTTGTACTGGATACCAAGTTGCGTACACCTCGGGACTCGAGCCTGTTTGCCACCGGGGGCGAGGTGTTGATCCTCACCGAGGATGCGACGCGTGGGGCGGCCTTCGCCGCAATGGGCGTGATGGTAGAGGCCATCCCGGCCCTGAATGGTCGGCTCGATCTCAGCGCTGTCATCGACCGTATGGGCGAGCTCGAAGTGAATGAGATGCTGGTCGAAGCCGGCCCGACGTTGTCGGGCGAGCTGCTTCGACAGGGTCTGGTCGATGAGCTGCTCCTTTATGTGGCGCCCAAGTTGTTGGGCCCGCAGGGCTATCCGCTCGTGGAGCTGCCGCAGCTCAACGACCTGCAGGACGCGTTGGGTTTCACCGTCGCGGGCGTGCAGCGGCTCGAGGATGATTTGCGATTGCGACTGCGGCCGCGGTGAGGCATGGTTGCACTATGTTTACAGGCATCGTACAAGACGTCGGCAAAGTGGTATCTCGCGAGAATCGCGGTGGCGACGCTCGCATGGTCATTGCGTTCAATCAGCTTCGCTCCACGGAATTTCGCATCGGCGACAGCATCTGCGTGCAGGGCTGCTGCCTGACCGCTATCGAGCTTCCGGAGGGTGCATTCGTCGCGGATGTCTCGCGCGAAACCCTTTCGTTGACGACGCTGGGCGATCTGGCTGTGGGCTCGCCTGTGAATCTCGAGCCCTCCCTCAAGGCCGGCGACGCCCTCGGGGGCCATCTCGTTTCCGGTCATATCGACGGTGTTGCCGAGGTCGTCGCCTTTGGTGGCGACGCCCGGTCCACTCGCCTCAAGATCGCCGTCCCCGCCGACCTGGCGCGTTACATCGCTCGCAAAGGTTCCGTTGCCGTCGACGGTGTCAGCCTGACAGTCAACGAAGTTGAAGGCGCCACCTTCGGCGTCAACATTATTCCCCATACCCAGACTGTGACAACGCTGGGAGCTCTCGGCGTTGGCACTCGAGTCAATCTCGAAGTAGATCAGGTCGCGAGGTACGTCGAGCGACTCTTGGCCTCTTCCGACGTCAGTACCTGATCAGGGGGCGCCGGACACCTGCGACAATACGTCGCTTGCGGGAGGTCCGAGTCGGGCGGTACTTTGGCCACATGGCAATCCAGGGAGTTTGAGTATGACCGGCCGCTCATTGGGAAAGCTTTTGATGGCATGCCTGGTGTTGATCGCGGTGGGGAGCTACGCGCAAGTGCCGGGGCCCACTGGCGGCCCGACGCAGTCCGGCGGTAAGGAATGGTCGACCGCCATCGAGGGTCCGGCATATACCCAGGACGGGCGCCTGCAATACCCGGAGCACTATCGAGAGTGGGTCTATCTGAGCTCAGGTATGGACATGAGCTATACCGAGAGCAGCGGTATGGCGGGCCACTCGATGTTCGACAATGTGTTTGCCGAGCCGGAGGCCTACCGGGAGTTTGTCAAAACGGGCCACTGGCCCGAGGGAACCGTGTTGGCACTGGAGGTGCGGGCGGCGGCGCAGAAGGGCTCGATCAACAAACAGGGCAGGTTTCAGACCGCCGAAGTCATGGGTTTCGAAGTCCACGTCAAGGACACCAAGCGCTTCCCGGGCGGCTGGGCATTTTTCAATTTCCGCAGCCCGGAACCGGCGAAGATGATTCCGATGAGCGAGGACTGCTACTCGTGCCATCGCGATCATGCCGCAGTGGACACAACCTTCGTCCAGTTCTATCCAACACTCCTGCCGATCGCGACTCAGAAAGGGACACTGAGCGCGAGCTACGGGCAGTAGGCCAGGAGTCGCCCGCGCTGCGGGGCTCGGCGCCGCGTGGAGGTGTACCTCTCACGAGGCAAAGGACGGGTTGGGCTGCGGCGCGGCCGAGGCTGTCGCGAATCGAGCCAAACCTGTCGCATTGAAGTGAGTGGCCCCGGAGGCCGCGTTGGGTTCACTCGCCGCTGCGATTCTCCGCCCTGCTCCAGATTGGCGACATAACCGCCGTTGGCGAGCCAGTCGGGGTTGTCCGACAGGCCGCCCGCGGACCGCGTTTGGTATAATTCCCTCCTCATTCGCTCTCCCTGGCGGTGCGCCATGTCGAACGTCCTCCCCCTTTCCGGCAAGCCACCGCCGGCGCCAGGCCTGAATTCCATCGAGGAGATCCTGGTCGAGCTGCGCGCCGGACGCATGGTCGTCATCATGGACGACGAGGATCGGGAGAATGAGGGTGATCTCATCATGGCGGCCGAGCGTGCCACGCCCGACGCCGTCGCCTTCATGATCCGTCACACGAGCGGCATCATCTGCGTGCCCATGGAGGAGGAGGGGCTGATCCGTCTCGATCTGCCGCAAATGGTGCTGACCAACAGCGAATCGCATCGCACGGCGTTTACGGTCTCGGTGGACCTGAAAGCCGGTACCACGACTGGTGTGTCGTCCGCCGATCGAGCCGCGACGATTCGCGCGCTGGCCGATGCCAATTCCACTGCAGAGGATTTCGCGCGTCCGGGCCACATCTTTCCGTTGCGATCGCGCAAGGGCGGTGTTCTGGTGAGAGCCGGCCACACCGAGGCTTCCGTAGACTTATGCCGTCTGGCCGGCATGAAGCCTGTCGGTGTGTTGTGCGAAGTCATGAACGATGACGGCACCATGGCTCGCCGCCCCCACCTGGAAGCGTTCGCCAAGAAGCACAATCTCAAGATCGGCACCATCTCCGATCTCATTCGCCACCGCCTCCGCAACGAGCGTTCGGTCGAGCGCGTGGGAGAACAAACGGTCCAAACCGATCTGGGCGAGTTCCGGCTCTATACCTACGAGGACCGGGTGAGCCACGAGGTCCACCTCGCTCTCGCGCGAGGCCGGCTCGATGGTCCGGAAGCGACGCTCGTGCGCGTGCACCTGCCTGACACGCTCCGCGATCTCGTGGGTGTCCGGGGGCCGCAGCGGGCTTGGACTTTGCGAGCCGTCATGCAGCGCATTGCCGAAGCGGGCGACGGCGTGGTCGTAATACTGCGCCAGCAGGAGTCTCCACAGGAGCTGATGGACGGGGTTCGGGCAGTCACCTCGACCAAGGCGCAGGGCGCAGGCGCCGTGTTACGGACATTCGGCATCGGCGCGCAGATCCTGAAGGATCTGGGGGTCCGTCGCATGCGTGTATTGTCCGCGCCGAAACAGATGCATGGTATCTCTGCATTTGACCTGGAGGTTGAGGCGTACGTCGGGGAAGATGTCTGAATGGCTGATGCTGCGATAGTCGAAGGGTCGGGCGGTGAGAACGGTCGACCTGGACAGGTCGACCGGGGACCGACTGTTCTTGCTCGGGGGCGCAAGGTTGCGATCGTGGCCGCGCGCTTCAATGATTTCATCGTCTCGAGCCTGTTGAAGGGCGCCACGGCTTCCTGGCTGGAGCGTGGGGGTGCCGCTGAGGATCTGCTGGTGGCGCGAGTTCCAGGCGCATTCGAGCTTCCCGTGATTGCCCGCAAGCTGGCTGCCAGCGGCAGGTGGGACGCGGTGGTTGCCCTTGGGTGCGTGATTCGAGGCGACACGCCGCATTTCGACTACGTCGCAGGCGAATGCGCCCGCGGCTTGAACCTCGTGGCCTTGGAGACGGGTGTCCCGGTGATTTTCGGAGTGCTGACCGTCGAAACGGTCGAGCAGGCTCTGGAGCGCGCCGCCACGAGCGCCGGCAACAAGGGAGGGGAGTCGATGGAGACCGCGCTGGAGATGGCGGATCTGATGGCCCGGCTCCCATGACCGATCCCGCCCACCTCTTCGCGGGCGCCCGCTCGGTCTCCCGCAAACTGGCCCTGCAGGCCCTGTACCGGTGGCAGCTGAATGAGGGGCCTTGGCAGGACCTGATCCTCGAGTTCGGCGATGCCGAGGACATGCCGAAGGCCGATCGAGAGTACTTCCGTGACCTCGTCGAGGGCGTGTGGCGCGCTCGGGAGAGCCTGGATAACCAGCTGTCGTCCTGGATGGATCGCAAGCCCGAGCTCCTCGATCCGATCGAGCATGCGGTGCTGCTGATCGGCCTGTTTGAGCTCACCGCGAAACCGGACGTTCCGTATCGTGTGGCGATCAACGAGGCCGTGAGCCTTTCCAAGCGCTTCGGCGCCACCGATGGCCATAAGTTCGTCAATGCCGTATTGGACCGCGCCGCCAAGCAGGTGAGGCCGAACGAGCACTAGAGGCGCTCCTGGCGGTAGGCGACCCTGCCGACGAAGCCCGGTGACCGCACATGCCGCTATCCGAATTCGCTCTCATCGATCGTTACTTCCGTAACTGCGGAGTGAAACGCGCTGACGTGCGGCTTGGGGTGGGAGACGATGCGGCTCTGCTGGACTCGCCGGCGGGTTGCGACCTGGTAGCGGCCATTGACACATTGGTCGATGGAGTCCATTTCCCGCATGGCTGTCCGGCGGCGTCGGTGGGGCACCGTGTCCTTGCGGTGAATCTGAGCGACCTGGCGGCGATGGGCGCTCGCCCTGCCTGGGCGCTGCTTGCCCTGACCCTTCCAAACACCGACGAAGCGTGGTTGTCCGAGTTTGCCGCCGGCTTTTCCGACTTGGCACGTGCGCATGATGTTGCCCTCGTGGGCGGTGACACGACATCCGGGCCCTTGTGCGCGACCGTCCAGGTCCTTGGTCACGTGCCGCGCGCGCAAGCGTTATTGCGCTCGGGCGCGCAGCCCGGCGATCTCTTGTTTGTTTCGGGCACGCCGGGCGATGCTGCCGCGGGGCTGGCGGTGGAGCAGGGTCGCCTGACCGCGTCCGAGGATGCCGTCAGCTACCTACGCAAGCGATTTCTCTATCCATCACCCCGGATGGCGCTGGGCAAGTGCTTGCGCGGTTTCGCAAGCGCCTGCATCGATGTCTCCGACGGCTTGCTCGGTGACGCCGGCAAGCTGGCGCACGCCAGTGGTTGCGGTGTCGAGTTAGGGTATCGAGACCTTTCGCTGTCCGAGGCGCTCGTCGAGACGGTCGGGGATGCGCGCGCACGGGAGCTGGCGCTGACGGGCGGGGACGACTATGAGCTGTGCTTCACTGTGCACCCCGACAACGTCGGCAAGCTACGACATGAGTTACCGCCGGAACGGTGGGGCTACAGTCTGATCGGCAAGATTCGTGCAACCCCTGGAGCGATTGTCACGGACGGCGGGAACGTGATGGACTTCTCGCATTCCGGGTACGATCATTTCGGCACCTAGAGGCGTACATCACAGTCGCACTGCAGATGCTGACAGTATCCTGTCCTGCGGTTTCGCTATTTTCGCGAGTCATGTCAGCACCGGCCTCCAAGTCCAACCCGCCGCCAAAGCAGACGCCACGCAAGATCCCCGAAAAGATCGGCAAATACGTGGTCATCAAGGAAGTTGGCCGTGGGAGCACCGGGATAGTTTACTTATCGCATGACGCGTATTACGGACGCGACGTCGCGATCAAGGTCTACAATAGCGACTACGGGAGCGACGAGGAGCGCGCGCGGATCGCCCGCAAGATGTTCCTGTCGGAAGCGCACCTGGTCGGGGCTTTGCAACACCCGCACATCCTGCCGATTTTCGATGCAGGCGAGGAAAACGGTCACTGCTACATTGTGACCGAGCACGTGCACGGCGCGCGCACGCTGGCGGCCTACTGCCGACCTGACAACCTCCTGCGCATCGACGATACCGTCGAGATCGTTTTCAAATGCGCCAAGGCGCTGCACTACGCCCACTCGCGCGGTGTGATCCACCGCGATATCAAGCCGTCCAACATCATGCTCACGCAGGACAGCGACGTGCGCATCATCGACTTCGGCATCGCGCTGGTATCCGATTCGGACATCTCGCGGATCGAGGGTATTGCCGGTAGTCCTTCCTACATGTCACCCGAACAGGTGCAGAGCCTCGACCTGACCAACCGATCGGATCTCTATTCGCTCGGCGCGGTAATGTACGAGTTGCTCACGGGCTCGCGCCCCTTCCGTGCCGGCAACCTGCAAAAGCTGTTGCATCAGATCGTCTACGCAACACCGCCGCCCATTCACACGATGCGCAAGGACGTGCCGGAAGAGCTCGAGACGGTGGTCGCCGTAGCACTGCAGAAAGACCCGCTGAAGCGCTACAAAAGCGGGCTCGATTTCGCAGCGGAGCTGACACGCGTTCATCAGCGCCTGCGCGAAGCGAATTCACGTATCGACCGGCAAGAGCAGTTTGGTGTGCTGCGGCGGCTGAAGTTCTTCCATGAGTTCTCGCACGCCGAGATCTGGGAAGTGCTGCGCGCGAGTAACTGGCAGGATTACGTCGCAGGCGAGGAGATCGTCAAAGAAGGCGAGATGGATGATCGCTTCTACATCCTCGTCAGCGGTTCCTGTGGGGTAGAGCGCCACGGCAGGCGTCTCGGCACCCTCGAAACAGGCGACTGCTTCGGTGAGGCCAGCTATGTGCCGGGCGCGAAGCGTACCGCGACAATTCGCTCCTTGAGTGCGGTGACGGTGCTCAAAGTGAGCTCCACTCTCCTCGAGCAGGTGTCCGCTTCCTGCCAGCTGCGCTTCAACCGGGTATTCCTGCGAACCCTCATCGGCCGTCTGCAGTCGGGCGAGACCAGCTCCGGCAATAGCTGACCCCAACTGCGCCGCGGGGGTTGCGAAACGGGCGACCGCAGCCCAATCTTCGCAACGCTGTGCACATCTTACTCATTGAGGACGATGCCGAGGCCGCGAAGTTTCTGGTGAAGGGACTGCGCGAGAGTGGCTATTCTGTTGATCATGCGGAGGATGGTCGGGAAGGTCTTTTCCGCGCGACGGAAGGACAGTTCGACCTGGTCGTGACCGATCGGATGCTTCCCCATCTCGACGGTTTGACCGTCATCCAGCTCATGCGTCGCAAGGGCATCACCACGCCGGTGCTGGTCTTGAGCGCGCTCGGAAGCGTGGACGATCGGGTACGGGGACTCAAAGCCGGCGGCGACGATTACTTGACCAAGCCGTTTGCCTTCGTCGAGCTCCTTGCGCGCATCGAGGCTCTTACCCGCCGCCGAACCAGCGCCCCGGATGCCACCAAGCTGAAGGTGGCGGATCTGGATTTCGATCTGCTTGCACGGCGGGTCACGCGTGGCGGGCGCGAGATCGAGCTGACGGCCCGCGAGCTGAAGCTGCTGGAATTCCTGATGCGCCGCGCGGGCCAGGTGGTGACTCGTACCATGTTGCTCGAGGGGGTGTGGGATCTGCATTTCGATCCGCAGAGCAACCTCATTGACGTTCATATCAGTCGCCTGCGCCAGGCGATCGACCGCGGCGCCGACCGGCAATTGATCCACACCGTGCGCGGCTCAGGCTACGTGCTTCGCGCCGAGGATTAGCATGGACGCGACTGCGGGAGCGCGCTCGGTGCGTCGTGCCCTTTTCAACACGACGGCTTTCCGCTTGTCCGTCGGCTACATGTTCCTCGTCACTCTGGCCGTCGCCGTCACTCTCGGCAGCGCCTATCTCCTGACCGACCAGCTCATCACGGATGAAGTCGATCTCATCATCGACACGGAGTTGAAGAGCCTCCAGGACAAGTACGCACGCGCGGGAGTGGAGGGCGTCGTAGACGAGATGAATTTGCGTATCGACAGTTGGGGCCGCATCGGTGCGGTCTACATGCTCGTCGATAAGAGCTTCGACAGAATCGCAGGCAACGTGACACATTGGCCGTTCGACGGCCGGCCCACCGAGAATCGACCGGAATTCGATATCGCGACCATCGAGCCGGGGCGCCGCGCGGTTCACCCTGTGCGGGCGGCTCTGCGTACCCTTCCCAATGGCGACCTGTTGTTGGTCGGTACCGATATCTCGCAGGGACGCCGCTTTGCGGACAAGTTCCGTATCGCGATGCTCTGGGGGATCGGCCTCACCTCGCTGGCGGCGGCCGCCACCGGCTTCTGGTTCAGCTATCGCCTGTCACGCCGCGTTGGCGACGTAACAGGGACCTGCCAACGCATTCTCGCGGGGGAGTTGGGTCGCAGGTTGCCTGTTGTCGGCGCGAATGATGAGTTCGATGCGCTGGCGATCTCGGTAAACCATGTGCTCGAGCGGCTGGAGGATCAGGCGCGCACGCTGCGCGCTACGTTCGACAGCGCAGCGCACGACCTGCGGGCCCCGTTGCATCGCCTGCGTACACGTATGGATGCGCTGCTGTTGCGCTCGCCGCCGTTGGAGCCTGGGGTCTACGAAACAATCGAGTCGGCATTACGCGAGGTCGATCATCTGCAGCGGACGTTGACTGTGCTATTGCAGATCGCTCTGGCGGAGTCGGGTGCGCCGCTCGCGTCGGCCGCCGCCGTGGATGTCGGTGAGCTCGTCGCCGAGTTGGCTGAGCTGTTCGAGCCGGTGGCACGCGACAGTCAGCTCCAACTCGTGGATCACGAAGACAGTGGCGCAATCGTTCAGGGCAATCGGCAGCTGCTGGCGCAGTTGGTGACGAACCTGATAGAGAATGGCGTGAAGTACGTTCCCGCGGGCGGACGGATCGAGCTGAATGTGAAACGCTCGGCCGACACTGTCCGCCTGGTCGTAGCGGACAATGGACCCGGAATTCCTGCTGAGGATCGGGCGCGCGCCGTGCAACCGTTCGTGCGGTTGGGTCAGAGCTCCAAGACTGACAGCAGTGGGCTCGGCCTGAGTCTGGTCGCGGCGATCGTGCGCCTGCACCGCGCGCGTCTCACCTTGGAGAACAACGAGCCCGGGTTGCGAGTCGTGGTCGAGTTGCCTTCAAAATAGTAGGCGG
>Ga0068855_100003828_pt1 | contig 18395 bp, 14 predicted proteins | sample KBSCornC52_FD_66592 | JGI IMG/M metagenome (GOLD analysis project Ga0068855, IMG submission 66592) | Corn rhizosphere microbial communities from Kellogg Biological Station, Michigan, USA - KBS Corn C5-2 | ecosystem: Host-associated > Plants > Roots > Rhizosphere > Soil ...
ACAACGGCCGGCCAGCCGCCCGTGGTCGCCAAATCGACGGCGGCTGCACCGCCCGCGGCTGCGGTCACGAAGGTGGCGGCACCCGCGCATCCGGTCAAGCCAGCCCCGGCGAACGCCTCCGCAACGAAGGCTGCGACGCCGGCCACGCCGGCCGGCGTCCGACCTACCGCCGCGTCGAAGGCTGCGGTGAAGCGTCCGGCCACACCGCGACCCCCGAGTGCCCCGACTGCGCCTGCCGTGCCTGACGATCCGTGGACCGAAGCCGAACTCGCCGCCATCAAGGACGAGTTGGAAGACGAGGTCGTGCGGCTTCGCGGTGAGATCGAAACGGCCGAAACCGATCTCGCAGATCGGCTGCGCGACGGCGGCGACGGAGCGGGCGACGACCAGGCGGACGCCGGCACCAAGACCTTCGAGCGCGAGCACGAGATGTCGCTCGCGAACAATGCCCGCGATCTGCTCGTGCAGACCGAGCACGCGCTTGGTCGGATCGAGGACGGAACCTACGGTCGATGCGAGAACTGCGGCAATCCGATCGGGAAGCTTCGACTTCAGGCCAATCCGCGTGCGACCCTGTGTGTGTCATGCAAACAACGAGAAGAGCGACGATAGGCGGCGCGGCCGCGAAAGAGCGCTCGAGTACCGCAGCCGACGAGCGCGAGACGAGCGAGAAGGCAAGCGCGATCGGACGGGCGGGCGGCAAAGCTGCCGCTGGTGGTCACCGCAGGCGGCACCTCGGGATCTTGTTCGGTGTCGCAATCGTCGTGCTTGCGCTTGATGTCGTCTCGAAGCTGATTGTGGTCGCGAAGCTGTCCGATCGTGACCCGGTGCGGCTACTCGGCGGATTCCTCAAGCTCGAAGAGACCCGCAATGCGGGCGCGGCGTTCAGCGTCGGTACCGGGGCCACGTTCGTCTTCGCGTTCGTGGCGGTCGCCGTGATTGTGGTGATCTTGCGCAGCGCGCGGCGGCTCTACAGCGGCCCCTGGGCGATCGTGCTCGGCTTGCTCCTCGGCGGCGCGACGGGCAACCTGATCGATCGCGTCGTCCGCTCGCCGGGACTGTTTCGCGGTCAGGTCGTCGACTGGATCGCGCTGCCGCATTTCGCGGTTTTCAATCTCGCTGATTCGGCGATCACCGTTGGCGGCGTCCTTGCGGTCTTGCTCGCGATCGCCGGTAGGCAGTTCGACGGGACGGTCGTGTCGCTCAATGCGGCTCGACGGGGCGCCCACGCGGCTGGAGCCAGCGAGGCATCCGACCCCGCCGAGTCGTCGTCGGGCGCAGCCGAATCCTCCGAGACGCGAGCCTCGGATTCTGACCGTCCGCTCACATGAGTTCCACGACGTCCGATCCCGTGATGCACCGCGCTCTGCCGGTGCCCGAGGGGCTCGACGGCGAGCGCCTCGACGCCGCACTCGCGCGCCTGTTCGGGTTCTCGCGCACCCGCGCGGTCGAACTCATCGCCCAGGGTCTGGTGCAACTCGACGGTGTGCCGCCGACGAAGTCCGACCGGGTCAGTGCGGGTGCGTGGCTCCAGGTGGAGTTGCCCGCCCCTGCGCCCCACGGGCCTGCGATCGTTGCGACGCCGGTCGCCGGCATGCTCGTCGTCCACGACGATGCCGACATCGTGGTCGTCGACAAGCCCGTAGGCGTCGCCGCACACCCGAGCCCCGGCTGGGACGGTCCGACCGTCGTGGGTGCCCTCGCGGCCGCCGGATATCGCATTTCGACATCGGGGGCCGAAGAGCGTCGTGGCGTCGTGCATCGCCTCGATGTGGGCACCAGCGGTCTGATGGTCGTGGCGAAGAGCGAGCACGCGTACACCGTGCTGAAGCAGGCCTTTCGTGAACGAACGGTCGACAAGACGTACCACGCGCTGGTGCAGGGCCATCCTGATCCTGCTCGCGGCACCATCGACGCGCCGATCGACCGGCACCCGGTGCACGACTACAAGTTCGCCGTGATGGCGAACGGCAAGCCGAGCATCACCCACTACGAGACGCTCGAAGCACATGCGGCCGCGAGCCTGCTCCAGATCAAGCTGGAGACGGGGCGCACGCATCAGATCCGCGTGCACATGGCTGCGGTGCGGCATCCGTGCGTCGGCGATCTTGCCTACAGCGCCGACCCGGTCCTGGCGGCTCGCCTCGACCTCCATCGGCAATGGCTGCATGCGGCGCGGCTCGGATTCGCTCATCCCGACGACGGCCGGTCGGTCGAGTTCGCAAGCAGCTATCCCGAAGACCTTGCGCGCGCCCTCGACGTCGTCCGCAAAAGCGATTAAGGCCCGGACGGCGCGATGCGCTCCAGCGAGTTGCGGGTCGAAACAGGCTCGGCGTTGGTGAGCGAGATCACCAAGCAGGTCGCCGACTTCTGCGGCGGCCAGGGCGACGGGCTCGTGAACGTGTTCGTGCCGCATGCGACCGCCGGTGTGGCGTTGATCGAGACCGGATCGGGCACCGAACGCGACCTCGCTGCGACCATCGACCGGTTGTGGCCAATCGAGCTTCGTTACGTGCATGCCCACGGATCGCCCGGCCACGGCCGCGACCACATGCTCCCGGCCTTTGTCTCGCCGTCGATCACCCTGCCGGTGATCGACGGTCGGCCGGCACTCGGCACGTGGCAGAGCGTTGTCGTCGTCGATACCAACATCGACAACCGGGTGCGCCGGGTGCGGTTGAGCTTCATCGCCGGATGACGCGACGTCTAGGGGTCGTCGCTGAGCGTTGCCGCGGGGTTGCCAGAGGGTACGGCCGAGTGTCCCCGCGAAGGCGATGCGGGCCTGGTGGTTAGGCTGCCCTTGCGCTGGCCGTGCCGCGGTCGCGAACTCGAAGCAGGAGGCGCAGGTGGACGACGTCATCGAGGTAGCACGCGGCCAGGTGCTGGGCCGCGGCGAGGGGCTGGCGCAGGAGGATCTTGCCCGCGTGCTCGAGCTACCGGACGACCGCCTGGATGAGCTCCTCGCGCTCGCCCACGAGGTGCGGATGCGCTGGTGCGGGCCCGAGGTCGAGGTTGAGGGCATCGTGTCGGTGAAGACCGGTGGCTGCCCTGAAGACTGCCATTTCTGCTCACAGTCAGGCCGCTTCGATTCACCCGTGCGAGCGGCTTGGCTCGACGTCGCCTCACTTGTCGAGGCCGCGGTCGAGACCGCGAAGACCGGAGCCACCGAGTTCTGCATCGTCGCTGCTGTGCGTGGCCCTGACGATCGGCTGATGGCGCAGGTTCGCGATGGTGTCAAAGCGATTCGCGACGCCGTCGACATCAACATCGCCTGCTCGCTCGGCATGCTCACCCAACGCCAGGTCGACGAGCTGGCCGCGATGGGCGTGCACCGGTACAACCACAACCTCGAAACGGCGCGTTCGTACTTCACCAATGTGGTCACGACCCACACGTGGGAAGAGCGTCGGGAGACACTGCGTATGGTCGGTGACGCCGGAATGGAAGTGTGTTGCGGCGGCATCGTCGGCATGGGCGAAAGCCGAGAACAGCGCGCAGAATTCGCTGCTCAGCTTGCCGAATTGGCGCCCGACGAGGTGCCGCTGAACTTCTTGAACCCGCGGCCGGGCACGCCTTTCGGTGACCAGCCAGTGCTTGAAGCCAAAGAGGCGCTTCGCACGATCGCGATGTTCAGGCTCGCATTGCCGCGCACGATCCTGCGCTTTGCCGGTGGCCGCGAGGTGACGCTCGGCGACCTCGGCACTCGCGACGGTCTGCTCGGTGGCATCAACGCCGTCATCGTCGGCAACTACCTCACCACGCTGGGCCGCGACCCGTCGGAGGATCTCGCGTTGCTCGACGAGCTGTCGATGCCGATCAAGGCCTTATCAGCAAGCCTGTGATTGCGATCGTGGCAACCCATTGCGACCGTTGCGGTCAACCGATCACGACGGACGGCGGCCACGAGGCTTGCCTTGCCGCGCGTGAGTTCGAGCCGCCACGCTATTGCGGGCAGTGCGGACGACGGCTGGTCGTGCAAGTGGTGCCGCGTGGCTGGTCGGCGCGTTGCGTCGAGCACGGTCAGATCTCGCGATGAACGTCGATGAATTGTTGGCTTATGACTACAGCCATCTATGGCACCCATACTCGTCGATGACCTCACCGTCGCCGGCACGGTTCGTCGAGTCGGCCGCCGGCGTGCGGCTGAAACTCGGCGACGGGCGCGTGGTGATCGACGCGATGTCGTCGTGGTGGTGCGCGATCCACGGTTACCGCCACCCGGTCCTCGACGCTGCAGCACACGCGCAGCTCGACCGCATGAGCCACGTGATGTTCGGCGGGCTTACCCACGAGCCGGCTATTTCCTTGGCACAACGGCTTATCGACATCACGCCGGAACCGCTCGAGCATGTGTTCTTCGCCGACTCCGGTTCGGTCGCGGTCGAGGTTGCGGTGAAGATGTGCCTGCAATACCAAAGAAATCTCGGACGACGCTCGCGGCTACTCACGATTCGCGGCGGATATCACGGCGACACCCTTGCCGCGATGAGTGTGTGCGACCCGGTCGACGGCATGCACCAACTGTTTGCAGGTGTTGTGCCACAGCAGGTCTTCGCACCACGTCCACCCGCCGGCCTCGACGCCGACATCTCAGAGTGGACGGCGAAAACCACGTCACTCGTGGCTGAACACGCCCAAGAGTTGGCCGCGATCGTTATCGAGCCGGTGTTACAGGGTGCGGGTGGCATGCATGTTTATCCGCCGGAATGCTTGCGGGTCTTAAGAAAACTCGCCGACAACCATGGCATGCTGCTCGTCTTCGACGAGATCGCCACCGGATTCGGTCGCACCGGCGAGTTGTTCGCGTTGCGTCATACCGACGTCGTGCCCGACATCCTGTGTGTCGGAAAAGCCTTGACCGGCGGCTATCTGACGCTCGCGGCTGTCTTGTGCACGACGGCCGTCGCGCAAGGCGTGACGAGCGGCGAGAGCGGTACGCTGATGCACGGCCCGACGTTCATGGCGAACCCGCTGGCGTGCGCGGTGGCACTGGCCAATCTCGACCTGCTGCTCGCCGGCGACTGGCAGACGGCAGTCAAGAACATCGAGACGAGACTGCGTGACGGGCTTGCGCCCGCCGCTGCACTTCCCGGCGTAAGCGACGTGCGCGTGCTCGGGGCGGTCGGCGTCGTGCAGACCACGGCCCCCGTCGACGTCGAGGCCGTCACGGCCGCTGCGCTCGAACGAGGCGTCTGGGTGCGGCCGTTTCGCGACCTGGTCTACACGATGCCTCCCTACATCTGCGCCGACGCCGACGTCGACGCGATCAGCGCAGCGATCGTCCGCGCCGTCGCCGAGGCGACGGGCTCATGAGCCTCGACCAGGCGGCGTGCCCGCACGCATTGCTCTACCAGCAATGGGAGGCCGTGCCAGGCCCACCAGTTTCAGAGGTCGGCGACCATTGGCTCGTGTCGAGTCATGCGCTCGTGCGGCAGGTTCTCAACGATCCCGAGGCATTCTCACCCGACAACGCTCTCGACGCCGTTACGCCGATGGCGACGAATGCGCTAAGAATCCTTGCTCAGCACGGATTTCGGCTGCCGCACACGCTTGCCAACAACAGCACGCCGTCGCATGCCGGGATTCGCGCGGTCGTTGCAGAATTCTTGCGGCCTTCGCGGGTCGCCGAACAGCGCGACTTCGTCACGACGTTCGTCCGAACTCAGGTTGCCGATGCGGCCGCATGTCTCGATCGTCGCGAAGAAGTCGACCTGCACGCAGTTATCTCGCACGCCTTGCCGCTGGTCACGTTGGGTCGGCTGATCGCGCTTCCGCCTGACGATGTCGAGGTGGTGAAGCGCTTTTCGTCGTCCGCCCTCGAATTGTTCTGGGCGCCGCTCGATATGACGCGACAGCGGGCACTGGCCGAGACCGTTGGTGAGTATCACGGCAGGTTGCGGTCGTTCGCGAGGTCAGGCCCAGGGCTGGCCGCCACGCTTCGGGCTCACTCGGCCCCCAACAATCTCGACGAAGACGACATCGTGGCGGTGCTGTTCTTCCTTCTGGTGGCGGGCCAGGAGACGACGTCGCAGTTTCTCACCGCGCTGCTCCACCGCCTGTTGCGCGAGCCTGCAGTCGTGCGGGGGGTTCTCGACGGATCGGTGTCGGCGTCGGACGTCGTCGCCGAGGGACTGCGAACCGACACCTCGGTCGTCACCTGGCGCAGGCTGACGACACGTGAAGTCGACCTCGGCGGCGTGATCATCCCGGCCGGTGAGTCGGTCGTACTGCGGCTCGCCGCCGCCGGTCGAGATCCCGCGATCGTCGCGGCACCTGACGAGTTCGTGCCCGGACAGCCGGGTTCGCGGCGCCACCTGTCGTTCGGGGCCGGACTCCACCGGTGTCTTGGTGCCTATCTCGCCACGATGGAGGCAGAGGTCGTGGTCGAGCAGTCCGCTCGCCTGCTCGCCCGTTGCCAGGTGGTAGGGCCGCCCAGGCACGCCGACAACCTGTCATTTCGGATGCCCGATGCGCTCGTCGTCGCGGCCGCACGTTGATCGGCGAACCGGTCCGCTGACCCGCCAAGCGACCCCGGGGCCGAGACCCCTGGGCGGGCCTCGATCTTGAGGCCTGCAGCCGGGCTGTGAGCAGGTTGTCAGGCGCCGCTGAGGTTATTCTCAGCCAGATCGGCAACGTTGTAGCGCATGGCGGTGATCACCAGAGTCGGCCAGCTGCTCGTGGATCGGGCTCGCGACTCGTCTGGACGTCCGTCGGTTGCCGTAGGCCGGCGCGACACGGTGCGCACGTGGCGTGAGCTTGGCGAGGCCGCATCGGCCTGGTCGGCCCGGCTTCGAGCGTGCGTCCCTTCGGGTTCACGAGTCGGCATCCAGCTTGGCGACCCGCTTGATTTCGTCAGCCTCTATCTCGCCGGCCTCTCGGCCGCGATGGTCGTCGTCCCCCTTTCGACTGAACTGAGTCGTTACGAGCAGGCCGCGAAGATCGACGGTTTCGGCGTCGACCTGCTCGTCACAGACATTGCCGATTTAGACCTGGATGCTGTGCGCTCGGACGTCCGACCGGTTGTCGAGGCTGACGGCCTGCTCATTGCCAGGGTCGTCACCGGCAAGTCCCGGCAGGCGGGCAGCGCGGGCGGGGGCGGAGTGCTGCTGTCGACATCTGGCACAACCGGCGCAGCCAAGGGCGTGCTGCTCGACGAACGGCAACTCCTGCATACCGCGACCGCGATCGCCAGCCATCACGGCATCACGGACTGCGACGTCGGTTACTGTCCGCTGCCTCTGGCGCACGTCAACGCCCAGGTCGTGGGCCTGCTCACCGCACTCGTATCCGGCGCTTCGCTCGTCGTCGACGCCGGGTTTCATCGCGATCATTGGGACGTTGTGGCCGCACATGGGGCGACCTGGGTGAACTCGGTTCCGGCGATTCTCGGCATCTTGGCGAACCTTCCTGCACCGGACGACGACGTTCGAAGCCGAGTGCGGTTCGCGCGATCGGCGTCGGCGCCGTTGCCGGTCGCGGTGCTGCAGGACTTCGAACAGCACACCGGAATCGGCGTGCTCGAGACGTATGGGATGACCGAGGCGGCGAGCCAGATCACCGCCAACCCGGTCGAGCCGTCGCGGCGCAAGCCGGGTTCGGTCGGGCAACCGGTCGGCGTCGAGGTGCGAATACTCGATGACGCCGGCCGGGATTGCCGCCCTGACGCCGAGGGGATGGTCGAGATTCGAGGGTCGTCGATCGTCGACTCCTACGAGTTGGCCGGTGGTGGCCGGCTTGCAGCCGTTGGTGCCGACGGCTGGTTGCGCACTGGCGACGTCGGACGACGAGACCCTGACGGGTTCGTGTTCCTGGCAGGTCGTTGTGACGACGTGATCAATCGCGGCGGTCAAAAGCTCCACCCCCGAGACGTCGAGGAGGTGCTGATGCGCCATCCAGGGGTGGCCGAGGTGATCGTGGTCGGCCGTCCGCATGTGACGCTCGGCGAGGAGCCGGTTGCGTTCGTTCGGCTCGAAGAGGGTCAAGACGGCGAGCGGGTGTGCTGCGAACTCGACGAGTTGGCCGTGCGTGAACTCGCCCGATACCGGCGCCCGGTGGCCACCTTGGTGGTCGATGCATTCGAGAAGGGCGCCACGGGCAAGACGCGGCGTTCAGGCCTGCGAGTGGCGGCCGCGCAGACCGCAGTCGAGACCGCATGACCAGCACGAGGACGGGCCGCGCGGTTGGCGCCGCCGAGGGAGAAACTCCAGCGCTCGCAGCGGTCACGAATCGGTTGACCTCGTCCCCTTCGGGGCCGCTCGCACAAGGATCGGCCGACAAGCGCGTCTGGTCGATCGACCTCGTGAGATTGACTGTCGTGTTCGGCGTCGTCTGCGTGCACTGCATGTCGTTTCTTGCACCGCCCGGCAGCGTGACTGCAGGCGCCGCAACGATGGTCTTGCACGTGAACCGCGAAGTCTTCATCTTCATCACGGCGTGCGTGCTCGTTTACGTCTATACCCGGCGCGTCGCGAAGGCCTCGGTCGAAGGGCGCCGGCGCTGGCCGATCGGTGATTACTGGATTCGGCGATATCGCCTCGTGCTCGCGCCTTATCTGACCTGGACAATGATCTATTTCTTCGCCAACTCAGGTCCGAATACCTGGCCGAGGTTCTGGTACGACGTCGAAACCGGAAACGCGCGCTTCCACCTGTATTTCCTGCTGGTCACCATGCAGATCTACCTCGTGTTGCCGCTCCTACTGCCGTTGTTGCGTATCACAGCGGGCCATCACGTGTTGCTCGTCGCTGCCGGTCTCGCTGTGCAGTTTTGGTTCACGGCAGTCGCGCATTACGCACCCAGCCAGCACGGGCTGATCGGTGTCTGGCTGCGCAACGACAACGAGTTGCTCTTCAGCTACGTCGGCTACGTCGTTCTCGGTGCGGTGATTGCGACGCACCTGCGCGAGTGGCACGCCTGGCTGCGGCGGCACAACGCGGTCGTCCTCGGCGTCGCCGGGTTCGGGCTGGGCGTCGGGCTCACGAGCTATTTCTGCGACGTCGAGCTGCGTGGGCTGTCACCAATGGTGGCGAGCGCGGTGCTGCAGCCCGCGGTCACCGTCGAGGCCATCGCGCTCATCGTCGGCCTTTTCGCGCTCGGCGCCTGGTGGGCTCCGTGGTCTACTCCGCAGGGCATTGCAGACGTAGCCGGCGCGCCTGCGGGAGCGCTTGCTCGCGAGCCGATTTCGGCGCGCCGGCGGAGCCAGCGCCGTTTCGTGGCGGCGGGCTCCGATGCCTCATTCGGCATTTATTTGGTGCACCCGTTGCTTTTGCAGGGCGGCATGATCCTGGCGAACGACGTCGGTTGGTTGTACGCCGCCCGCAACGGGTCAGGGCCGCTGGTCGCCGTCGTCGTCATGACCGTCGTCGTTCCGACTCTTTGGCTGGCGTCTTGGGTGCTCACCCGCGTATTTCGGGGCACACCTTTCAGTCTTCCGCTGACCGGGCGCCCCGCTCGAATGTCTGCCGGAGCCTGGCTGCCCGCACAACTGTCATGGCCGCGCTCTGCCGAACGATCCACTGAGCGATCCACCGAAAAGTCACCGATCACATCCCGAACTGAGGCCTCGGCAATGACGCCGTCTGCTCCCAGGAGGACCGCATGTCAGTAACGATCCCGACGACCACCCTCGCGCTGCCGGACCGAGAGCACAAGCCACGTCTGCGTGGCATCACCATGGTCATCGACACCGGTATGGCGACGCGCACCCTTGACGACATTCTGGCAAGTCACGCCGACCTCGTCGACATGGTCAAGCTGGGCTGGGGTACCTGCCTCGTCACATCCGACCTTTCCCGCAAGCTCGACATATTGCGCTCTTACGATATCGAGTACTTCTTTGGGGGCACCTTGTTCGAGAAGTTCGCGTTGCAACAGCGGTTCGACGAGTTCCGTCAATTTTTGCGCGCGCACCGCTGCAGTCATGTCGAGGTTTCGAACGGCACTTTGCCGATGAGCAGCGAGCAAAAAGGCGTGTACATCGAAAAGCTCAGCACCGACTTCAGTGTCTTCGCCGAAGTGGGCTTCAAAGACCCGAACCGGTCAGAGGCATTGACAGCGGGGGAGTGGGTTTCCCAGGTGAAAGCCGACTTCGCGGCCGGGGCGCACATGGTGATTCTCGAGGCGCGCGAGTCGGGTCGTTCCGGCATTGGTGGCCCTGACGGTAAGCCACGCACGGCTGTTCTCGAACAACTGATCGCACAAGTCGACTCGACGCGGCTGCTTTTCGAAGCGCCGACTCGTGAGCTGCAGACCTATCTGATCGACAGCTTGGGCGCGAACGTCAACCTTGGCAACATCGCCGTTGACGGCATCGTCAATCTCGAGACGATGCGGCTCGGGTTGCGGTCAGACACCTTCTTCCCGGCAGGCTGATTCACGCCATGCGAACGACATACGACGTCTTCCATATCGCGGTTCCCACCCGCGATCTCGACCTTGCCCAGAGCTATTACGTCACAGGCTTGGGCTGCAAGCTCGCCCGTCGCTACGACGACAGAATCACCGTCGATTTCTTCGGTGACCAACTCGTCTGCCATCTTTCCGACGATTGGGAACGCGATCCGCAGATGTACCCGCGGCACTTCGGCGTGACCTTCCGCGAGCGGCGTGACTTCGACGCGCTGCTCTTGTTGGTCGATACGCGGAAGCTGGAGTTCTTCACCGAGCCGAGCACGAGGTTTCAGGGTTTGGCCGAAGAACACAGCTATTTCGTGTTACGCGATCCGTCGAACAATCTACTGGAATTCAAGCATTACAATGACCCACGGATGATGTATTGAGGTTCGGCCGTACGAGGATCTCCGCGGTTGCCGCACTGATCGTGGTTACGGTGCTAGGTGCAGGTTTAGCAGGCTGCACGCCGACGGCCGCCGACACCGCGGTTGCACCGGCTCGCGCCGTGCCGCAATCCTCTGCGCTGCCACGCCCGACCGCGACGTCGTCTCGGCTTGCGCCGGCACCGGCTGGCTCGCCGTCAGCGAGTCCGAAAACCACGTCGGCGACGAGTTCGCCCGCAGCTCGCGACACGCATTCGATGATGTCGCTGACCGTCGATGGTCGGGTACGCACGTACGACGTCATCACGCCGACCCGGCCGGCCGAGCCGCGGTTGCCGGTGGTCGTCGTCCTTCATGGAATCAGCGCGCCCGTGTCGGATGAGGAGATCCGCACGGGATTGGTGCCGCAAGTCGACGCCGGAAAACTCATCCTGGCCTACCCCGCCGGCTATGGCCGATCCTGGAACGCCGGCAACTGCTGCGGCCAGGCACAACAAGCCGGCATTGATGACATCGCGTTCTTGACCGCGGTGTTCGAGCAGCTGAAGGCACGCGACGACGTCGATCCTGCCCAAATCTCGCTCGCGGGATTCAGCAACGGCGGTCGGATGGCGTACGACCTCGTCTGCAAGCGACCCGACCTTATGAGCGCAGTTATCGTCATCGCAGCTGTACCCGACACCGTGTGCGCACCTGGTGCTGCCGTCCCGCTGCTGCAAATCGCGAGCGACGACGACCCCGAGATCGCCTACACGACAGCCGAAGGGCCGTATTTGAGCGGGTCGTTCGAAGACCCCGCTGTCTCGACGCAGGTTGACAGCTGGCGCGCGCGCAACGGCTGTGAGCCTGCCTTCTCAGCTGTGACCACGGGAAATCTCAAGACGCAGACGTGGTTTGCCTGTAGTTCGGGAAAGTTGGTTGAGCTCGCGACCTACCACGGCATCGAGCATGTTTGGCCTTATGGCGGCACCGACACGCCACCAGCCGCTGCTGTCATGACGGCATTTTTGTCGGACGTCGCCAGCGCGCAGGCGACGGCATCGAGCTAAAGAGGCTGATTGCCAGGGCCGAGCCGAAGTTCGCCGTGCAGCTCGGTGGTGAGCCACTTCTGTGCTCTCTGGCGAAAGTCGGTCGGATGCAAGCTGCCCGCCCCGGCCGGAAGGAGCCCGGCGAGCGGCGGAAGGTCGTGCATGTTTGTTCGGTGCACGAGTTGCGGCTCGGCTGGCCAGGCGCCGATGACGACGTGGTCGCGGATTCCCTGTCGTGACAGGGCTAATCGGCTGAGTGCCGTGTGATTCAGCGTTCCGAGCCCGGCTCGGGCGACGAGTATGACCGGTGCCGAGAGCGCGGTCGCGAGGTCGATGACGGTCCAGTCGTTGTGACCCATCGAAACGAGCGCGCCGCCTGCGCCTTCGATTAACACAAGATCGTGCGTGTGCGACAGCGAGCGCGCCGCGTCGACCACCGTGTCGAGTTCGAGCAGCGGCAGCCCCGCGATCCGCGCGGCAGTTGCTGGCGCAAGCGGGTCTGGATAGCTTGCCAACGTTGTCGAGTAAGCGGGCGCCGAGAGCCGAGCAACCGTATCGGCGTCGCATTCTTCCCCGGACGCCGTTCCGGTCTGGCATGGCTTCACGACCGCGACCCGCAAGCCGGCCGCGGTCGCTGTAGCGGAAATTGCCGCAGCGACAATGGTTTTGCCGACTCCGGTGTCGGTTCCGGTCACTACCACGGGCCCCCGCAACCCGATCACGGTGCCGTCGCCATGACGACGTCGAGCGCACGTTCGAAGTCGGACGACGAGATACCCGCATTGATCGTCAGGCGAAGCCGCGACCTCGGGTCTGGGGTAGACGGTGGTCTGAAGCAACCGACGGCAACACCGCGATCACGGCACGCAGTAGCCCACACCAGCGCGGTTGCGGCGTCCGGTGCCGCGATGGAAATGACCCCGCCCGCGGGATCGCTGACGCCGAGCCCGGCCGTCCGAAGGGTCTGAGCGGCAAGCGCAGCCCGGGCGTGCAGCGTGGCACGCAGCGCCTTGGCGTCGCGCAGAAGTTCGACGCCGGCCAACGCGCCGGCTGCGACGCTGGGAGGCAATGCAGTGTCGTAAATGAAGGTTCGGCCGGTGTCGACCAGATGACCGATGAGTGATGCCGCACCGGCGACGACGCCACCTGCCGCCCCGACCGACTTCGACAACGTCGTGGTGACCACGACGTCGGGCTCGCCTGCGAGGCCGGCGTCCACGACGGCACCCGCGCCATTGCTTCCCAACACGCCTAGAGCGTGCGCGTCGTCGACCAACAGCACGGCCCCGGCGGCTCGCGTGATCGCGTGCAGGGCGCGCAGCGGCGCGAGATCGCCGTCCACTGAAAAGATCGACTCGGTGACGACGAGGGCACCGCGCTCGCCGAACTCGGCGAGTTTCGCCGCGAAGGCTGCGACGTCGAGGTGCGCAACGACCTCGGTAGTCAAGCCGGTGAGCCGAGCGCCGTCGACCAGCGACGCGTGCGCATGGGCGTCGATCAATATCACGCCGCGCGGCCGCGCGACTGCCCTGATTGCGCCGAGATTGGCTAGGTAACCCGACGAGTAGACAAGAGCTGCCGGCTGCTGTAGCAGGGCCCCGAGGGCAGCTTCCAGATTGGCATGTTCATCGGTGCTCCCGCGCACCAGGCGTGATCCGGTCGCCCCGAGCCCGTAGTTGTCGAGCGCCTTTGCCGCGGCCGCGACAACGTCGGGATGGCGAGCGAGTCCGAGGTAGTCATTTCCGGCGAGGTCGATGACGTCGGCGTCAGGCCGTTTGCCGAGCGGACCGCGAGCGGTGAGCTGCCGCGAGAGGCCGGCCCGCTTGCGCAGCCGTGCGCGTCGGTCAAGGCGGTCGAGCCAATCCCTTTGGTCACCCACCAGACCACCTTCCCAGACTGTCCAATGCCACCGCCGCACCGATGCTAGCCACCCCCTGCCCGGTTGATCATGGGCAAAGCGTTGCCTTGGAGGGCGTCAGGACAACACTTTGCCCGTGATCGACGGGCTCTCGCGGGCCCTCGGACGGGCCCAGCGAGGCCAGACGCAGTGATGCGGATGAGAGCGAGGGCGGAGTTGTGTCACTGCCCGCTACTAGCGTCGGCGGGCGTTAGAGTCATCCGGGTCTGGCACCGGCTACCGCCAGACGATCAAGGCAGACGATCACGCAAACGATCACAGCGCAACGGCAAGGCCGAACTTCCCCCGGCACCCGTGGCATCACCAGCACGACGGGCGCCTCGGCGCCCACGACGGGAGGCCGGGCAGGCATGGCAGACGGCACGACGGCAGCGGCACCGGGCTCAGCGGCGCGCGCCGCCGCAGCGCAGGGCTCTGCCGAATCCTTCGTCCATCTGCACGTTCACACCGAGTACTCGATGCTCGATGGCGCCGCTCGCTTGAAAGACCTGTTCGCCGAGGCTGCCCGCATGGGCATGCCGGCGCTCGCCATGACCGACCATGGCAATGTCTTCGGCGCTTACGACTTTTACAAGCAGGCCAAGGCGGCCGGGGTCAAACCGATCATCGGCATGGAGGGCTACCTCGCACCCGGTAGCCGCTTCGAGCGCAAACGCGTGGCGCTGACCGGCGGGGCTTCCGACGACAACGCCGGCGAGATGTATACCCATATGACGCTGTGGGCTGAAGACACATCAGGCATGCACAACCTGTTCCGGTTGTCGAGTCTTGCCAGCCTTGAGGGCTACTACTACAAGCCGCGCATGGATCGCGAGCTGCTGCAGACGTACAGCAAGGGAATCATCGCGACGACGGGTTGCCCGAGCGGTGAGGTCAATCGGTTACTGCAACGCGGGCAGTACGACGCGGCGAAGAGAGCCGCTGCTGATTACCGCGACATCTTCGGCCGCGACAACTTCTTCTGCGAGTTGATGGATCACGGCATCGATATCGAGCGACGCCATCGGGACGACCTGATCCGGCTGGCCAAAGAGCTTGCACTGCCATTCGTCGCCACCAACGACCTGCATTACACATATGCGGGAGACTGGGAGGCGCACGAGGTTCTGCTGTGCGTGCAGACCGGCAAGACCCTCGCGGACCCGAATCGCTTTAAATTCGATGCGCGCGACTTTTACCTGAAGACCGCGCAAGAGATGCGTGACCTGTGGCGTGATTTTCCCGACGCCTGCGACAACACGCTCGCCATCGCCGAACGCGTGCATGTGGAGTTCAACGAGGGCGCCAACCTCATGCCGCAATTCTCGGTACCTGAAGGCGAGAGCGAAGAATCCTGGCTGGTGAAAGAAGTCGAGGCCGGGCTTCGCAAGCGTTTCCCGGCAGGGGTTCCCGATACGCATCGCAAGCAGGCCGAGTACGAGGTCGGCATTATCTGCCAGATGGGGTTCCCCGGCTACTTCCTGGTGGTAGCAGACTTGGTGAAATATGCCCAGGCCAACGGAATTCGGGTTGGCCCGGGTCGTGGTAGCGCAGCCGGCTCGATGATCGCCTACGCGCTCGGCATCACCGAACTCGACCCGATCCACCACAAGCTGCTGTTCGAGCGGTTCCTCAACCCCGAGCGCATTTCGATGCCCGACATCGACATGGACTTCGACGAACGCCGTCGCGGCGACATGATCCGTTACGCCACCGAGAAATACGGCGAGGAGCGGGTGGCCCAGATCATTACCTACGGCACAATTAAAGCCAAGCAGGCGGTCAAAGACTCCGCCCGCGTTCTCGGTTACCCGTTCTCGACGTCCGACCAGATCACCAAGGTGATGCCGCCACCCGTGATGGGCAAGGACGTACCCCTGGCGGGCATCTTCGATCCCGACTACCCGCGTTATGCCGAGGCCGGTGAGTTCCGCGCGCTGTACGAGTCGAACCCCGACGTGAAGCGCGTCGTCGACACGGCGCGCAACCTCGAAGGCCTGAAGCGGCAGTGGGGTGTGCACGCAGCGGGTGTCATCTTGTGCCGTGATCCGCTGCTCGACGTCATCCCGATCCAGCGTCGTGAGCAGGACGGCGCGATCATCACCCAGTTCGACATGGGCGCGTGCGAGAAACTCGGCCTGCTGAAGATGGACTTCCTCGGTCTGCGCAACCTGACCGTGCTCGACGACTGCTTGGCCGGAATTCGCGACAATCGTGGCGAAGACGTCGTGCTCGAAGATCTCGATCTCGACGCTGACCAAGCAACCTATGAGTTGCTCAGCCGCGGCGACACGCTCGGGGTCTTCCAGCTAGAAGGCAGCGGCATGCGGTCGCTGCTGCGCTCGATGCAGCCGACGAGCTTCGCCGACATCTCAGCAGTCGGCGCCCTTTACCGGCCCGGGCCGATGGGTGCCAACGCGCACAACGATTACGCAGATCGCAAGAACAAGCGCAAGCCGGTCGAGGCCATTCACCCTGAGCTGGCCGAGCCGCTGCGTGAAATCCTTGATGAGACCTACGGCGTCATCGTCTATCAAGAACAAGTGATGGCGATCGCGCAAAAGCTCGGTGGCTACACGCTCGGCCAAGCCGACCTGTTGCGGCGCGCGATGGGCAAGAAGAAGAAAGAGATCCTCGACAAGGAGTACCTGCCGTTCTCCGACGGAATGAAGGCAAACGGCTACTCCGAGTCGGCGATCAAGACGATCTGGGACATCCTCGTTCCGTTCTCCGACTACGCGTTCAACAAAGCACACAGTGCGGGCTACGGCGTCGTGTCGTACTGGACGGCGTACCTCAAGGCTAACTACCCGGCCGAATACATGGCCGCCCTGCTGACCTCTGTCAAAGACGACAAAGACAAGTCAGCGTTGTATCTGCATGAATGCCGGCGCATGGGCATCAAAGTCTTGCCACCCGACGTCAACGAGTCCGACTCGAACTTCACGCCCCGCGGCACCGACATCCGCTTCGGCCTGTCGGCTATCCGCAACGTCGGCGAGAACGTCGTGGCGTCGGTCATCGCCACCCGCCGAAGCAAGGGCCGGTTCGCGGATTTCCCTGATTTCCTGGCCAAAGTCGAGCCCGTCGTTTGCAACAAGAAGGTCGTCGAATCGCTTATCAAGGCGGGTGCGTTTGATTCGCTCGGCCATGCGAGGCGCGGGCTGCTCACCGTCCATGCCGATGTGATCGATGCGGCTATGGGCACCAAGCGAGCCGAAGCCGTCGGGCAATTCGACCTTTTCGGATCGGCCGACGAATCCGCTTCTCCAGGTCTGGGGTTCGAAGTCGAAATACCGTCAGGGGAGTGGGACAAGACCACCTTGCTCGCTGCCGAGCGCGACATGCTCGGGCTCTATGTCAGCGACCATCCACTGTTCGGAGTCGAGCATGTCCTAGCGAGACTGGTCGACTGCTCGGTCCCGTCGCTGGTTGCCGACGAACGTGCCGAAGGGACGATCATCACGATCGGCGGCATCGTGTCGGGCTTGCAACGCAAGATGACCAAGCAGGGTAGTCCGTGGGCGATCGCTACCGTCGAAGATCTCGAAGGCGCGATCGAAGTGCTGTTTTTCCCGCAGACCTACGCGCAATACGCGATGCAGCTCGCCGAAGACGCGGTCATCTGCGTGAAGGGGCGACTGAACCGGCGCGACGACGTCCCGACCCTGAATGCGATCGAGATGTTCACGCCCGACCTCGGCGACGCAGGCACGCGCGGACCTGTGGTGCTACAGATTCCGGCTGCTCGGTGCACACCGCCGGTGGTCGAGCGGCTTCGTGAAGTATTGAAGACTCATCCGGGTGTCACCGAGGTGCAGTTGCAACTGCGCAACGGTGTGCGCACCACCGTGTTGCGGCTTGACGAAAATCTTCGGGTCGAAGCGACTCCTGCCTTGATGGGTGACTTGAAGGCGCTGCTTGGCCCTTCGTGCCTCGTAGGCGGCTGAACCCGCACGCTCCCAGGCACGTACCCTGGCATGCGATGACCGCTGGCGAGTTGGAGCATGCGGCCGCGGTTCGAGCCGACGCGGCCGCTCGGCCGTCGCAGCCCACGGGGGCTTACCTCGTCGAGGCGTTGCACAAGACCTATCACACCAAGTCAGGTGATGTGCAGGCCACGAACGGCATCGATCTCACGATCGGCCGCAGCGAGGTGTTCGGCCTGCTCGGGCCGAACGGCGCCGGAAAGACCACGCTCGTTCGTCAGTTGATCGGGTTGTTGCGCCCCGATGCCGGACGTATCGAACTGTTCGGTCACGACGTCATTGCCCGCCCGCGGCTCGTGCCCGATTTCGTGGCTTACCTGCCGCAAGACGACGCGGCGCTGTCCGACCTGTCGCCTGACGTCGCGCTCGAGACGACTGCCCGCCTTCGCGGCCTTTCCAAGAACGCCGCGCGAGCTGAACGCGATGCCGTCGTCGACGAACTCGGCTTGAATGACTTCGCGGCACGGCCGATCGCCAAGCTGTCGGGTGGGCAGCGACGACTTGCCGGGGTGGGCGCAGCGATGGTTGGCGGCCGCCCCGTGCTCGTGCTCGACGAGCCAACCACCGGCCTCGATCCGACCGCGCGGCGGGCCGTGTGGGCAGCCGTCGAGCGTCGTCGGCTCGAACACGGCGTCACAGTCGTGCTCGTCACGCACAACGTCATCGAAGCCGAGACCGTGCTCGACCGAGTCGCGATCATCGACCG
>Ga0068855_100003830_pt1 | contig 18393 bp, 18 predicted proteins | sample KBSCornC52_FD_66592 | JGI IMG/M metagenome (GOLD analysis project Ga0068855, IMG submission 66592) | Corn rhizosphere microbial communities from Kellogg Biological Station, Michigan, USA - KBS Corn C5-2 | ecosystem: Host-associated > Plants > Roots > Rhizosphere > Soil ...
GTGCTCCAGCCGTCATTCTGAGCGTGCCGCCCGTTATTCTACGCGACCTGGCCGTCATTCTGAGCGCCCTGGCCGTCATTCTGAGCGACCTGGCCGTCATTCTGAGCGCCCTGGCCGTCATTCTGAGCGGAGCGAAGAATCCGGCCGGATTCTTCTGCTCGCTTAGGCTCGCATCAGAATGACGTCAAGTGCAACGGCATGGGCCTAGCGAGTCGCGCCGCCGGATGACCTGGGCGGAGCCGGCGCGGCACCGGAACTCGGTGCGCTCGATGTATCGCTGCGCGCAGGCGACCCGATTGCCGACTGGCCACTGGAGGCTGTGCCGGCCGAGCTTGAGAAGGGTGTGCCGCGGATGGCTCCGGTGGGCTGGCCCGCTGACGAGAAGGCCGCGCCGGCGGACGCGTCCATTGTGTTCGGGTTGGCGGCGCCGGGTTTGGCGTAGCCGGGCGTCTTCGGGTCGGTCGGAAGGACGACGCGCGTGAGGCCGGCCTGGCGGACCATGTCCATGACGTCCATGATCTTCGCGTACGCGACGTCGCGATCCCCCTTCACGAGGACGCGTGAGTCCTTGTTCTTTGCGGCCACTCCGTGGAGGCGCGCCTGAATCTCTTCCGGCGTCTGCTGGACGGCATCGATGTAGAGCTGGCCGGTGGACGCGACGACGATGGTGAGGTCCTTCTTCGTCTCCGGCGCGCCCTCGCGCGTGGCGGTTTCCGGCAGCTTCAGCGAGACGCCAGGATGCTTTACGAAGACGGTCGTCACCATCATGATGATGAGCAGGGTGAGAGCAATGTCGATGAGCGGGATGAGGTTCATGTCCGCCATCGGCTCGTCGTCGGAGGCGATGTGAGCGTGCATTTCGGCCTAAACCCCCTGCTTCTCGCGTACCGCCCGTGCCGCAGATTCCTTACCACGGCCGTTCGTGACGACTGCCGTGGCGGTCTCGACCGGAACCTGCTGGAGCAGCGGCGTGAGGCGCGCCACGTCGGCATTGATCTTCAGCATGCAGGCCTGGACGCGGCCGAGGAGGATGTTGTAGCAGATGACGGCTGGGATGGCGACCAGCAGGCCGACGGCGGTTGCGGAGAGCGCCTCTCCGATGTGGCCGGCCATCGCCTCACCCGCGCCGGTCTGAATCTTCGACATCTCCTGGAACGCCTGGAGCACGCCGAGAACGGTCCCGAAGAGGCCGATGAACGGGGCGGTGCTTCCGATTGTTGCGAGGCCCGTGAGATAGCGGCGGAGGCGGAGGCGCTGCTGCGCGATGCCGATCTCCTCCGCGCGGTCGATGGCCTCCTCGCTGGCGCCGCGGATGGGCGCAAGGGTCCGCATTACCACGGTCACCGGCGCGGCCTTGATGGCGATGTCGTTCAGCGCCTCGACATTACCGCGCCCCATCTCGGTCTCCAGCGTCCCCGTGGCGATCTTCTCCACCCCCATGAGCCGGGTGATGGTGAAGATGCGCTCCAGTACGATGGCGATGGCGAGGATTGAGCAGAATCCGAGCGGCCACGCCACCCATCCTGCATGCCTGAACAGTTCCGTTAACATTGTTGCTCCTTCGAGTACGTTCCAGGTTCCAGGTTCCAGGTTGCCATCGCGCCGGACTTGGAACCTGGAACCTATCCCCCGACCGCCTTGAGGGCGGCGAGGCGTATCTTTGCGTTGGCGACGCGGGCGTGCGTCGGATATTGGGTGACGAGTTTGCTGAGGCGCTGGATGGCCTCGGGCTTTTTGCCGGCCTTGTCGAGGGCGACGCCGGCCCAGTAGAGCGATTCGGGCGCATAGTCGCCGGCAGCCTTCTCATTGGCCACGGCGTCGAACTCGGTCGCGGCATCGGCGGGCTTGCCGCCGTTATAGAGCGCGGAGCCGAGCTTGTAGCGCGCCTCCCAGACCAGCGGGCTCTTCGGGAAGTCGGTGATAAGCGCGGTGTAGCTGTCGCGCGCCTCGTCCCACTTCTCCGCTTTCAGCCGGGCGTCGCCCACCCGGAGGAGCGCGTCGGGCGCATACTGGCTCTTCGGGAACTCCTTTGTGATCCGAACCCAAAGCGGCAGGCTCTCCTCCGGCATGGCGCGCTTTTCGGCGACCCACGCCTGGGTGAAGACGACCGCGGCGACCGTATCCGGAGGCGGGTTGCCCTGGAGCAGCGCCCTGCTGCTGTCGAGCGCCTGGTCCCACTTCTTCTGGTCCAGATATGCCTGGAGGAGCGCCAGACGGGTCTGCTGTTGCGCTTCCGGCTCCAGCTTTCCGGCGAGGGCGGCATTGGCCGCGGCTTCCGCCTTGTCGGGCTGCTTGAGGCTGACGTAGAGCCAGGCGAGGCGGCTGTTCGCGTCGGCGACCCACGTTGCGTCCGCTCCGGTCCGGACGGCTGCCGAGAGGGCGGTTTCTGCCTGCGCGTCCTTCCCCAGCCCATCATACGCGACGCCCAGGAGATAATTCGCCTCCGGCCCGACGGGCGCGGGCGGATTCGTCTTCAGCAGATCGACGAGCGGCGCCGCCGCTTCCGCGTACTTTTTTTGCTGGAGCCAGAGGCGCGCCAGGCGGATGGTGGCGGGGCCTCGTTCGGCGGCCGGAAGCGTCTTCACGGTCGCGGCGAGCTGCGCCGGGTCGGAAATCGAGTTCACGACTTCCGCCCGCGCCTCTCCGGCGTGATCCTGAGCCTTTTTCGCCAGGTCTGAGTTCGGGTAGCGGGTCGCGAGCTTCTGGAAGAGGTCCGCGGCCTCGGACGAATGGTTGAGGGATCGCTGCGCGTTCGCAGCCCAGTAGAGGCCCTGCGAAGCCACCGCTTCCTCGCCCGATTTCGAGGCTTCCAGGTACGCCGGCAGCGCCTTGTCGTATTGCTTCTGGCGGTAGCGGGCGGTGCCGAGACTGAGCTGGGCGCGGAATCGATTCGGGTCCGTGGCTGGCAGGCGATTCAGAGCGGCTTCGAGGCGCGGGATGGCCGCGCCATAATCCTGAAGCTCCAGGAGTGTCTCGATGAGGCTGTCTTCGGCGGCACTGCGTGTGTCTGCGGGCAGGCTCTGCACGGCCAGCAGCGCGTCCAGCTCGGCGCGGGCCTGCGGCCATCGCTTCTCGTTCACGTCGAGCTGCGCCAGGCCGAGCAGCGCATTGGTACGGTCGTCGCTCTTCGGATAGCGGTCCACGACGATCTGGTAGCGCTGCCGGGCCTCCTGGGTTTTGCCCTGGCGCTGTGCGGCGAGACCCGCGCCATAGTAGGCGCTGTCGATGAGGTCCGAGCGCTTCAGCTCGCGCGTAATTCGGTCGTAAGCTTCCTGCGATGCCGCGAACTTGCCCAGCTGGTAGTCCGCCTGCCCGATCCAGTAGAACGCCGTAGCCGCCTGGTTGATGGGCAGGTCAGCCTTTACGGCTTCACTAAGCGCGCCGACCGCCTTGTCGTACTGACGCGTGAACATGGCGGATTCACCCAGCCCGAGCTCGGCCATCGTGAGAACCGCGGGGTCCTTCGACGTGACGGCCTTCTCATAGGCCGGGACCGCCTTGTCGTACTGCTTCAGCTCGGCGCGCGCGCGGCCGAGGGCGAATGCGGCGGCGCCGGCTTTGGCGTGCTTCGGATACGCGGCGAGGAAGGCGTCGAGCCGCTGCGCCGCTTCGGGAAACTTCTTCGCGTCGAAGAGGGCGGAGGCCGCGGCGAGCTGCTCCTCCGGCGAATCGGCCTCTTCGGCTCGCAGGATGGCGGGGCTGGCGAATAGAACGCCCGCCAGAATCAGAGAGGTAAGTCTAGACATTCGCAAGGCTCCGTGCATGCGCCGGGTTCGGTCATGGAATTGGTGAGATGTCGGACGGTGGTCCACCTCCCCCTTCCCCCTCCTTCGCAAGGAGGGGGAAGGGGGAGGTACGCTTGGCGAGGAAGCGGCAGCGCCGCACAATAACCTACAGGAACTACCAGAACAACCGGTCCAGCCCTATTCTATCACGGCTTTTCGCGCAAGGCGTGACAGGCGCGCGGGCTTCGATAACTGTTAGACGATTCAGGTTTGCGGATAGTTGCCGGTTGTTTGAGAACGGGGGAGGCGGATTCTTACCGCGAATAACGCGAATACGCGCGAATGAGAAGAACGGCGGGATCACAGCAGAGACGCGGAGGACGCGGAGAACGTCAACGGCGGTTTGCCCGCGAAACACGCGGAAGGACGCGAAAAGGGGTCAATGGGGGATTGGGGAGAGGTGGGCGTTCAGGGTGTAGCGCTTGTTGGGGGCGGTGTCGAGAGTGACGGTGGCGGCGCCGCAGTGGATATGGCAAGTGCCGCCGAGGGTGCTGAGAATCGTCGTCTGGATGAGTTTGCCCTTCGACCAGCGCTGGTTTACGATGAAGCCGTTGCGTGCTCGGAGGCCCGTGACTTCGCCGTTTGGCCAGGCAGATGGGAGCGCGGGGAGGAGATGGATCTCGCCGGCCTGGCTCTGGAGGAGCATCTCGGCGATTCCGGCGGTGATGCCGAAGTTGCCGTCGATCTGCATGGGCGGGTGGAGGCCGAAGAGATTGGGGCAGGAGTTGCGGGCGGATAGGAGCTGCTTCGCCTGTCCGTACGCGGCATCGCCGTCGCCGAGGCGGGCGTAGAGCGCGGTTCTCCATGCGAAGGACCACTCGCGCACGTCGTCAGTATCGCTGCGGGCGATGAGGGACTTTTTGGCAGCGGCGGCCAACTCGGGAGTGGAGGTGAGGCTGATCTGGCTGCCGGGGTAGACCGCGAAGAGGTGGGACGTGTGACGGTGGTGGTCGTTCGGGTCGTCGCGGTCCTCCATCCATTCCTGGAGCTGGCCCCAGCGCCCCACTTTGGGAGTGACGAGGTGGTCTCGCATCGCGGCGACCTTGTTGCGATACTCTTTGTCGATTCCGAGCGCGTCCGCCGCCCTCACGTAGTTCGTGAAGAGGTCCCACACGATCTCCTGGTTGTAGCTGCATCCATCCTCGACGGGCCCGTGTTCGGGCGACCATCCGTTCGGGACCACGAGGCGGCCGTCCGGCAGCGCCTTCAGGTGGTCCTCCCAGAACTCGCAGGTCTCCTTCAGCGTCGGATAGGCGACGGTCTGGAGGAAGCGCTTGTCGCCGGTGAACGCAAAGTGTTCCCAGAAGTGCTGGCAGTACCAGGCGTTCGCGGTCTTGTCCCAATTCCAGCCCATCCCGCCGGTGATGTTGTGCGAGGTTCGGATGGCCCATCCTCGCGTTGGCGCGCCCGAAGCGAGCTTGTATTCGGGAGCGGAGCGCGTGGCCGTCCGCCAGTCCGGGAGCTGACTGCGGACGAGGTCGAACAGCGGGACGTGGCACTCGGGGAGGCCGGTCACCTCCGCCGGCCAGTAGTTCATCTGGATGTTGATGTTGGCGTGATAGTCGCTGGACCAGGGCGGCGTATCGCTGTCGTTCCAGAGCCCCTGGAGGTTTGCCGGAAGCGAGCCCGGCCGCGAACAGCTTATGAGGAGGTAGCGGCCGTACTGGAAGAGCAGCTCCTCCATCTCCGGGTCACCGCCCGTCGCGGCTTCGAGCTTGCGCTGGTCGGTGGGCAGGGCAGCGCGAGATGATGGGGACTTGCCGAGATTCAGGCGAACGCGGTTGAAGAGCCCAGTGTAGTCGGCGACGTGCCGGGACTTGAGCGAATCGTACGATTGCCCTGCCGCCGCCGAGACCTGGCGCGTGATTCGGTCGTGCGGGTCCGGGCCGAGGTACTTGCGGCTGGAATCCATCACGTAGCTGGTGCCGGCGCCGACGATGAGCGTGATTGCGTCGCAGCCGCGGAAGGCGATGGAATCACCCTCGGCGGCACAGGCTCCGCCCGAGCTGGTTACGTGGAGCTGCGATTCGTACTTCAGTCCGTTCGGTAATTTGCCGGCAAGGGTCAGGACATTCCCGTCGGCCGTCGTCTTATTCGGACGGGTATCGGAGAGGCGAATCGTGCCCGTGTAGCTTCCCGGCCTGTCCGCGGTGAGCCGAATCACCATCACCTGCGCCGGATGGCTCACGAAGTACTCGCGATGGTACGTGACGCCGCCCGACTTGTAGCTCACATGGGCCAGCGCCGTTGAGATGTCGAGGTCGCGCCGGAAGTCTGACACGTTGTTATGCCCAGGCAGATCGATGAGGATGTCGGCGAGCTGCTGGTAGGCGCCCATCTTTTCGTACGCGCCGGAGGGGTTCGTGTCGCCGGTCCAGAGGCTGTCCTCGTTGAGCACGATTCGGTCGGTGGCCACGCCGCCGTAGACCAGCCCGCCCATCCGGCCGTTGCCGATGGGGAGCGCCTCGTTCATGCCGGGCGCGGCAGGCTTCGTATACCAGAGCGTGAGATTCGACGGGGTTTCGGCGGCGAGGCACATCGACAACGAACCCCATCCGGCCAGGAGTGCGAGCGCGGCCACGCGAAACGTGATGGGCAGCAATGCTTTTCTCATGATCTTCTCAGGCGCCGGTCTACATTATGGTCCATTTGCGCGGTGCACGAATGCCCGATTCGGTGGAGGGACAGCGGCGCGTCCGCCTGTATGCTATGACTCGACCCCGGGCGCATTGAGTCGGCGGAGCCCGCTGATCGCGATCAAAGCCCCGATCGCGCCAAAAGCGAGGCCGGCGAAGAGGATAAAGCCGCCCTCTCCGGGCAGTGCGACCACCAGCCGGCTCGCGCGAGGTTCTTCCGGCAGGTACTCCACCATGGTTGGAGACTGGTATGTCGCCCGCCGGTAGAACGTATGGAGCACGATGCTCTCTCCCAACCATGTTTTGCCGGCGACATCGAACTTGTAGCTTACCGAGTAGCTGACGCCGTTATTCCGGCCGTGGTGGACCTGACGGCCCGTCACGCTGCCCTGCGCGCGACGAGCGTGATCCTCGAACGCGCCGCGAAGCTGGCGATCGTGCAGTCCCCATGCGAGGAGTGGCAGGGTGAGCATCAGCAGGATGAGGCCGCCGCAGAGTTGGCTGCCGGGTGAATCCTTACTGCGATACCGCCCGGTTGCGGCGCCGCCTGGCACTTCCGGCTTGCTTTGTCCAGGCTGGGCGGGGGCGGCGGCGTGTGCCCGGTCGATAAGCTCGGCAAGCTGGCTTCGAAGGGCTTCCGCTTCGGCGGGATCGGAGAACGTAGCGACGAGAAGAGGGTCCCGGTCCAGCGACTTGAACGAGAGCCAGACCTCCGACGCGCTCGCATCCTCCGACGGCTTTGCGGCTACACTGGCAAGCTCGGCCAGCGGACCCGCGCGGCCCTCGCCGAGCCGATTCCAGCGGGCGCGGTACCGGCCTCCGCGAACGTCGAGCCAGAGCTCCGAGCGGCGGCAGCCCCGATAGAGTGAGGCCATCGCTCCAATCGCGAGCGAACAGAAGGCCATTACGAGGAGGAGCGCATTCTCCGGCGGCAGGAAGGGCGTCGTCACCTGAACAGCGAGAACCGCCAGCGCGCCGACCGCCAGCGCCACCGACGCGATTCGGTACGGCCGCAGCCCGGCGGTTTCCGTTACGAACAGACGCGGCAGTCCGGATTCGCTCGCTGGAACGGCTGTCTGATTCACAGTCGTCATGGCCGGTCAGCGACGGATTGCGGTACATGCGCGCAGTGGATTACCGCGCCGACTGAAGGTGTGACCATGAAGCCTCCTCTTCTGGCCGCAGCCAGTCCTCGGCCAATGCATCTTCGCTCAGGAGCGCCGTTTCACTCGCCAGCAGCGGAGGCTCTTCGAGAATCGTAACCAACGCGCGCCGCGGCTTGCCGAAATCGATTCTTTCCAACAGCCGGACCGCCCCGCTCTCATCCAGCACAGCCTCAATCGTTTGTACCACTTGCATTCTCCTGTTTGGAACGGATCAGTGGCCGCACAGCGAGATTATACGCCCCGGCGACAAACACCGCCACAAATCGGTCAGTGGAGCTGGACTCAATGCGGTCCCGGCTTGTCGTGACTGATGGGCGTTCGATGACGCGGCACGGTATGACGATTCGGGTGGGCACGTGCGCTGCTCGGCGGAAGGGATCGGATCAGGAGAGGATGAGGAACGCCGCAGTCTCATCGTCCACGAACGCGCGGATCGTGTCGGACTGCTCCCTCAATAACGTTTCGACTGTACCCGTCGAGCAGTTGCCGAGCCGAACCCATATGATCTTTGGCGGGTGCCCGAACAGCAGGCTGCGCTGATGAAAGTCCGAATCCTTCGAAACGATTATGAGCTCATTGCGAACGGCGTGTTCCCAGACATCGGTGTCGGTCGCGCTCTTGAGGCCGATGTCGCGTACGTGCGAAGAATCCGGATAGAGGTCGGCAAGCAATTGAACGAGTCGAACGGACAGATTTCTCGTCGAACAACAGCTTGATCACGCGGGGAGCCTCATGCAGGGGCAACGAATAGCTTTCGCTCGCGATCGGCGGCGAATGCCAGGCAGGCGCGAATGTCGTCGCGGGTCAGGTCCGGGAAGTCCTGAAGTATCTCGTCCTCGGTCATGTCGGACGCCAGATAGTCCAGCACGTCGTAGACGGTGATTCGCAAGCCGCGAATACACGGTTTGCCGCCGCGCTTGTCCGGCTCGATTGTGATGTGCTTCATGTAGTCCATGTCGAAAGGTTACCACGTCTCCGGTCATCAGGCAACTCGGTCAGCCCACTCGTCCGGGCCAGTTCTGTTCAATACGGTCTTGGCTTGTCGCGGCTGACGGGGTGTTCATCGGCGCGGCGGAGGAGGGCGTCGAACGCGGCGGAACCGTCGTCATCCTGCCACTGGAGCGTGACGCCGGGCTCGAAGAGGGGCTGGTTGCCGGCCCAGAAGTCGTTGTACATCTGCATGGCGTGGGCGTAGTGGACTCGGCGGCCGTCCTGCCAGACGACCGTGAGGAGGCGGCGCGCTTCCGGCTTCGCGTCGGTGGAGGGGAGGCGGAGCCGCTCGAGGGCTTCTTCATCGACGGTGATTCCCAAGCCAGGCGATTCGGGCACGCGGGCGAAGCCTCCAACAACATCGACCGGTTCGGTGAGAAGGTCATCCGCGTACATATTGAGGCAGGTGACAGCCGGCCAGCGGGCATGGGTGAGCGCCGCGCCGAAGTGGAGGGCGAAGGCGGTGGTGAGACCCGTGCCGACCATCTGGAGCCAGAAGGGCTTCTGCGCCTCGGCGGCGAGGAGACCCTGCTTCACGATGGACGCGGCCCCTCCGCCGACCACGAACCCGTCGCAGACCTCCTCGTTCACGGCGGTGAGGAAGGGCGGCGAGCCGAAGTGCATGGCGATGGGCCGGGTACACTTCGCGCGAATCTGGCGGCTCCCCTCGATGTCGTGCTGCCAGATGGGAGTCTCGAAGATGACCACGTTGTCGAATCGCTCCAGCTTCCGGAGAAGCGGCGTCGCGCGGCCGGCGGAGAGGAGGAGCGCATTGAAGTCTATATCGAGCTTGAACCAGGAGGGGACGGCGTCGCAGATGGCGGCGACCTGCGCGTCGATGTCGAACCACGGCCGGGCCTTCAGCTTGAAGCTGGTGTAGCCCTGATCGACGGCGTCGCGCGCTTCGGCCGCCCAGTCGGCGGGCGGCATATCGATTGCCCACCAGCTTATGGGACACTCCTCGCGCGCCTTCTGGCCGATGAGACGATAGCAGGGGACGTCCGCTGCCTTGCCGGCGGCGTCCCAGATCGCCATCTGGAGACCCGCGCCAAGCGAATCTTCCCAGAGAAGCTCGAGCGGGTTCCGGCCGATGACCTTCGCCTCCGCGCCATCCGGCACCCGTCCCCACGTGTAGTGCGGGAGCGTCTCGCCCCAGCCGACGATTCCTGAATCGGTAGTCACGCGAATCACTTCACTGATGGACCAGTTCCATAGCTCGCGCGCCATGTGGACGCCCGGCCGCGGATTGTAGCCCACATCCACGGAGATTCGCTCAACGCCGGTAATCTTCAAGTGTCCCTCCTGGGTCGCGATGTTGACGGGAGACACTCTTTGGTATGGGTGAAGCTGGAGGAATTCATGCGGTGTCGGTGTCCTCCCCGGCGCGACGTTGCTGGAGCCGCTCCCAGGTGTCGGCAAACTGATCGGCCAGGAGCTGCTCGGCTTCGGCGGCCAGTTTGCGTGCGTGCCGGGCCGCCATCCCGTAGATCATGGCGTCGTCGATCTGAAAGTAGCCATGAACAACACGGTTACGGATCCCGCGCATGCGCTGCACCAGTGCGGCTGGCAGGCGGTCCCGTGTCTCCGGCTTCATGGCCGACAACGCTTCACCGATGATGACCAGCTTCATCTCGATTGCTGCGACCAGCGTTCGGTCGGCCTTGAATGCTCGAAACGATGGCGTCCGCCAACACTCGATCGATCTCTTCGCGCGCCTCGATAATGTCTACAGTGTCTACAATGTAGAAATCATCAAGCTGCATGGATCACCGTTGCCGATTGTGTCACGCGCTCGCGAATCACCCACTTCAGGCTGTTGCTGGTGGCAATATCGACGGGACGCCCCACGATCCGCTCAAGCTCCTCTTCCATCTCCATCCGCGCCTCGAAGTCCCATTCTGCGTACTCCTCGAAGTCCACAAGGAAGTCGATGTCGCTGTCCGGCCGGAAGTCGTCGCGCAGGATGGAGCCGAACACACAGAGCTCCCGAATCCGCCACTTGCGGCAGAATTCGCGAACGGCGTCTGTTTCCAGGTTAATACCGTGTGCAATCATGTTAGGCGCGTCCCTCCGGTCCATTGTAACGCGCAGCATCCGGGACACCGTGACGATAATTCGGACGGCAATTGAGTTGTTCGCCAAATACAGCGCCAATCCTTGCCTTCCGAAGAACGGCATTCACGCAGTCGTCATTCCGCGGCCACTACATCCGGCAAGCGCCCGGACGAATCGACGGGATGCCGAAACGAGGCCTGGCTCAACGACGTATTCCGGGTAGCCTGCCGGAAGGAATGAGAATGACACAACAGATTCAGTCGACGCAGGAAACGACGATCGACGCACTTCAGGTCGCCCGAAGCCTCCGGAGCGGCGACGAAGCCATCCGCAGGGAGGCCGAGGCAGCCGCGTTCTCCGGCGAGAAGGAGAGCATCGAGATTCTCATCGCCACCGCACGGCAGGAGAACGCCAAAAAGCCATTGCGGTTTGCCGTCGCGCTGGGCGTGATAATGGCGACAATGATTGTTGTTTCGAGCGTCATCTCCATGCTGCTCCACGTTCAGCTCACCGGAGTCGTCAGCGGATTCATTGTCGCCGCGCTCGGTGGGGCTGCGGCCTATGCTCCGACGCCGCTCCAGAAGCGGGTCATGCAGGCGCTCAGCGAAATCGACGATGTCCGCGCTGTCGGTCCGCTCATCGAGGCGCTGGACAGGCAGGACGCATCGACGGCCCGTGCGGCCGCCGGCGCGCTCATCCGCCTGCTGCCGAGGCTGAGGCCGGGTGACGCGGATGCGCTCAGCGATCGCCAGCGCGCCATCCTGAATGAGGCGCTGGTTGGAGGAGTGAAGACCCTCGATCGTGCGGCAGGCGTCCAACTTGCAGTTGCTGGCCTGACAGCGCTGATGGCGGTCGGCGATGGCTGCTCTCTGCCGCATGTCCGAAGGCTGGCAGCCGGCCGGGGCATGGCGCGGAAGAACCCTGAAATCCAAAGAGCGGCGGAGGATCTGCTGCCGGTGCTGGAGATTCGTCAGCAGGCGGAGCGGCTGCGAGAGACGCTGCTGCGTCCGGCGTCCCCGGCGCCCCGGGAATCCCTTCTCCGCGCCGTTGCATCCGGGACAGAACCGGACGCCTTTTCGCTTCTTCGCGCCGCGCCCGCGGCAACGGATCCAGCGGACAGCGACGCCAACTGATGCTCGGAGGATCGCCTGACGGTATCCCGGCTTATGTCAGGGAGCGCACGCTCGCCGCACCTCGCGCACCGCTCGTTCGTAACGAGAGGCATGTTACCATGTAACATGTAACATGTTACATGTTACATGTTACGTGGATCTGGCCAGCTCCTGCTTGCGCTTGCCGAGACAATCGCATGGCAGGTTATTGTCGGTGTCGTTCTCTTCGCGTCGGCGGGCGCCGTTCATGCGCCGTGCCTCTGGACCTATCTGATCGTTACGTCAGGCATGTACCTGCCCGCGGTCGTCCTCATTTATGTCGCAAGCCCCGATTTGCTGCTGGAACGGATGAAGCCAGGCGCTGGCGAGCGGGACAGGCTCTCCATTGCCGCGCTGATGGCGATTCTGCTCGTCCACTATGTCGTCGCCGGGCTGGACGCCGGCCGCTTCCACTGGTCACGCGGCTTTCCAGGCTGGATCGTGACGTTGGGGCTGCTTGCCCTCATCTTTGGGTTCCTGATCTCCCTGTGGGCCATGCTGCTCAACCGGTTCTTCTCCTCCGCGGTGCGGCTTCAGGAGGATCGCGGCCAGACGGTTGTCACGTCGGGTCCGTATCGCGTCATCCGTCATCCGGGTTACACCGGTGGCCTGCTCTTTCTGCTCGGCAGCGGCGCGGCTCCGGGGTCGTGGGTCGCGATCCTGCCGATGCTCTTCGGTATCCCAATTCTCGTCCGACGAATCCGAATCGAGGAGTTGATGCTTCTGGAAGGGCTTCCCGGATACCGGGAATACGCGCACAGGGTTCGATATCGACTGGTTCCCGGAATCTGGTGAACCCCCAGTGGAACGTGCTCCCCCGCGATCCGCCCAGGCAGGCGGTGTTTCCATCGTTTACGGACATTACCCGTTGACGCCGACTACGTTAGGGACAGCGGGCCGGTCCGCTGTACGGTCTCGCCGAACAGGCGGCTCGCCACATTAAAGCATTCTTCAGCAGACAACTCCGCGAACGGAAGGGCCATGATTTGCATCCGGCGAGGCGGCTGCCATCCGACGGACTGCACGTAGTCGATGCCGGTCAACATCTTCGCGCCGTTTCGCCGGTACCAGTCGATTCGGCGCTGCGCGATACCGGGCGGTTCGGCGCCAGTTGCCGGGTCCCCCACCTCGAAGAAGAGACCGGGTTGATCCGGGTGGGACGCGCGGGCGCGCCGCACGATCTCTGCCAGCACTTGCGCTCCCATTCCCTGCCCGCGAATCTGCTCCTCTGTCGCGAGATACCATAGCGCGGTCGCGCCAGCCGCGGAGTCGTAGTCATAGCGCGCCATTCCAACGAGATGCCCGTCCAAATCGACGGCAGCCACAAGGTGCTGATCGCGCTTTTCGCCGGCCGGCTTGCCGCGCAGCGCCTCGTTGTGCCAGCTAACCAGCATCTGCTCATCGATGGGAAAGGCCTGCTGGTAGAGGTCGAGCCAGGCATCGTAGATGGGATCGTCAAGGGATTCAATCGCGCGGAATTCGATCGGTGACATCACAGCTCTTCCACGGCGATTGGGCCGAACCGGTTTTTTTCCGCGGGATCGAGATCGCGGTAAGCAATCGCGAGGTCCGCGCCGGGAGACCAGTAGGACGGGATGGCGTTCACATCCCTGAATCCCTCGGCGCGATAGAGACGGAGAGCGGATTCGAGCCCTGGGGCGGTCTCGATGCACAATCGGCGGCCACCTTTGGCAGCGCAAATGGAAGCGGTGCCGCGCAGCAGGAGCGTGCCGAGGCCGGACCGCTGCTGCCGGGGGTCGACGGCGAACCATCCGAGCCAGTAGTTGCCATCGTCGGGATGGTCCCACGCGCGCCGGTAGAGGCCGCTGAGTCCGACCATCCTCCCGGCTCCGTCGATCTGCTCGACGAGGGCGTAATAGGTGAGCGAAACGAGGGAGCCGGACTGACTTTCGAGAGGCGTATTCCACATGCCGGACGAGAAGTAGACCTCCAGCATGTGCCGCAGTGTCGCGCCGACGCCCTCCGAGTCGAAGGCGCGACAGGCGATATCAATCGTGGCTTCGGCGTCGTCCGGGGCCAGCCTGCGGATTCGGATTCCCCGGCCGGCGTCCAGAAGCAGTCCCCTGGTCTGTAACATTCGTGTTCCCGACGGTCGATTTGGCTGTAGAAGGGAGGCGGGCCTCCACGCGCTCGAGCACGGTAATGAGGTCCGGCATCGTGTGACCAGGCGTTCCTCGCCGGTACCACGCACGAACGGACGGCCGGTCCAGATATTCTCGGAGCACCGGGCTGGAGCTGATGATGTCCTCGATATAGCGCTGCCAGCGGGAGTGGTCCCACGCGCCGGGATAGAGCTGATACTGCATGAGGAGCGAGTCGTAGAAGTCGCAGAGGAGCTCCGCCATCTGTTGTATGCGGGCGTAGTCCGGGTCGTTCGGCTGGCAGTCCCTGCCTTCGTAGAAGTAGGGGCGAATCTCCGGGTTGTCAAGGAAGATGCGGTGGATGTCCTGCGTGCGCGCGGACATCGCCTCGCGCACGGTGAGCCGCACGGACTCCGTTGCGGCGCGCGTCTGCATGATGAGGAACACGAGGGTTGCGATGCCGCCCGCGAATCCAACGCCGGTGATGACGAGCGTCGCGTACTCGAACGTGGTGAGCGGCTTCGCTGTCTCCTCATCGCGAAGGACGATGACCTGCGCGCCTGGAGGAATCGCCTGCTTACCGGCGGATGGCGTTTCGCCCGTCGTCGGCATCATGCTGCCGCGATGGACCATCCACCTGCCGGCGAGGAGGCTGACGCAGCCCACAAATACCAGCAGCGAACAGACTATCAGAATGATGTTGCGCGTCGGTCGGTCCACATCACCCTGCCTTCCAGTCAATATCGACGGGGCCGTCGCCAATCCAATGAATCGAGGGGGCCGTACATCTCGCCAGCGTACCGACGAATTGTTCGCCGCGGGTCACGTCTTTCCTTGCCACGCGGCGAACCGTAATATCGCCAGGCGTCCGGGGATCAGGAACCGTCGGGATCGGCGAACACATTCCATTGCGTGTCCGGTAGTACCCATAGAAGGTTGCGGGCGCTGTCCACATTCTCATCATAAGGCATAACACGTGTACTGTTCGTGGCGCTCGATGGCCAAAGACCGGGTTTCAGCGGGTCACTCAGCGCGGCTTCATATCCTGGAGCCGGATCCCAGTGACCGGCGGTCTCCCCGTACCCCAGATGCTCCGCCCAAAGTCGCATGCGAAGGTGTTTGGGAAGCGGGTAACCGCTTCCATCCTGGCTGCCTGTGTCGTAGATTCCAACCACTGCTTCGCTGTCATGAGTCCAACTTCGCCTGTTGGTATTGGCGGAGCCGATGATGGCGTACTCATCGTCGAACATCCAGGTCTTGGCATGGACATAGGTATGAGCCTTGCCCGGGTCCTTGAGACAGTATACGTGCACCTTGTTCCCGCCGCGTGCCTTCTTGAGCGCCTCGATGAGCAGGCGCCGACGGTATCTCACCTGATTATCGAGTATGCGGTGCTGGGTGCCTATTAACGGCGCGGTCCAGACAAATCCCATGTCCGTGATGCTGCCGTCCGGGATGAGGACGACGAGCTGCTTGAAGTTGGGGTCGGCCAGCTTCGTCATGAGCGCAACGCGGACGTTGTACGGGCCGGGCTTGGCCGGGTCGGTCGTATCCACGAAATACTGGTCCTCCACGTAGATGGACTTCTTCGCGTGGAAGATGGCGTAGGTGATCATCGCGGCAGCCGTCTGCTCGCCTTTCGGCGCGAACTTGTAGCCGCCGGAGGCGAACGGGACTCCGCTGACTCCCGCGTGCGCGGAGCCGTTGCCAAAGGTCCGCCCGACCTGAACCCAACAGGTTCCCTTCTCCGCCTTCGCACCGGATTCTTTGGTCGCCACCAATGGACCCTTCAGGTCGTCCAGGTCCTTATGGTCCGGGTGATCGTCCCATCGCTGCAGGAAGATGTTGAGCAGGTCCTGCGCGGCGGGTCCGCGGACGCGGCAGTGCACGTCGTGGAGGGGCGATCCATTTATGCCCGGGGCAATCCGGTCCAGGTTGATATCGACACCCCCGGTGAACGCGGTAAGGCCGTCGGATCCGTCGACGACGAGCAGCTTCTGGTGGTGGCTGCCGTAGTCGAGCGTGCGGTCGTCCAGGATTGCCGCTCCGCGAACGAGGGTATTGAACCAGTTCACGACGCCATTGCTGGCGCTATTCGGCTGCTTCCAGAGCATTGCGCGAATCTGGACATCATGGCGCGATGCCCCTACGAGTAGCTGATCCATCTTCGGCGAGCCCGCGCCCAACAACGGAAACGAAGGATCGAACCACCAGTTGGCAGCGTAGATGAAATCGGGAGTGCCGAGGTCGTAGCTCCAGAGGGAGCCGCCGTAGCCCTCGCCATAGTTGGAAGTCGTGCCGTAAACCTTCTTTCCATCGGCGGAAAGCAGGGGTCTCGCCGCCGGGTTGCGGCCCTCGCCCGCGTCGTCGCCGCCGAAGGCGTGCAGCTTCTCGTAATGGTGCTCTTTCCGCGACAGCCGATAGAGCACGCCCCGGCCGTACGGCCCGAGGCCAGAGGCCGTGCCGTAGAGATACCCGTCTTTCCCCACCGTAACGCCCCCGATGGGGTGAGAGCCGGTGTCACCGTAGAAATAGTGCCGCGGTATGTATTCGCCGCCCGTCGACGCCTCGAAGACGAGTCCATTCCCCGGATTCGCGCCCGGTCCGCCATTCCGGCATGTTCCGTACAGCGTGCCGTCGTCGGCCTGCGTCAGGGAGTCGGCAAAGGCGCCGTGCTGATAGTCGAATTTGTGGACGCTGGTGAGCGGCCCGCCGCCCGGAGAGACCTTGAATATGGCTCCGCTGCCGGCCGCGGCCTGGATGGTGGCGCCGTACAGGTTGCCGTCCGCCGCCTGAATGATGCAGGTGGGCAGGGCGCCGACCTCCGGCATGTCCTTGCGCTCGATCAGAGCGATGCCGTGGAGCGCATCTTTGCTGTGCGGGGGGATCGAATAGATCGATCCGTTCGGTGTGACGCCGTAGAGCATGCCGTCCCTTCCGAACACCGGAGGAAACTGGGGAAAGCCGCCCGCGGCATCGAGGATCTGCTGCCTGGTGGGCTGTTTGGGATAGGGCAGCGCCGGAACGATCTTGCCGCTGCGGAAATCCCACATCACGTCGGGTTTCGCGGCTCCGGGCGCCAGGCTCCATACCGTGCCCTGGCCGTATTTCCCGCCACCGGAGCATATCCCGTAAAGTGTCCCGTCGGGCGCCACGGTGAGTCCGTGGGCGCCGAGGCCGACGTCAGCGGCGAAGACCGCGAGCACTGTCTTCCGACCGTCCGGCGTCACCTTGTAGATGGAGCCCGTCGGGTCCTTTGCGCTTGCCGGCGAGGTTCCGTACAGGTTTCCGTCGGGCCCCAGCGCAATGGGCCCCTGGTAATCGCCACCGGAAGAGAATCCGCCAAAGCTGGCCCTCACCACTAGCCTGGGACGCGCCTTGCCAATAGCTTCCACCATGCTCTTGAGGGTGTCTGGTCCATCCACGAGTGCGACGACCTCGTTTTTGGGGGTCGGCACTGGCCCGTCGGGGAGGAACCAGTCCGGAGCGGACGCGGCGGCCCTTGTGGCGGTTGGAGAGCTTCCGGCATCATGTGGCGCCGGCGGATTCGGACGCGGCGGGGGAATGGAGAGGAGGGACAGGGCGAAGGGAACGACCAATCCGGTCGTCGCGAATCGGATGATCATGATGTGAATCTCCTGGCAGCGTGGTGAGCGGCATTGGGCGACGCGGGCAGGTCTTGCACGTCGGGCCGCTCCCCGCCTCGATTTCAACCCTCTATTTCATGACGGACCTGCGATACGGCAGCACGTGCCGCGGCTTCTACTGCTTTTCGAGAGTGATCAGGCCGTCTTTCCCGGCGAGAGTCTTTCCGTCCTCGGACAGGGTCACCGTTACGGGCTTCTTCTCCTCCTCTGTAGAGGGCGCTTTCCCGTCCACTTCGGTGGGGGTAAGGGTCAGGGTTTTTCCTTCGAGGGCGGCAGTTCCCTTCAGAGTCGAGCCCATCATATTCATCGTGAACTGGTTATCGCCGCCAACCACGAGGCTCATCCCAGCGCCCTGCCCTCCCTGCTGCTTCCACGTCCCGGCAACCGGGCTGGAATGACATCCGCTCAGCAGGACAAGGGCGGCAAGGGCGGCAATAGCGGTGCACAGGGTCATGAACTTACGCACGGGAGTTCTCCTTCGCAAGCGCGAGATCGCAATACGATGCTTGTCGATGGTGATTGTAGCGTGGCGGCCGCGGGTATTCGGTCAAACTGATCGAAACTGATTCGAATCGGATCTGTCATTGCGCGGTTGAGGTGCCCGGAATCGCAAGGATCCTGCTCCCGGAGCCCTTTCGCCAGCCGAGCCATGTTTCCTCGCGGCGCAGAGCACGAGAGGTACGCCCGGCGGAATCGGCGGCTTTGCCTCGGCGGACGGGGTTCCGCCGGCGGTGGGAATCATCCTCCCGTTATAATGACCCCCGGAATTCGGACAGATGTTTAAGGTGGTTTGGCTGTGTCAGAATCGACCAGGAGAGAGCGAATGATCAAGACACAGCGCAAGCGCTACACCGCCGAGTT
>Ga0068855_100003831_pt1 | contig 18392 bp, 8 predicted proteins | sample KBSCornC52_FD_66592 | JGI IMG/M metagenome (GOLD analysis project Ga0068855, IMG submission 66592) | Corn rhizosphere microbial communities from Kellogg Biological Station, Michigan, USA - KBS Corn C5-2 | ecosystem: Host-associated > Plants > Roots > Rhizosphere > Soil ...
CCACGCCGACCCGACGTACCCGGTGCACGAGTCGCTGTTCTACTGCGTCGCCAACATGCCGGGCGCCGTGGCGCACACCTCGACATACGCGCTCACCAACGCGACGCTGCCCTATGTGCGCTCGATCGCGAACCTCGGCTGGGCCGAGGCGCTGCGCGCCGACCCTGCGCTCGCCCTCGGTCTCAACGTGCACGGCGGTCGGGTGGTCAATGCGGCCGTCGCCGCGGCACAGGGGCTCGAGGCGGGCACGGTCGCGGCGGCCATCGCCTAACTCGTTCGGCTGGCTCGCTCGTTCGGCTGGCTCGTTCGGCCGGCTCGCTCGGGCTCGCTCAACCGGAGCACGGCCCTGCGAACCACCCCGGCGTCGACCCACCAGCATTCGCCGCCGCGGTCGCCGAGCAGGGGCGGCGCCTCACGTGCTCTCGAGATCGCGCGCAGATCGGATGCGGCGCATCCGATGACCGCGATCGGCAGATCGCGCCGGGCGATCCCCAGCAGCGCCCACTCGGCCTGCCAGGCATCCGGATCACCGATCAGCACGACAGGAGGCTCGCCCCGCGACACACGGAGCTCCTGCTCGTCGGGAACCGGGCCGTCGCCGAGCAGCACGACCCGTGCCCCGGCGTCCGTCGCCTCTCGTGCGAACAGGGCGGGGCGGGGACAGACGACGGCGAGCGGGCGGTCCGCCGCGGGGCGCAGCACCGGCAGCTCGACGCGTGCCGCGGCGGGCAGTGGAGCAGAGCCGATGGCGACCTGAATGGCGGCGCCTCCCCCTCGCCGCCCCGTCCAGCGACCCGCACCGGCGGGCAGGCGCGGATCGAACGCCGACCCGTCTCCCCCGGACAGCACATGCTCGTCGCGGCTGGACTGACGCAGGAGCAGACGGCCATCGAACAACCCGGCGAGACCCTGAATACCCCCGGAGAGGCGCTGCGCACTGATCACCAGGCTGAGGCGGCGCGCACCCCGAACGAATCGGGTCAGCTGCTCGATCAGCTCGTGACGCGCGTCCGGGTCCATGCGCCCCAGGAGCAGGTCCAGGTCGTCGATCAGCACGATCCCCGGGTCACCCTCTGCTCGTTCCAGGAGTTCGCCGAGCAATGACGAGGCCTCGGCCGGCTCGCCGGGCACCACGATGCACGCGATCCCGGCGCCCGCCGCGCCCGCGGCCAGCGTGCTGAGCGCCGTCGTGCGACCGGAACGGGCCGCTCCGAGGACGAGCAGATGCCCATCGGTGAACGGGTCGTGCCTGGCGATCGGCTGACGCTGCTGCTCGGGAAGGTCGACGCGGCCGAACGGGATCCCCGAGCCTCCATCGCCGACCCCCTCGCCCGACACGGCCGCATCGCCCGGCACGGCCGCATCGCGCAGCACGGCCGCATCGCGCAACAACTCGTCGAGCGGCAGCCGTTCTGGCAAGGGATCGCACCACATCGTCCCGGCGGGCTGCTGCTCGGCCTTCTGCTGCTCGGCCCCTCGCAGGCGATCGGCATCGCCCGGTTCGGCACGGGCGAGTTGAACCTCTCGGACCTGGCCGGAGCCGTCGGCGATCAGCGCGCGTCCACGAGCCGCCGGCGCGAGCCGAGTCGCCGCGTCCGTTCCGAGCATGGCCAGGCTGTCGCCGCGATCGGTGACCCGCAGTGAGATCCGCAGCGTGACATTTGCCAGCACCGCGTCGCGAACGACCCCAGACGGCCGCTGGGTGCACAGGATGAGGTGCAGCCCGAGCGATCGCCCCCGCCCCGAGATGTCGGCGAACAGTTCGTGCAGCTCGGGTTGGCCTGAGACCACCGCCGCGAACTCGTCGACCACGATCACCAGACGCGCGAGCCGCGGGGCTGATTCGTCGCCCGGCTGCGGTTCCAGCTCGTCGATCGACCGTGCGCCGCGTTCGGCAAGCACCCGTTCGCGCCGCAGCAGCTCGGCTCGCAGGCTCTGGATCGCTCGCGCGCTCCGGCGCGCATCGAGATCGCTGACCGTCCCGATCACATGCGGCAGACCGGCCAGCGGCGCGAAGGCGGCTCCGCCCTTGAAATCGACGAGCAGGAAGGTCACGACGCCGGGTGGATGCCGCGCCGCCATCGCCAGCACCCAGCTCACGAGCAGCTCGCTCTTGCCCGCTCCCGTGGTGCCGGCGACGACCGCATGCGGACCGTCGCCGACCAGGTCGAGCTCGACGACCCCTGCAGCATCGCGTCCGACCGGTGCGCGCAGGCCGCGCCGCACCGGTGGGCCGACCGGCTCGGGCGGCGCGGCCGCGCCGAGCACCTCCGCCAGGCTGACCGCGTCGGGCACGACGCGATCCGGCGCGAGCAGCGCACGCTCGGCTGCCAGCGCCGACAGCCGGTTCGCCGCATCCATCGCCCGCGCCGCCGCGAAGAACTCGAACCCGGGGTGCTGTGGAGCGCCATCGGACGCCGGCGCCGCGAGGTCGACCACGACCCCGAGCCCCACGGGCAGGCCCGCACGTTCCGACGCGCAGGCGACCAGCAGCTCTGGACCGTGACCGCTCAGCCGATAGGCGGCATGATCGCCATCGGCAGGCGTGATCACCACAGCGTGCGGCAGGGCAGAGACCCAGCGTTCGTCGCATCCCGCGCCGACCGCCGCGGCGATCCGGGTCGTCCGGGGCGAGCAGGTGGCTGCCAGTTGCACGGCGATCGACCTGGCGAGGGCGCGAGCAGCAGGCAGCGGGCCCACGATGCCGATCCCGTCGCGCGCGTCGACCAGCCACGGAGCCCCCTCAACGGCGGCCGCGGCGCGACGCAACTCGCCGAGGGCGGTACGCACGGCGTCTGGCAGCTCGTCCGATTCGAGAGGGCCGGCTGCGCCGTCGACGATCACGGCAGGAGCCCGTTCGGCTCGTCCCAGACGCACCGGGAGGGGCGCGGCATCCAACCCGTCGCCCGTCGGGGCGGCACGCGCCCACCCCGCAACGACGTTGTTCGGCAGGCAGAGCTCGGCCAGCGGAGGCGCCAGGCGCGTCAGCCGGAGCCGCTCGCGCTCATGCACGTCGAGCACACGCTGCCGCGCCGTGCCGATCGCAGCCAGCGCCCGATCGGCCTCGCGCCGTGCCGTGCGCCTGCGCTGCCGACGAGCGTCGAGCAGGCTGCCGACAGCGACCACCGGCCCGAGCGCGGCGAAGAGCAGGGAGTAGACGGAGCCCGTGACGGCCCAGATCCCGACCGAGACCAGCACGGGTGCCGCGGTGGCCACGAAGGGGAACGGGGAGCGCGGTGGCGGCGGCGGCATGGCCGGCAGCGTCAGGCGTTCGGGGACGGCATCCGGGATCACGCAACGATGCTGCGCGCCGGGCTCGCGACCGCGCGCCGCCGAGCGCCGTCACGTGCACAACCGCCGCCGGCAGCCGCGGGTGGAGGGAATACCCGTCAGCTCACGACGAAGAACTGCTCGCCGACATCCACTCGGGTGCCGCGCGCGATGAAGTACCGTCTTCCTGCGTCGCAACGGCGCGGCTCGGTGTCCGGCTGCCGGATGACCGAGCCGTTCGTCGAGTAGCGGTCGCTGACCCAGAAGCGGCCGGCTTCCTGTCCGAACTCGAGGTGGGTCTTCGACACCGACTTGCCCGCGTCGAAGATCGGCACCAACTGATCGACGTACTCCCCCGGCTGCATCGAGGGGTTGCGCCCGATCAGACCGGAACCGGCCACGGTCACGCTCTCACCGGTGCTGAACTGCAGGACGTAGCGGGTGCCCGACGCGGAGTCCGCGACCAGGCGGGTCGCTTCGAGGTCCTCGCGCAGAGGCTGATCGGTGCCCCAGGGGAAGGGATCCGGGATCGGCCGCGAACGAGGGGACAGCTTCACCGCCGACTTGGCTTCGGCTTCGGCTTCGGCTTCGGAGAACGGAAGGGGGTCATCGAACTCGAGGTCGGGATCGGCCTCGGCCGCCGGGGCGAAGCCGGGACCCGACTCCACCACGAGCTCGTCGACCTCTGCCGCATCGTGCGGGGCTCCGACGCCGGCGTCCGCGCTCAGCGGCTCGACCTCCGTCGTGGCGTCGGCGTCGGGCGCACCGGATGCAGCGGCGGGGGCAGCGGCCGGGGCGGCAGCAGCGGTGAGCGAGGCCGACGGATGCGAGGGCTGCTCGCCTGCGCGCTCCTCGTGCTGCTCATGCTGCTCGTCGGCAGGATCCTCGGGCTCCGGGGCATCCGGGTCTGCCGGGAACTCGCCGAGGGTGATCAGGTTGATCCCCGAGGGCGGAGTGACGGTGCGCACGACGAATCCGCACTCGCCGCAGAACACATCGCCCGCAGCCATGACCTCGCCGCACTGCGGGCACCGGGCCGGGTCGGCGGGGGCGGAGTGATCGAGCGGGCTGCCGTCCGGCAGGTCCCGGTCGTCGTCCTCGGGCTGCGAGGTCTCACCCGGCGAACTGAACGCCAGATCGGCGATCGAGAATCCCGCCGCTGGCGGCGGTGGATCGTGCGATTCGGGCACGGCGGCCTCGGCCCGTTCGTCGGCTCCTGCATCCGCCCGCGAGCCGCCGGCGCGAGCCGAGCGCGCCGCCGCGACGATGACCGAACTGCCGGTGGGTGCGTCATCGGACTTCGCAGCGGTGACCGGCTGTCCGCACTCGCCGCAGAACAGGGCGCCGTCGGGAAGCGCGGTGCCGCAATAACGACAGGTCATGCGGCACCCCCTTTGCGTCCGGTGCGCCGGAACAGACCTCGAACACTATAGCCACCGAGTGAGCGCAGAGACACGAGGGCCATCAGGCGCTGACGCCGGGTCAGGCCGTGGTCGAGCGACGCGCGCAGTTCGCCCACCGCATCCCACACGCGTTCGGCATCGGCCGGATCGGCCTCGCCCGGCGCGAACACCGCGCGGTCGGCAACCGCCGCGAGCACCCGGGACGGCAGCGTGCCGACGACCCCGGCCACCTCGGACCGCGTCGCAGCGGGCGGAGGGTGGAATCCGTGGTCGACGACGGCATCTGCGAACTCGTCCCAGCCGCCGCGGATGCGCTGCAACGCCGAATCTGCTCGCCGTCGAATGCCCCGGCGGCGCAGTTTCGCGGCGATGATCAGCAGGAAGGGCGCCGCCAGCACGAGCGCGATCAGCAGAATCGTGCCCCCGATCCTGAGCACCTGCAGCAGCACCACCAAGGCGGGATCGAGCGCATCCGGCTCGCTCTGACTGGAGTCCGGGGTGGTCTGGTTCTCTTTCGGATCCGCCCGGTCTGCGGGCGGCGGCACGACCGACTGCGGCCGGGCGATCTTGGTCGGGTCCTGAGGCTGCTCGGCAGGGATCGGGCGCACCGGCGGGTTCGGATCGATCGTCACCCAGCCGTACTGCGCCGTGTCGACCTCGATCCAGGCCGAGACGTCGGCGCCCGTGACGTCGAGCGTGCTCGCCGATCCCTGGGGCGCGAAGCCGACGACGACCCTGGCCGGGAATCCGAGCTGCCGGGCCATGAGCGCTGCGGCGACCGAGTACTGCTCGGCGTCGCCGATCATGCGCGGGTCGGTGAAGAGCTCGGTGATCCGGTCAGCGGCATGCCCGGATCGGCTGGCCGGCTGACTCGGATCCAGGCCGTGACTGATGTAGCCCTCTTTCTTGAGGCCGTCGAGCATCGCGACCAGGCGATCCCCCGGGGCGTTCTTGCCGCTGACGTAGCCGTCGAGATGCTGCGCGAGGTCGTCGGGGATCACGCCGATGGGCGGCACCGACGCCGAACCGGGCGTGACCGCCTCGAGCTCGGCCGAGGTCGGCTGGTCGGGCAGCACGGCCCGGAGAGAATACCTGTCTCCCGCATGCAGGCCGCCGAGCACCGCAGCGGTGCCGCTCGTGTTGTTGTAGTAGAAGGCCTCGTCGAGACGCGAGGCGTCTGGCCCGGTGAAGTCGACGGACTCGAAGCGCCCGACGGTGGGCAGCCAGACCCCCGAGTATCCGCTGACCGAGATGGTCAGGTTCAGAGCGGCGCCCTTCGTCGACGACTGATCGACCGCGGTGGGGATCCGCACGAAGGTGCCGGAGGCGCTGTCGACCGCCGAGCTGCCGACTGCATAGACCACCCCGTCGTAGCTGTCGAGCGTGGCGACCCGGATGCGCGCGCCGTCCGGCAGCCCGGTGATCTGGAACTGCACCTGGCTCGTCTCGTCGGCGCGCAGGTAGCGTCGGAATCCCGAGAGCGGGCTCGGGTAGTCGCGCGGATCGAACGGCTGGGCGACGGCAGTGCGCAGCACGTTGCGGTCGCTCATCGGCGGAAGCGCGCTGCTGGCCGCGATCGAAGCCCCGCCGGCGATCAGCAGGATGACCCCACCGGCCACGATGCCCCGCACCCCGAGTCCGGTGTCGCCCGCGGTCGCCAGGGGCCGCCCCTCGGCATCCGGAGTCGAGCGCGCCAACCGACTGATCGCCTCCCGACGGCGCCGCCACCGCCGCCAGATCAGGGTGAGAAGCGTCACGCCCAGCAGGGCGAGCGCGAGCCACTGGGGAGTGCCGATGCGTTCCGGCCCGAAGACGATCCCCACCAGGAACAGCACGATCGGTGGGATCACCGCGAGCTCACCCCAGGTCGCGCGGAGGGCGACGCTGATCGACACGACGGTCACGGCGAGCACGAGCAGCAGAGCGGGTACCAGAAGCGCCTGGTATGCGCCGACGGGCAGGGTGATGGTGAGCAGTTGCTTCCAGCCGAGCGCGATGCCCGAGATCAGGTCGACCAGGCCCTTCACACTGGGCAGGACGCCCGAGACCGCCTCGTCGGGGACCGCGAGCGGCACTCCGACCGCGAGGAAGGCGAGGAATCCCGCGGTGACCAGCACCCACGACGGCCAGCGGAATCGTGCGCCGAGGCCGGCGATCACGGTGCCGAGCAGCATCGCGACCCCGACCAGGACCACATACCGCCCGGTCTGGTAGATCGGCCAGAGCGACGCCGCCGCGATGCCGATCGCCAACCAGCACAGCAGCACGGAGAGGATCAGGAAGCCCTGGGATCTGCGTGCCCGCCCGCCCGCGGTGCCGGCACGCGTGGAGGGACGCACCTCTCGATCCGGGGCGGGACGCGCCGCGACCTTGAGGGTGTCATCCAGGCCGGTCATGCCACGGCCGCCGTCCTGGCGAGCGCGATGCGCAGGTCATCGAGGTAGCCGATGGTCAGCACGCTGAGGCCGGCGACCCGTCGGAAGCCGGGGACGGCATCCGGATCGCAGACGATCGCGACGACGGCCACATCGAGGGGAAAGCTGCCGGATGCCGCCCGCAACTCGGCCGGGGTCGGCACCGAGCCGCAGATCAGGAAGGCCACCGAGATTCCGACCACTTCGTCAGCACTGACCCGGGCGACGTCGCGGATGCCGAGGGCCGACGCCTCGAGGTCGATCACGGCGAGGTCGTCGAGCAGACGGGCAGGCAGGTGGGTCGCGAGAGCGCGCACCGAGTAGTTCTTGCGCTTGGCGAACTCGGGCGTGACCGAGCTGACGACCACCGAGACGGTTCGGCCGTCTCGGATCGCGCGCACTCCGAGGCTGCCGGCGGCGCTCACGGCGAGCTCGAATTGCTCGTCGGTCGCGTAGTCGGCGGCGGCCAGGCTGAGAGCGACCACCAGGTGGCTGCGCCGGGTCTGCTCGAACTGCCGCACCATGTACCTGCCGGTCTTTGCGGTCGACTTCCAGTGGATGTAGCGGCGCTCGTCGCCGGTCTGATACTCGCGGAGCGCGTGGAACGCCACGTCGCTCGATGTGAGGTCGCGGGTGGGCGCGCCCTCCAGGTCGCGGATGAGACCGGTGCTGGTCGACGGCACTCCGATGGTCTTGGGGTGCACGACCAGTTCGACGGTCTCCGTCCAGATCAGTTCGCGCCGCACCAGGCCGATCGGGTCGGCCCGCACCGTGCGCACCGGGCCGACCAGGATGACGCCGCGCCGCACGGTGGGAATCGCGAATTCCTGGCTGTACTCGGCGCCTTTGCGCAGGCTGGGCATGGCCAGCTCCGCCAATCCGTGACCGACCGGGATCTCGACCTTCACGCCGAGCACCCGTCGCGACGAGGGATTGTCGACCGTGACGACGCCGCGGGCCGGTTCTCCCACGACGACACGTCGGTGAGCCAGACCGAGCACGACATGGAACGGCGAGCGGCCCACCAGGTAGAGCACGGCGATGAGCGCGAGCACCAGGCCGGCCCACGCCACCAGCACGAGCTCGGTCCAACCCAGCAGGTAGCCGGCCAGGAACGACAGCGGAATCACGCCGAGCATCACCCAGCCGAGCGGCGTCACCACGCCGGCGATCCGGGATCCGATCCGCCCGACTGCCGCGCCGAACAGCGCGGCGATCCGGACGACGTTGATCACCGCGTCGGCCAGGACGCCCTCTCGAGCGCCGACGATCCTGGTGCGGGTGTTGCTCAGCGCGGCGCCGCCGGTCTGCGTGAGCGCGTCGGAGTGCACGGCCGTCGTCGTCCTCGATGACGCACCGCGCTGCCCGACCCGCGGAGCGCTCACACGGCTTGCCGATCGCTCGGCGGCGCGGTCTCGAGCAGCAGCTGGCCGATCACGCTCGACGGGGTCACCCCGTCGAATTCCGCCTCGGGGTCGAGAACCAGGCGGTGCGAGAGCACCGGCTCGGCCAGCGACTTGACGTCGTCCGGCACGACGTAGTGGCGCCCGGATGCCGCGGCGAGCGTCTTCGCGGCGCGCACCAGGGCGAGGGCGCCGCGCACGCTCACCCCGAGGCGCACCTCGGTCGCTCCACGGGTGGATTCCACCAGCCGCGACACGTAGTCGTTGACGCTCGGATCGACGTGCACCGTGCGCGCCATCTGGGCCATCTCGAGCACGGCGTCTGCCGTCACGATCGGCGGCACCGTGGTGTCGTGCGCCTTCACTCCCGCTCCCTCGAGGATCCGCAGAGTCGATGCGTGATCGGGGTAGCCGATCGATGCCTTGAGCAGGAAGCGGTCGAGCTGCGCCTCGGGCAGGCGATAGGTGCCGGCTTGCTCGATCGGGTTCTGAGTGGCGATCACCATGAACGGCGCCTCGACCGGGTGCGTCTCGCCGTCGACCGTGACCTGGCCCTCTTCCATGACCTCGAGCAGCGCGGCCTGGGTCTTCGGGCTGGCGCGGTTGATCTCGTCGGCGAGCACGATGTTGGCGAACACCGGGCCGGTGTGGAAGTCGAACTCTCCCGTTCGCTGGTCGTACACGCTGACCCCGGTGATGTCGCCGGGCAGCAGGTCGGGGGTGAACTGGATGCGGTTGCTCGTGCCCGACACGCTCTGGCCGATGGCGCGGGCCAACGAGGTCTTGCCGGTACCGGGGAAGTCCTCGAGCAGCAGGTGGCCCTCGCTGAACAGCGCGACGAAGCCGAGCCGCACCACGAAGGTCTTGCCGAGCAGCACCTGCTCGACGTTGGCCACCAGACGGCCGAAGGTCTCCTGGAAGGCCGATGCCTGTTCAGGGGTCATGGTCATCTCGGGGTGGTCCTCTCGATTGCGGCTTCTCGGGTCATTGCTGGTAGTCGCTCCATGAGTAACTTCGCACAAAGCCGCCGGGAACCCCGTCAGCCTGGATGCGGAACTGCAGATCGTCCCTGGAGAACGATCCGGTCACGTGGCAGGTGCCCGCGGCGCCGAAGGCGATGTCTGTCCAGGTGTTTCCCCTGTCGCAGGAGTACTGCATGGAGTCGTACGCGCCGGTCGGCGAGGAGCCCCAGGTCCAGTCTCCCGAGATCGGACTGGTCGCCGTCGCGGTCAGAGCGCCGGGAACGCTGTTGTTCACCGGCGTTCCCAGGGTGAATGGCGCGGACCAGTTCGTGCTGCAGAGCAGTACCTCGTACAGTTTGCACGCCTTGATGGCGACGCTGACCGGATGGCCGTACTGCGACCCGTCGTTGGTCAGCAGCAGGTTGCCGCCGGGTGAGATCGGACCGTGCACCGACCCCTCGGCCCCGCTGGTGTACTCGTACAGGATCTTGTCGGCGTCGGTCGACCCGGAGCCGATGATGAAGCTGTCGATCCGGTAATCCCACGTGCCGTCGCCACTCGAAATGGGTCCGGACTTGCTGATGTCGGTGACCGTTCCCGGGGTCGCCCGCGGGGTCACCTGCACCTGCGGCGATGCGGTGCAGCCCTGACCGTTGTAGGCGAACACCGTGATCGAGTATGTCTGGTTCGGCGAGAGACCCGAGAAGTCGGTGCTGGTCGTGCCACCGTCGACGGGACGAGCCCCGCTGGGGGGAGTCACGTGCGGGTTGCCGACATCGACGCCCGTCACGGTGCAATCAGGTGCAGAACCGGTGTACAGCGACACGTAGTAGTCGGTGATGGTCGCGCCGTTGGTGGCGAACGCTCCTGGCCATGCCACGCTCGCGGTCGTGCCGTCGGTCGTCGAACCGGACGCGGTCGGACTGCCCACCACCAGGGGCGCGCCTGCGGGGATGTCGGAGCCGTCCGCCTCGTTCCAGGTGGCCAGGGAGTTCGGGGCGCTGTTGCGCGCGCTGACCGAGAAGCCGACAGCAGACCCGTTGGCGATCGTGCCGGGCGCCTGGATGTTGGTGAAGTACTGGGTCCCGACCGGGTCCGATACCGGCACCGGCACCACCTGCGAGACGCCGCCCACCACGACCACGTACTGCTCGATGGGGCTTCCACCCGAGTCGGCCGGCTTCTTCCACCCGACACGCAGCCCGCTGTCGAGCGGGTGCGAGCTGAGGGCCGATGGCGGCGGCGGGATGATGTCCGACCAGATCGGACCGGGGTTGGAAGCCGGCGTCGACGGTCCGATGGCGTTCACGGCCACCACCGAGAAGCGCACCGCGTTGCCAGGACCGTTGCCGGGAGTCGCGACCTGGCATCCGACCGTCGTCGTGCACACGGTCGTCGAGATCAGGTTGCCGGTCGCCGCGTCGGTCATCGTCAGGTCGTATTCGGTGATCGGCGAGTTGTTGAACTGGCCGGGCACCCACGAGACCTTGAGGTAGTGGTCGCCGAACTCGGTGGTGCGCACGCTGCTGACCGGGTCGGGAACGTCCTGGATCGAGATGGTCGCGTTGCCCCAGACGTAGCGGTCGGGGTCCCCGGTGGCATCCGCCACCTGGTACTGGAAGTTGACGTCGGTGGGCAGGGCGCTCGACGCGACCGTGACCGCCACCTTCGACTTGTCGGAGTTCGGCGTGATCGTGACGCCGGTGGGCAGGGAGCTGCCATCGATTCCGCGGATGTCGATGACCCGCAGCGGGGTATCGGGGAACGGGTTGTTGGCCTGGTCGTTGCTCAGCACGTCGACGGTCGTGGTCTGCCCGCGCTTCGCGATCGCGGTGTCCGGGATGGGCTTGGCGAGCGGCCGCGTCGACGGGACCACCTGGAGCTGGATCTTGCCGGCCAGGCCGTCGTTCACCGCATCCTTCACGCCGATCGAGATCGCGGTGGTGCTGCCGGTCGCCGCACTCTCGTTGGCGGTCACCAGCAGGCGCTGGCCGTCGAGCTGGTAGGTGAATCCGGTCGGATCAGGCGCGAGCACGGTGTATGCCAGCTCGTTGACGTCCGGGTACGGGTAGTTGGTCAGCCGCACCAGGTCGAGCTCTTTCTGCTGACCCTGCTCGAAGTCGACGACTCCACCGATGAACGCAGGAGGCTGGTTGTCGCGCGGCTGCACGTCGATCGCCAGAGTCAGGATCGCGACGTGCCCGTTCGGGTCGTTCGCCGAGCGCCCGTCTGTGACCTCGAAGGTGATGGACGCGCGCCCGAAGTACCGATCTGCCGACTTGTAGAGCAGCGTGTGGTCATCGACGACGAGCGGATCGCCGTTGGCATGCGTCGCCTTCACCGAAGCCGAGTCGGTGATGTGCACGCGGGACCCGCCCAGGGCGACCACGTACTGGTTCAGGTCGATCCGCAGCGGCTGCTCGCTCTTCACCTTCAGCGCCGGGGCCTTCAGGTTGATCTGCGGCAGCGCGTCGTCGTAGCCCGGCACGCGGATGAATCCGTATGAGCGGATCGAGTCGTCATCGGGATGCGAGACCGAGAACGGGATGATCTGGCTCTTGTTGCCGATCTGCACCTGGATCTTCTTGGTCGGCAGCACCTGGGCCGACCCGCTGTACCCCTGCAGCAGCGCGATGCCGAGGCTGTCCACGCTGCCGTCGGCGAAGAACACGTTGTTGAGCACCGCGACGTCGACCGAGGTGCGGCCGATGACATCGCTGACCGACAAGGTCGTGTCGTTGACGACCGGATAGCTGAGCGGCGCGTTCGGGTCGACCGTGACCGTCACGAAGTTCTGGCTCGTGCCGCCGTACTCGTTCTGGATCGTGTAGATCACCGAGTAATTGCCCGGATCCTTGGGCGGTGTGATGTCGATGCTGGTCTTGTCGATGATCTTCGCCTTGGTGCCCGGGGTGTTCGGGGCGACGGCCGTGACCGTGAGAGGGCTGCCATCCGGGTCGGAGTCGTTCGCGAGCACCTGCACCGAGACGGTGCGCCCCGGCCGCACCGAGACCGAGTCGGCGTTCGCCACCGGGTTGCGAGCGCCGTCCAGACGGGGGCTGATGCCCACGCGCACCGTGCCGGTCGCGCGGGCGCCCAGTCCATCGACGATGGTGTAGGTGAACGAGTCGGTCCCCGACGAGTAGTCGCCGGCCTGATAGACGATGGCGCCGTTGGTGACCGACTGGATCGAGCCCTTCTCGGGGTTGCTCGCGACGCCGATCAACTGCACAGAGTCGCCGTCGGGATCGATCCCGGTCAGCGGGATCTGAATGCTGACCGTCTCGCCCGCGAGCACCCGCGCGGTCACCTGCGCCGCGACCGGCGGGTTGTTCGTGGCCACGTCGATCTCGCGGACCGAGATGTTCACACGGGCCTGGGCGGTCTGCCCGTCGGGCCCGGCGATGGAGTACACGGCCGAGTAGTTGCCCGCGGTCTGCGGAGCCAGGTAGCGCAGGCGGTCGCCAGAGGCGAACAGCAGCCCGGCGCCGCTCGGCAGCGGCTGCGCGAGTTTGGGCTGCAGCACGATCGGCTGACCGTCCGGCTGAGAATCGTTGTCGAGCACCGGGATGTCGATCGCATCCCCCACGCGCACGGTCACCGAGTCATCGGTGGCGACCGGCGGTTGCAGCTGGGCGGGTCGCGGGATCTCCACCACCGTGATGGTGCCGACCGCATCCGCGAGGCCATTGCTGATGCGGTAGTTGAACACCACGGTCTTGCCCTCGAGCGGCTTGCTCAGGGTGACGCGCACCTGACGCTGGTCGAGGATCTCGGCCTCAACGCCGGAGTTGGCGGGGACGTTGAGCAGGCCGGTGACCACGAGCACGCCGCCCGCCGGGTCGATATCGGTCGTGGTCGGATCGACGGTGTCACTGCCGAGGGTGGTGACGAAGATCGTCTTCGGCACCGTGATCGGACGGGTGTTCGCATTGGGCGGTTCTGAGACATCCACGCGCAACAGGCCGGTGACGTTCTGACCGCCGTCGGTCACCGTGAAATCGAGGTAGTGGGTGCCGACGACCTCGCTCTCGAAGGTGAACGTTCCGGCATCGAAACTCGGCACGATCGTGACGCCGGCTTTCGCGGGAACGGCATTCAGCCGCAGCGGACCGTTGCCGCCGCGCACGTGGCCCATGGGGCGAAGGGTGACCGTCTCGCCCGAGGTGGCCAGCGCGATCCAGGGCTCGATCACGATCGGCACCTGGCCGACCGGTTTCACCGTGACCGCCATGCTGCCGCTGCCCTCTGCGCGTCCGTCGCTCATCGTCAGCGTGACCGACTTCTGCAGACCGCCGTCTCCCGAATCCGTGAAGACGACGACTCCGTCTGGCTGGTAGCTCAGCTTGTCTGTGCCCGCTGTCGTCGCCGAGGTCAAGAAGAAGGGGTCGCCATCGGGATCGACCCAGTCGCCGGTGACCTGAGTCGAGACCCGGCCGCCCGCGGCCACCGTCGTCTTGGTGACGCGCACCTGCTGCGGCGGCGAGTTCTCTTCCGGGCTGCGCACGGTGACCCGAACGGTGGCGCTCGCCGACCCGCCCCTGCCGTCGCTGATCGTGTACGTGAATACGATCACCCCGGATGCCGTGGGGGCCAGCGTGATCTGCAACTGCTGATTGCGCGTCACCAGATCCAGTCGCCCGAGCGAGTCGTCGATCGTGTCGACGGCCGTGATCACCAGCACGTCGGCGTTGGGGTCGTAGTCGTTCAGCAGCACCGGCAGCAGCGTGGCCTTGCCGGGCCGGGCGCCGAAGGCGTCGTCGATCGCGACCGGCGGCTTCTGCTCCGGGTCGACGGTCGGCGGAACGTCCTGGTTGTTCTGCTGCGCCTGCTGGTCGGCATCCTTCGGGATCAGGGAGTCCCAGTTGTCGATGAGCTCGCCATCGGCCTGCACGGACCAGGTGCCGCCTCCGCGGCCGTCGTTGAGAACGAGCTGCCGCTGGTTCGACGCGAACGACAGGCGAGCGCCACCCGGCATCGATGCCAGCGTCAGCTTCGTGCCCTCTGCAGGGTCCGCCGCGCAATGGCGCCACGCGGCCCCCGACGTCCAGGCGGCGTACTGGCACCCGTCGAGCACGGCGGGCGGAGCCGGCGTCCCCGACTCGCCCGCGACCAGCTTGACGGGCGCGCCGCCGTCGAACGGGATCGCGAACAGTCCGGCATCGGTGGCGAGAAGCACCTGATTCGCGGCCTCGCCCGGCTGCTGCAGTCGCGGCGTCGAGCCGCTCGAGACAATCCCCGTCAAGGGCACGGTGTGTCCGTCGACCGCGAGCTTGCCCGTCGTCGAGTCGAGCACGGCCCACTGGTCGCCGACGGCCGTGATCTGCACCTGATCCGATGGGGCGCCCAGGGCGACCTTCCAGCGCTGGGCCACCTGATCCGACTTGGTGGCGTCGAGACGGTAGACCTGGCCCAGCTCCGGCGAATAGGCGACGAGCGTGCCATCGGGGGCGACCTGAACGACCGTTCCGACCCCGAGACTCAGGGTGGCGGGGGTGGTGGCGTCGAAGTTCTGCAACTCGCTCTGGGGCAGAAGCCAGAGCTGCCCGGTTCCCGCGGCATAGATCGCCACCCGGGTGCCGGCCAGGAAGACCTGCGGCTGATCGGGCGGCAGGGCCACGGTCTCACCTGCCGTGGAGGTGGCCGGATTGACGATCGAGACGGTGGCGTCGGTGTGATCCACCAGCAGCACCTCGTCGCCGGACTGCACGACCGAGAGGTCGGTGCCTGTGCTGCGCACCACCGTGTTGAGCTCGAGCACCTGGGGATTGGCGCGCCCGACCACCTGCGAGCTGTTGTTCCCGACCCAGACGCTGCCGTCTCCCAGGTCGAGCTTCTGCGAGGTGAATCCGGTGGACACGATCGCCAGGGTCGCCACCACGGCGGCGATCACCGTTCCACTGGTCGCCGTGGCGACGAGTGGACGATGCGCGGCCAACCACTGACCGATCACCTGGCGTCATCCATGGGTCACATCGACGCACTTCTCGGCGCTCGGATCGCCGATCTTGCCATCGCGGTTGACGGCGACGGTGATGCAGACGTGATCGCCCGGCGCGGCGTCGACCACGAACCGCGGGGCGAGCTGGATGCTCGAGGTGCCGCCGGTGACCTGGATCTGGTACCGGTCGTTGGTCGTCAATCCCGGGTCCTGCCAGCTGAAGTGCACGGAGTTGCCGCTCAGCGACGCGGAGATGTCCGAGACCACCGGAATGGCGCCCACCCCCGATGCCACCCGCAGCGACAGGATGATCGCGGCGGTCGCGAGCACGACCACCAGCGCAGAGACCGCGACGATGACTCCGGTGACCGCCCGCGGAACCCGCGGTGGATGAGTGGCGCGGCTGTTCGAACGCGGGCCGGGTCCGGTGACCTCGCGCACGGTTCCCACCGGGGAGTACGCACCGGCTCGCCCGGATTCCCTGCGGCGTCGCGCCGACGGCGCCTTCGCGGCGCCCGCGAGAGGACGCACGCGGGTGCGCTCCTCGAGATCGGCGACCGTGCCGAGCGCCCAGTCGTCCATGGCCACTTCGATCGCGGTCTGCGGAACACCCAGCTCGGTCTCGATCAGCTGCAGCTCGCGCACCAGCTCCAGCACGCTGCCGGGACGCAGTTCCGGCCGGCGCGACATCGCCCGTCGCAGCAGGGCCTCGAGGTTTGCGGGCACGTCGGCCCGGCCGATGGGCTGCGGCTTGGCACGCGCGATGCGCGACATGAGATCGCTCGAGGTGTTCGACCCCCCGGGCAACTCGAACGGCGAACGGCCGGCGAGCAGGGAGTAGACCGTTGCCGCGAAGGCCCAGACCTCCGACGCGATGCTGCCGGGCACCTCGTCGAGCAGCACCTCGGGCGCCGACCACGGGATCGACAGCCCGACCGAATCGTCTTCTCGCGACGCGGTCAGGGTCGAGGCGATGCCGAAGTCCGAGAGCACAGGATGCCCATACGCGGTCAGCAGGATGTTGGAGGGCTTGATATCGCGGTGCAGCACGCCTGCGCGGTGCGCCGTTTCGATCGCGCTGCCGATCTTCACCGCGATGCGGAGCACCTCGGGCACCGGGATGCTCTCGCGGCGGTACCGCTCGCTCAGCGACGCGGAACACAGCTCCATCACCAGGTACGGGCGACCGTCGGCCGACACGCTCGCCTGGTAGACCGTGAGGATCGCGGGATGCGCGCTGAGTTGCGCCATCAGGTTCGCCTCGGCCTGGAACATCTGGCGCACCTGCTCGTTGACGACCTCGTTCAACATCACCTTGACAGCGACCTGACGACGCGGCATGTTCTGCTCATAGAGGAACACGTCGGCGAAGCCGCCCGAGCCCAGCACGTGGACGTACGAGAACCCCGGCAGGACAGGGGGCTGCGACGGCAGGCGTCTGGCCACCACTACCCCCTCAGCTCGGTAGGACCCTCCATTCTAGGCAGAGGGCCTTGAGCTGCCGAGGGTTACCCCCCCGAAGGGGGGCGGTTCCGAGCGCCTCCCAGATCGGGGGCCGTCGGCGTGTGCTCCTGGGTCTCCTGGGTGTCATGTTTCGGGTCCCGCGGTGAAGGCGGGGCCTCGAGCACGTCGACCACGATGACCGTGACGTTGTCGCGTCCGCCCGCGGCCAGGGCGGCATCGACCAGGGCGCTCGCGGTCTCTGCCGCCGGCATCCCCGAGGCGAGATGCAGCCGCAGGCGGTCGTCGCCGACCTCTTTGGTCAGCCCATCCGAGCAGATCAGCAGCCGCATCCCCGTCCGCGCGGGGACCCGCCAGATGTCGGGGAGCGGCTCGTCGTGGAATCCGAGCGCACGCGTGATCACATTGCTCTCGGGGTGGCTGTCGGCCATCTCGGGGGCGATCACGCCGGCATCCACCAGCTCTTGGACGACCGAGTGATCGATCGTCACCTGCGCCAGCTCGTTGCGCTCGAAGCGGTACACCCGGCTGTCGCCGATGTTGAACACCAGGAACGACGGCGTCGGACCGTCGTTCACCAGGGCAGCTCCCGTGATCGTCGTTCCGACGCCGATCGGGATGCCCTCCGCCAGCGCGTCGATCGCCGTCCCGGCATCGACGAACGCCTGCTCGAGAGCGGCCAACTCGGCGAACGGCCCGGATTCGTGCGACAGGCGCTCGGCGACCGCAGCGCTCGCGCGGTCGCCTGCTGCGTGACCGCCCATCCCGTCGGCGACAGCGAAGACCGGCAGGCCCACCAGCACACTGTCCTCGTTGGCCGAACGGCGGTGGCCGATGTCGGTGCGGGCCGCCCAGCTCAGCACCAGCTCCTGCTCGTGCCCGGGCAACGGCACGTGCACATCGACCCCGTCGTCGCCGAAGCGGGTCATCGGCTCGCCTCCGTCGAGTCGGGAACCGGGGCATCCGGGTCGGGCGCCAGCACCTCGATCAGGTTGCCGTCGCCCAGCTCGATCAGGGTGCCGGGCGTGACGACCACCGATTCTCCCCCGATCAGGGTGCGCGGCTCGGCCCCCGGCATGCGCAGCACCGAGCCGTTCGTCGAGCGGGTGTCGCTTGCCACGATCGTTCCCCCCATGGTGCTGAGCTCGAGATGCGTCGACGAGACCTCGCGCTGCGGCGAGTCGAGGGTCACGAGCAACGGGGTGCCCCCGGGATGGATGCGCGGAACGCTGGGCTTGCGCCCCAGGTACACCGGTTGATCCAGCGGCACGAGCGTGCCGTCGGCGAGCCGGATCCGGAACGGACGCGGTCGGCCGGGAAGCGGCTGCGACCAGACGTTGTCGCGCACATCGGGCAGCGTGGTCGGCGCCGTGGTCGAGGCCGCGGTCGGTGCAGCGGTCGGCGCCGCAGGCAGCGCGGTGGTCGCCGCCGCACGCGGTGCGGCCGGAGCGGGCGGTTCGACGAGAGCGAGAAGCGGCGGCTCGGCTGCCGACCTCGACGGCCGCGGCACGGTGATCGTCTTCTCGAGGTCGTCGACC
>Ga0068855_100003832_pt1 | contig 18391 bp, 27 predicted proteins | sample KBSCornC52_FD_66592 | JGI IMG/M metagenome (GOLD analysis project Ga0068855, IMG submission 66592) | Corn rhizosphere microbial communities from Kellogg Biological Station, Michigan, USA - KBS Corn C5-2 | ecosystem: Host-associated > Plants > Roots > Rhizosphere > Soil ...
ACACCTGTGATAGCGTTTTACGGGTTTATAGAGCATTTCAATGTGGTTGTGACCGGTTTCAGCGGAAGTACTTCCGAAGATTGGAGGATCACAGATTTGTCCTCTGTTTCGTTGGCTTCGGGTAATGAATGGTGGTATCTTTTCGATACCTTCGTATATAAAACCAGCAGCCCTATTTCGGATTTTCCATACCAGTCTAACTTCCCGTTGATGATCAAAAAGATGGGAATCAAGATTGGTACCGATACGCTTTATCGCTGGGCGAATCCCGGAGAAACGCAGTACATACCAGGATTTTCAGATCCTAATTTGGGTCAGAGCTTTTCTCCTAACTCTTCTGGCGCTGCGGTCCAGATAGGTTTCCAGGAAATCACGGATTGAGGGATCTTGTAAGAACAATTTACTAATTACGGACATGGCTTTTAAACATCCAGTACCAGTAACATTTAATCACTCAAATACGCAAATTCCTCAGTTTGCGAACATTTGCCCGGATATGACCTTGCCCCCAAACGCGGTATTTGTACCAGCTACTACGGGGCAAGGTTGGACGCAGCCCTTTATGATCCAGAAAGGGGCTACTCACTATGATAGAGATCTTGCGGGCAGTGAGAACGGAGGCAACCAGAACGCCTACAACTCGCAGCTTCCGAACATGAAGTATTGGTCTGTTCCTCGCGTAAATGATGGTTTTGGTATGACTACCAATACTTCACAAGCGCAATGTGAGGCCTTCGCCGATCAAATGCCGCTGGATTGTTCTTTGGTAGTTTTGGAGACTATGGAGAACGTGAATACTTTGGCCCCGGAAGCTATCCAGTGGAAATGGTTTCACGACCGGTGGAAAGTACGCTGTGATAACCAGACGGCTATCGACGGAAAACCTCGCTGGCGTTGTCATAACTACTTCCGGTTTACCGGAGGAATTTTCGCGCTCGGGCATCAGAGCCGGGAACTTCACCGGCAGCTGTATACAACCCCTGTGGGAAGCTGGTCAAGCATAAGCTACGTGGACAGTTTTGGTCAGACCCAAACGGCGGTTAATAACTATTCGCCCGGCAGAACGCTTTCCTCCACCAACTTCATAACCGAAGGGGTTTATAATGGAAACCCGGATGCCGATGCGGATACCGCGATGGGATCTTTGTTCAGTATGGATACTTCGCGCATGCAGGGTAAGAAGCCGGGCCTATTTCTGTTCGGTGTGCAGGAGTGGAGACCGAACTGGTGCGAAGGCACTAATTATCCGGATAACGGAGGTAGTCGGTTAGTACGTCGGAACAAGGTCAAACTTCCTCCGGCAGTGCTTATGTGGTCAGGGTTTTTAGGTCAAGAGTTTGGAGGATCTATCGGTGGCGCTTCTATCGAATATGGGGCGGGACCATACCAGCCTACTTCTAAAAAGCCGGTGGAATACTATGCCGAGATCCACTCAGGTAATGACTTCTGGAAATCGCCTGCAAGTGCGCCAAATTTTTCACCGTTCCCTTATTACGGAGGTACAGGCCCCGGCCGGTACAACATGGGAGGGGGAGACTATTTTTATTTTGGCGTTAAATACTGGAATGATACCGTAGGACAGGTCTACCAAGGTACTCCTACGTTTCTCCGTTATCAAGTAGACGGAGGTACGATCTACGAGAAAGCTGTTGCTGAATCGGATATCGTTGACGCGCGATTAGACAGAAGAGGTCTTGTGAGAGGTCGTATCCATAACGGGAAAATGGCGGTATGGTACTGGAACCCCTACGCGAACATGATGAAGAAAACTATCAAATTCTGGCACCCTACAAACCCATCCATCTTTTGGGAACGTACGGTATGTGGTAACTGTGTTCACGCTGAATTGATCACTCTATGACGCTGGTAAAAACTCCATCGATCAGTCTTACTTATAACGGAAAGAATATCACGCGATCAGTCGAACAGGATTTGATCGAGCTGAGTTATTTGGACCGTACAGAAGTGGAGTCTGACGAGTTGGAATTTACAGTCACGGATACCGACAATAAATGGTCGAACCTTTGGAGGCCGGACCCTGGCGCTACGCTCACCCTGGCGCTGGGGTACTCGGGAGATCTCACACCGGTAGGCGTGTTTGAGGTAGACGAGCTGAACTTCATGTATAACGGTAACGGCCGGGGCCTACGAGTCCGGGCGCTATCCGCTATTGTGTCGAAGGATCTTCGGACGAAACGGGACTGGACTTACCGGGATATCACGCTGATAAACCTTGCCAAGACCATCGGAAGCCGGATGAAGCTCACCGTATCGGGTAAGATCGACAATATCTATTTTACGGAGGTTGTGCAGTACCAGGAAACGGATCTCGCGTTTATGCGCCGGATCGCTAAAACCTATGGGTACATTTTCTCTGTCAAGAATAAGAAGTTAGTATTTACCAAGCTCACCCTGTTGGAGAAGCAAGCTACTGTTTTGCAGCTCGGACCGGACAAGCTTGCGGATATCAACATATCTGACGTTACCGGAAGAACATTTCGAGAAGCTAAACAGAAGTACTATGATCCAGCAAAAAAGAGGAACATCACGATTAAAAAACCCGGTGGTACTTATGGCTCTGACATTGACGAAATGGAAGGCCATGCTGAGAACGATCAGCAGGCGGAGGCGCAGGCTGAGGCGCGTGCTACTCAGATACGGCAGGGGCAAGTAAAAGGATCAATTGAACTTACCGAAGGAACTCCTTTCATAGTTGCCGGAAATAATATAACTTTGGTCAGAATTGGTAAGTTCTCAGGTACCTACAACATCGAAGCAAGCACTCATGTTATTTCGAAACGCGGCGGGTACGTGACTTACGCAGACGTTTTTAAGGTTGGCGATATATCGGAAACTCTGTACTGATTCTTTTCACATCGGATAAGTTTTAAAAGCCGTTACTACTAGTATCGGCTTTTTTGTTATATCTTTGAAAATATGGAAATCACAAATGGCGCGGTAGGTATTGTATCTCAGATAGATCCTCAGCTTATGCGGGTGAAAGTCAAGTGGCCTACCACTGACACAGAATCGCCGTGGCTTTTTGTGGCTACCTTCAACGGGTTTTACAACATGCCGGAATTGGGAGATCAGGCGGTATGCTTGTACGATGAACGCAGGCAAACCGGAGTCCTGGTAGGGGTGGTATATGCAGACGAAGACGTACCATATTCCGATGATGATATGTTGGCCATCAAGTTTCCAGGTCTTGAAATCAAGATCGCGAAAGGCAATGGCAAGGTAGAGATCACTTCCCAGAACGATGTAATAGTCAAAAGCTCAAAAGTTACATTGGACGCCGACGAGGTGAACGTTACCAAGAAACTCACAGTTGGAGGAGAAGCACAGTTCAAAGATGCTGTAAAAGCGTCTAAAACCATCGACGCTACGGGCATTATCAAATCCAGCACTGACGTACAAACTAGTACGGTTAAGCTTAATACCCACATGCACCCAACTGCGGGCACCGGACCTCCTTCACCACCTACCCCAGGCACGTAATGGTCAATATAGCAGACATAAAAACGGATCGATACAGCATGTCCATTTCAAGTTTTGGCGAGATCGTCGCCGATGTAGAGGACTTGAAACAATGCCTGTATATCATCGTAAGCACACGCAAAGGATCGGCCCCAGGTTGGCGTGAATTCGGCTGTGGGTTGTTTGATCACGTGGACAAGCCGGTGAATGTTGTAGGGCCGATCGTCGCACAGGAAATGCGGGCAGCTATCGAACGTTGGGAACCGAATATTATCATACAGGAAATTACTTTTGCTCACGAAGATCTGGGAGTAGTTCGCTGGACTATTAAGTGGATACCGTCCGACGGGACCCGTACAACAGATCCCATTAGTACTGTGTTTGAACTGGATAACGGCGTATTTTTCCTAGTTGACGGTTTCGGCAGGTTTCTTCTTTCAGACTTAGGCGCGTTGACTTTATAATGGCTACATCTAAACTTTTCTTTAAAGAACTGAACGTAATCATTGCTGAGAAAAAAGCAATGTACGAGACTTACCTGAACAAGCTATTGTATCCAGGTCAGCCGGAAATGCAGATCGTTCTTGCCGCAGCATACCGTGAATTCATATTGCGCGAGGCCGGGGATAATGCAGTGGATCAAGTTTTGGTAGATACCGCTACCGGCAGTTCATTGGATTACCTTGCTGCTCGGGTGGGTGTTGTCCGGCTGGATGCTGCTCCGGCAGAAGTGAAGCTTACTCTGAATTTCAATCCCGGTCACGGAGGGGTAACACTTCCGGCAGGTACCCGCATTGGGACTACGGATGGTAAGATTCTTTTCGCCATAGATCAGGCGGTTTCCGTTGCCCCCAGCGTACTCATAGTTCCTAATGTAAATGCGACGGCCACCACGGACGGTGTGACGGGAAACGGGTACGCCTTGGGAACGGTATCGGTTATAGTAGATCCATACCCGTTCTTTGTCTCAGCAACCAACACTACGGTAACGGCAGCGGGCGCAGAGGTTGAGACCGATGAGAATTTACGTGTTCGGATCAAACTGGCCCCTAATCAGTCCTCAACGGCCGGATCAGTGGCAGCGTATAAATTCCATACAAGATCTGCAAACCCTAGCATTATCGACGTGGCCGTTACAACGCCGGAAGGCGGGGCGGTAAACGTGTACCCTCTCGTAGAGGGAGGTATTGTAACTCCGCAAGCGATCATAGATGCCGTAACGGCTATTCTCAGCGCGGATACTACCCGGCCGCTTACAGACACGGTAACCGTACTCAGTCCTACCCGTATTACTTATACGCTGACGGTCAATATCATTTTGAAGTATGGCGTAGTTCAGTCTACTACCGTGGATAAAGTAACCGCAGCCATTAGCAATTACTGTCTCGCCAAAGCAAACCAGCTCGGCCAGGACGTTACTGTTTCACAGCTGATCGCAGCTGCTATGAACCCGGATGTTCACTCGCTGAACTTTGGCAGTTTTACAGATCTGATTGTTAACCCGATATCTTTCCCAGTGTGTACCCAGATCACGGTAGGAACGGTAACGTATGAAAACCCTAACGCCTGATGGACCCTATTATAGCAAGCGCTTTAAAAGCCAGGGAGCACATAGCTGCTTTCGACAAACTCTATAAAGAGTCGTACGGGGCTTTCGATCTGCAACTTTTGCTAGTTCACATGATCGATACGGTAGATGCTAGTCTTCTGGATATCTTAGCTTCTGAATTCGACATGCTGGGGTATAATGGGTGGATTTTGGCCGAAACCGAACAGGAGAAACGGAATCTGTTGAAAGACGCGATCAGTCTCCACCGAATGAAAGGTACGCCGGGAGGGATCAGGGAAGTTATTAAACGCCTTGGGTTTACTGATATTCAGATAATAGAGGGTTGGGATAATTTCAGTGAAGATCCGGCTCCCGAAAACGGATGGTCTTATTTTAAAGTAGTTTATGTTCTGCCCGATAACAAAGCGATAACCGCGCAGATGAGTGCGGACCTGATAGGGCTTATAGGAGCCTACAAGAATGCCCGAAGCATTTTAGCCGAATTTAGTTTCGACCTTCCAAAAGTTGAAGCCTCAGTACTTGTAGAGGTAGTTACCGTAGAAATTGAATAGTTATGATATCAGTTGGATTTAAAGGCATCGTAGAAACCACCATAGAGCATTCCGATGGCCGGATAGAGAAAGATGTACATAGCAATCTTATTACCGCACTGACCCCCTTTGCTATGGGGCTGGAACCCTGGGATGACAACGCCGGAGGGGCCAGACCTCCCCTTGGTATTAAAGAGATAATTTTTGGCACCAATCCAACGCCTCCCACATTCCAGCAAGACATAGGGATCATGACTCCTGTGGTCACTAAAACCTTTTCAGATTGGAACAGTGGAGTTGGAACCATTATGACCTCTAACATGGGGCAAATATGGTGTTTATGGGCTGGTAAATTCGAACTGTTGGAATCCGAGGGTAACGGAAGTACTATTCATGAAATGGGATTGATTTACCACTATCATAGCGCTTCTTTAATAAAATTCCTATTTGCCCGGATCGTGAGAGCGCCTATCGTAAAAACCAACACAATGAAGGTTACAGTCAAATGGTATATTTGTGCACAGAACCCAGAATTAGCCCCGGTACCTGACGTAACTTTTATAGATCCTGATATTATACCATAAAGAAAAAGCCCTCCAAAACAGAGGGCTTTTCACTGATCCTTACTCAACGCTAATTACTGGGCAGGCTCGTTGGCCTTTTCTTCTTTTTCCGGCGCGGGATTGATCGCGTCCTGATCAGTGGCTCCGGGAACAGGATAAACAATTTTCACGTCTTGCTGATCTTGTTCGGAAATAGTTTGTTCCTGCTCTTCGATCTGTTCTTCCACAGGTTTTGTTTGCTTTGCCATCGTCTTAGGTGTTTAAATTTGATTTAATGTATGCACTTACATCGCTATCAGCGGTTAAAGCCATTTCGTCGTACGCTTCTCGGGTAAATTCGAATACTCCCCGATTACCAGAATAAGTGATTGTATGAATAGGTATTACCCGGTATACGAATACCTCCATCAGTTTATCGGCAAAATGGTGAAGATCCGCAGCCCTCAGCTCTTCTATGATCGGCCAGAGCTTTATCATGGTAGCGTTCCGGTCCTGAGTCCTGGCGATATCGCCGCGCAACACTTCATTGAGAAGGATCTGCAAAGTCCGGCCCGCTATCTTGAATATGTTGTCCAGGTCTTCGGCCGGAGCCGGATCGTACTTATTGCAACGCAGCTCCCACAACCGGTAATCCTTCGTAGGATCTAGTTTTGACCACATCAGATCGGTAGGAACCCCATCGCGCATACCGCCATCACCTCGTTCTTTATTCAGCGGCCAGATCCCAGGCATTGTAGTGCTGGAAGTGATCGCGGAAGCCAGAGCTTCAAAATTCGTGCCAAAATCGGTAGCGGAGTTGTTCACTACGAGACCGGTCTTCATGTCCACGTAGTTGAAAAGGAAATCGCACTCCCAGGACGGCTTTTTCTTGCACAGAGACAAGATCACCTCATATAATGGGGTGTTGTCCATCAGGGAGGTAATTCGCCCCGCACGCGGCAAATTTAGCGCGAGTTTAAACCAGTTCACATCCAGCTTACCATTTTTGATCTTGGCAATACCAGGTTTGCTGATCAGTCTTGCATTATCGAAATAGACCTCGTGATAAAGTTCTTCTGCTTCATCATGCAAACCCTTTGCATATAAGAACATGGTAAGGCATCCGGTGCTCGTTCCAGCCACGATTTGCGGCTTATACCCGGATTTAACAAGGGCTTGTAAAGTCCTCCACTGCCAGAAACCGTTAGCCCCTCCCCCGGAACCCACGGCCACATCAATGACATGATTGAGAGTAATATCGTCAGGAGCCATACGCTTTCTGTATTTTACGGTAGATAGCAGCTACCCGGTCCGTGTGGAATTCACTGCCCTGGATCTTCTTACGTGCTCCGGCCACATCTTTTAGATCGGCTTCATCATTCAGGTTTCTCTCTTTCCAATACGCGGCCGCACACATAGCGCCCCAGTATGGTTGCAGAAGCATGTCTGGGTTAGCGATCAGCTTACCATTCAGATGGAATTCCTCATCGCGCAGTTCGTATTGTCTGAAACCGGTATTCATAAACCACCCCCGGCCTCGGTACCGGAACCCATCGCCGGAGGACTCAGGCCCGTTACCCATGCGGTTTGCATAGGTTAGGTTTGCTATCTTCTCAGGTTTGTAAGCGATTAGTTGTGCTAGCCGGTTAGGCACCAAGGGTTTGGTTTTGGGATTCATAGAGTACCTATGAGGCCAAGCATTAGCGAGAGCTTGCGGACTGTATTTTAGGTTCTCTTCAAAACGGGTAAAGCCTTGCGTTTCATGCCCTGCTTGCGCCAGAAACATGATTTGCCGTTTTGGGGTAGAAATGTCTCCATACGCGAAAGCCGGTTCAAGAAATGGTATACATTCTTCAAACCGGCTTTCAGGGAAAATGGGTATCAGTAATTCAAAATTCATCGCCAGTGAAAGAGTTTTTTAAAGAACCCTCGCGAATCTACTACCGGAGGTTCGACCGCTGGGAAATCCACCGGCTTAGGTTCTGGAATGGTGTAAATGACAGGCCGCAAAGGTGTGAAATGTACAGGCACCTCGGCAGGTTGGATATTCCTCAAAGTTACGATTATGTTGATCGCCCTTTTGTAGGTATCCGACATTACCGTTTCCGTACTGGCTGACGTGGTAGTGATCTCCTGGATTTTAGCCGCAGAACTATCACTCTGAACTATCAACGTTTCAATTTTTTTATCCTGAGATTCCAGCACTTGACGCAGCTGGGTAATTTTGTTATCCTCGGGAAGCGTAGTAGGTTTTGTAGGCTTCTGCGCCTGATTGCTTATAGCCAGAGAGAAGCTTGTGAGAAAGGCAAGACATGCGCCAGTTAATTTTAACACTTGCATCATTTGAGCTTTTTTAGTTCGGTATCTGTTGTTCTGATCGCCCTATTCACGAGGTCAGCCTGAATTTTGGTCTGCTTAACCTGCTGCTGAGATTCAAATATGAAACTGTCGTTACGTTGCTGTTTGGCTTCCAGTTTGTCGATCTTCTTTTGATTGTTTTCTATTTGTGACCGCAATTCGATTTCTAACCTACGACTGGACTGCTCCTTCTCTACTATCCTTAAACTATCGCGCCCGGCTATCTCTTTGTAGGCCTCGGTCAATTGCTGATCTTTCTGCCACAACTTAGTCCACGAAGCACCATTACCGACGAATAATACCAGTAGGGCTATGCCTATCCAGTTCCTCTTTTTAATGAGGTCTACAAGCTCAGTAAATCCGGTCATCGTTGTGGGTTATAAAACTATCAAAAATATCAATCCATGACGCGTAAATTTACTGAATGGTGCGGAATTATTTTACTTGTAGAGATAATTTTAGTGGTATTTGACTAAGTGTTTCAATTAGCAGACCACGCCGTACGGCGTTGCGTTCCATAGCGTTGAGCACATTTACCGCAGGATGGGTAGTAAATTCCCTACGTATAAAAGTCCACCATATCCCAAATCTGCGACGCTCAATGGCTCCGATCTGGTAAGAGTCGCCGCTAAGTTCAGTTACTATTCTTGAAGTAACTCTGATGTTTTTCGATAAGTTTTTGATCCTTTTCATATTGGAGAAGTTTATGGTACACAGCCTTGTACACTTTGATAGGAAGTAGATCTCCTTTTTGCCAACGCTCGATTTCAACTGGTTTGTATCCGGCTGTTTGGAACAGAGTTTCAGCTTCGCGGCCGAGGTATTTCCAGGTAGAGGTTTTGGCAGGAGGAATAGGTTTGCCAGCTGCTTTGAGAAGGTAGAGCCAGCGAGGGATTGATTTGTGAACGCCTTTAAGGTTCCAGTTTACGAAGGTGGCATGTGAAATCCCGGCTTCTGTAAACAGAACGTGAATCTTTCTATCTGTTAATCCTGCGGCTTTTGCGCGGGTTACGATTTCTTTAAATGGGTCCATTTTGTATTAAAGTAAGTAGGGAAGCAAAGCCTCCCTACAAAACTAACTCACCCTCTTTAATAATACAAGTTTTTTGTTAAAAAGTTTTGATTTTATCCGATAAAACATTCGGACAATTTTCCCGCGTAATCTCCCCATTTAAGGCCGAGATCGTCCAGGATAAGTCCTACCACGTTCATTTTAGCCATCTGGCCGCGCGCATTGTAATACCCGTCCACTTGTTGGGTAATCTTATCTTTTACGGCCTTTGAGGCATTTTCGTTACCGGTAGCGGCGAGAATCGCCTGCACGGTTTGTTGTGTTGGACTCATGATCAGTTGTCTTTTATGGTTAAAACAGAATTTAAGGTTTCAGTGGCTATGATCTGTATAGCTTCCTTTTGTCGAAAGTTTACAAGCTCCTCAAATCTAGGGTGGTTTTGCATAAAACTGATCTGCTGCTTTTCCAAGGCAGCTTCTATGCTGAACGGGTCCCAAGTTCCGCAGGTGGCCGCTGCTTCACCGTTTAGGCAATTAAGGGAGAGAGACCATCCATAAATCCCATCTTTTTGGAACCTGTCGAATATTTCGGCCATATCAGAAAGGAACTCTTTCCGGCTTATTTGGGGAGAACCACTAGTCAGCAAATCCAGTTTCATAGCGTTATCGTTTTACAGGGTAGTAAATTTCACCTTGCAATTCCAAAGAATCGCGCATATAGACTCCTTTGAAGTTCTGATCGAAAGGCCCGTCAATCCATATCGTTTTCGAATCGAAAAGGTATTCATAACTTTCGTAGGACATTTGACGGTTATCCAAAATCATGCGAATCTCTGCGGTCTGCTTTTCTGTGAAATGAAGTTGCTTAGACCACGGTTCCGAAGTGTCGGTATAACGGATCTCCCAGGTAGTACCCGCTAAAACAGGGCTGGGATCGATCTCAGGTTTGGAACAGCCTGACAAACCTGCTACGAAAAGAAGGATCATCAGGATAAACCAAAGGGCAATCATCAATCGGGCTGATAGAGTTTTCATAACATTTTTAAAGTTTGGTTGATGCAAATGTAATAGAAAAAGGAGTACTGTCAATACTCCCGTAAAAATATTTTAAAAAATTTTGAAGTACGGACTGTACTCCCTTATATTTGCACCCTATGGAAACTACAAATCTAGGATCGCAGATTAAAAAGTACAGGCAGCTTCGAGGCCTGACACAAAAACAGCTTGCCGAGAAATGTGGCATAACCGACCGCCAACAAGTACGTAAGTATGAAAACGGAAGTCGGATGCCTTCTATCGGTACTTTGTACTTAATCGGTCAAGTTTTAGAAGTTGAATTAATTTTGCAAGAAAAGTCTTGACTTTTAAATTTGCGCTCTTACCTTTGTAGGGCATTAAGTACTCCTTATTAATTTTCAACCAAACCAATTCACAAGACCATGAGTAAAACGTCATTAGTTTTTCACGATGTGACAGGAGAAGAAGCAAAGCAAATTCTTGATTTCGCATCAAAGCTGCAAGGTAAAAAGTCTTCGAAGTCGGCACCAGCCGAAGAAGAGGAAGATCCCGAAGAGGAGGAAGATGAGGTTCCCAAAAAGTCTGTAAAAAAACCGGCACCAGCTAAAAAGCCTGTTAAAAAGAAACCCGATCCAGACGAAGAGGAAGAAGATCCCGAAGAGGAGGAATCCGACGAAGAGGAGGATGATGACAAACCTTCCGTCAGCCTGGAAAAAATCAAAAAGAAAATCTCGGATCTCGCTGACGATCACGATGAAGAGATCGAAGCGCTGTTCAAAAAGTACAAGCTGAAAAAGGTTTCAACGCTTCCCGAAGGAAAGTACGACGAATTCTGGAAAGCGCTGCTTAAAATTAAGTAGTAATCCACATGGCAGACCACGCAGACTTATCACCATCGGGAGCTTCCCGGTGGTTGATTTGTACCAAAAGCGTTGCCCTGGAAAAGGAATTCCCGGATACGGAATCGTACGCCTCTAAGGAAGGGACCTGCTGCCATAAACTCGGGGAGTTGTATCTTCAAAAAGATCTGCGGATGAAAAGCGTGAAGCTGATCAAACACAAAATTGAGAAGGTTCAGGCCGAAGTCAAAAAGCTCATACAAGACCAGCCCACCAACATCCGGCCAGATTTTAAAACCGTATGGGCCGACATTCAACGGTATGCAGGTGAGTACAGGGATTTCGTTTTGGAAGTGTTATCGGAAGCCGAGGCGGAGGATGACGATACTCATATTTTCCTGGAAAAACGGTATTATATGACACGTTGGATTCCTGAATCTTTCGGCACCGGCGATACCAGTATCCTTAACAACGTGAAAGCCCGGTTTATCGATTTGAAGTATGGTAAGGGTGTGCCGGTCGGTGCGGAGGAGAACCCTCAACTGATGATTTACGCGCTCGGGCTTTACCAGAAATTCGGCAGGACTTACGATTTTACAGAGTTCGACCTTTACATTTTCCAGCCCCGATTATCGGGCGGCATTACCAAATTCACCATTACCGTTAAAAAGCTTCTTAAATGGGCAGAAGAGTACCTGAGACCTCGTGCAGCGCTTGCTTATGCGGACGAGGGGGAGTTTGTTCCAAGCGAGAAGACTTGCAAGTTTTGCCGGGCGAAAGCGCGGTGCGAAGCGCTTGCGAAATACAATCTGGACTTGTTGAAACACGACTTCCAGATCGAAGGGTACCTGGAAGAGGAAGGGTTTCTGGAAGCATTGGAGAAGGGGAAACTACTGGTTGACTGGTATAACGCTGTTGAAAAGTATGCGCTCAACGAGGCTTTGAATGGTAAGAAATGGCCGGGCTTTAAATTGGTTCACGGTCGGTCAAATCGCAAATACTCGAATGAGAGAATGGTAGCCGCGACCCTCCGCATGGAGGGGTACTCTTTCAAAGATCTGTACACTAAAAAACTGCTTACCATTACCAACATGGAGCGGTTCCTGGGGAAGCAGGAGTTTTACGATCTTCTCAAAGATTACGTAGTGAAGGGTGACGGTGCTCCCGCGCTCGTTCCTGAACATGATGCACGCAGACCGTACCAGAGTGCGGAACACGATTTCAGTGATGAATTTGACGATTTCGAATAATAACTAAATTACAACAATGGCAGAGACCAAAGTAAAATCAGGCCGGGTGCGGGCATCGTTCGCCCACGTTTTCCAGCCGAAAGCAATTGAGGAAGGCGGAGAGGAAAAGTACAGCATTACCGCGCTGATCCCGAAGAAAACGAAGGAAGGCAAGGCTATGATCAAAGCTATTGAAGCGGCGATTGAAGCAGCGAAAGAGAAAGGGAAGTCGGAGAAATTCGGCGGCAAGATCCCGAAAAACCTCAAAATCACACTTCGGGATTGCGATGAGGAAGTAGAAAGCGGAGACCGTGATTTCCGGCCGGAAGAAGAGGGCATGATGGCGCTGGGTATGTCCAGCAAGAAAAAGCCACAGGTAGTTGATAAGGACATGAACCTCCTGTTTTCAGAGGACGATTTCTATTCCGGCTGCTACTTCCGCTTCACCGCGAATTTCTACGCCTACAACGTGAACGGAAGCAAAGGTATTGCTTGCGGTCTGAACAACATTCAGAAAGTGGCTGATGGTGAACGTCTGTCTGGCGGAGCTTCTGCGGATCAGGATTTCGATGACGATTTCGATGATTTTGAAGACGGCGAAGAAGAGGACGAGGCACCTAAAAAGCCCGGTAAAAAAGCAAGTAAATTCTTGGATTAACAGGTGGCCGGTGCAACTCCGGCTACTTTTCCTTCTCTATGGACTCACCTACTCTGTTCCAAGCGGTTTCTCCGATGGAGGACAAAGCTTATGCTAACGTAGTGGCGCAATTAGGACTCGCTAAACGGGTCGCCGAAGAACTTGAAAAAGTTGTCCAGGATAAAAACTTGGAGATCGCTACCCTGAACGCCCACATTGCAGCACACCAAGAAAATTTGAAATGGTATGAAGCAGAGAAGGGAGTGTTTCAAGATGTAGAGATGTTTGGCGGACGGATAGTTTTTAAAGGTGATACCATCCGCATTTTAGAAGCGATGGACGCTTTCGTACGCGCTGCACACACTGGAAAATTCGAACTTTTAATTTCTAAACTCAAAGAAGTGTGAGAGTCGCAGTTGTAGGAAGTCCAAAATTCGATGAGGTCTTATACCTCCGGGAAGAACTGGACAAGATGCTTCGGAAAGATCCTGATATGATCATAGGTACCTCCGACGATCCCGGAGCTTGTAAAGCCGCTATCAGTTGGGCTGCAAAGCGCGGTGTGATTGTCCACCTCTACAAAGCAGAGGACTCGAACGGACCCCTGTTGATGAGTCGCATGCGCGATCAGAAAATCGTCATGGGTACTCAGCGCGTGGTGTATTTCATGCACGAAGGGCAATCTAAAAATGATATCGAATTCCCTACCAATTTTGCAAAAGGTATGGGCAGACCTGTTGAATTTTTATAACATGGAAAATCCATTTTCAGAAGGAGATAAAGTAATCTGTGTGAGCGAAGACTTTCCGTGGCTTCCACAACACGGAGGGATCGGACCTGCGAAAGTCCATCCTGTTAAAAATGAAATATTGATCGTCGATGAAATTTTAGGAGATTTTTTGAGATTTGATAAGTACGATACTATTAATAGCTTTAATTGGTGGCACCATACTAGATTTCAAGGCGTTTCAGAATCAGATTTAACGGCCTTAGAATTGGTATGCGATTATAACGTTGACTATCTGTAATGCATATAATCTCCCTCGACGTTGAAACTTACTCGCCTGAGAACATCAGGCAGACAGGCGCTATAAAATACATGGAGCCAGACGAGTTCGAGGTAATGATCCTGGCTTATAATATCGATGACGAAGGGGTGAAGCATGTAGATTTAACACAGCGTGCGTTACCTAAACGGGTACGCAAAGCCCTTCTCTCACCAAAGTACTTAAAGACTGCCTACAACGCCCCTTTCGAGATCGGCGCTTTTCAGAAACTGCTCGGGAAGAAGATGGATCTCCGGCAATGGGACTGCACCATGATCCGTGCCGGCCGGTCCGGGTACCCTATGGGACTGGACCCGGTTGCAAAGGCGATGGGCCTTGTACAGACCAAAGACAAGCGGGGCGATCAGCTTATACGGTATTTCTGCACGCCCTGCAAGCCTACCAAGTCGAACGGCATGCGTACGCGCAATCTGCCGGAGCATAACCCGGTAGCGTGGGCCGAATTTATTGAGTACTGTAAGCAGGACGTGCGGGTAGAAATGGCCGTGCGGGATTACGTGCTGAAAGTGCCGGTTATCGAATTCGAAAAACGGTTGTGGCGGCTGGATCAGAAGATCAATAATCGCGGGGTACGGGTAGATGTAGAATTCGTTAAAAACGCGATCCGCATTTACGAAGACTACCGCGAAGATCTCAAAGCCGAAGCGCAGGAGATCACAGGCCTGAACAACCCCAACTCCCCAAAGCAGCTTATGCTCTGGCTGGCCGAGAACGGGGAGGAAGTTGAGAACCTGAAAAAGGTAACGGTTGAAGAGCTGATGTTAGGCCTCGCCGATGGCGACGTGAAGCGGGTTTTGGAGCTTCGGAAAGAAATGTCCAAAACGTCGGTAAAGAAGTATTCGGCTATGCTGAAAACCCTTTGCCACGATATGCGCTGCCGGGGGCTTTTCCAGTTCTACGGGGCAAACCGTACCGGGCGATGGGCTGGCCGTCTGGTGCAATTACAGAACCTTCCGCAGAACCATTTGAAGGTAGATGAGGAAGAAGGGATCGACGATCTGAGTTTGGCCCGTAGCATTGTGCGCGACGGTAATGGGCCGCTGTTTGAAATGCTCTACGGCGACGTACCGGGCACACTCTCCCAGCTTATCAGGACCGCGTTCGTGCCGGAAGAAGGGAAGCGCATGGTCGTGGCCGACTTTGCCGCCATCGAAGCCCGCGTAATTGCATGGCTGGCCGGGGAGCAGTGGAGACAGGACGTATTCGCAACCCACGGTAAGATCTATGAGGCCTCGGCCGCGCAGATGTTTAAAGTGCCGTTAGAATCCATAGTTTTTAAGGATGCTGATGGAAAGACTCAAAAGGGTCCTAACTACCATCTTCGATCAAAAGGTAAGGTGGCAGAGTTGGCGTGTATTGCAGAAGATGAACTCGTATTAACTGATATCGGACTGATTCCGATTCAGTTTGTTACTAAATTTAGAAAAGTTTGGGACGGCTTGCGTTGGGTTTCGCAGGAAGGTGCTATCTTTAAAGGTTTTAAAAAGATAATAACGTATGAAGGGCTTAAAGCAACAGAAGATCACCTTGTCTGGATTGAAGGGAAAAGTAAGCCCGTACAGTTTGGATTCGCCTCCGCCAGCGGCGCACATATCGTACAAACCGGAGATGGTAGGAGAGAAATACGGATGGGTGAAGATCATCAGTCCAGAAAAAAGATGGCGGAAAAATTGGAGAAGTCCTTGGGTTTTAACCGCGTGTACCGGCTGCGGAAGAATATCTTGGATAGATTTAAGAAATTTGAGAATAGGAAAGTCGAAAGGTTGTCAAGTATGTTCACAGCCAAGGCATATTCCGAAATGGCTGGACCGCAGACTTACGGCTGCAAAACAACGTTGCGAAAATCCAAAAGATCGAGGGTACCGCATTTACGGAGCCAGAGGAATAGAATTTCGGTTCGACTCAATATTAGAAGCAGGGTTGTGGATTTTGGAGCACCTACCAAATGTTCACAGATCTTTGGAACTAGATCGTATCAGAAACAACGGGCACTACGAACCAGGGAATATAAGATTTATACCGCGCAAAATCAATCAGTCAAACAGACGGTTAACCAAGGTTCCGTTCTGGAACCCGGAAGAATGGCCTTACGCTTACACTGTCGTAGGACGATATCTAGCGCAAGGACTAACGAAAGATCAAATAATCGAAAAAGCGAAATTAGCAGTATCCGAAAAACGGAAAAATTGGCGCGGGATTGCGGAACGACTCGCGTGTATGACCTAGTAAATTGCGGGCCAAATAACAGGTTTACCGTTTCTGGAAAGCTTGTACATAATTGTGGGTACCAAGGCGGAGAAGGTGCGCTGATCAATATGGGCGCTCTTGCTATGGGATTGAAACAGAGGGAATTACAGGGTGTTATTGATCTTTGGCGCGAAGAAAACCCGGCCATTGTTGATCTGTGGAAGAAGCTGCAAAGGGCCGCTTTTACCGTGCTCAGGGACCGTAGCCGCGAGGTATGGGTAAATGGTAAGGTGAAGTTCTTTTCGAAGCGTGGTAACTTGTATATCCAGCTTCCTTCCGGCCGTTTGCTTTCTTACATCAAAGCCCGGATCGGCATCAACAAAAAAGGGTACGAAGGTATTCTTTACATGGGGGTCGATCAGAAGACCAAGAAATGGGGTGTTCTGGAAACCTATGGCGGGAAGTTTACTGAAAATATTGTACAAGCCATTGCCCGCGACTGTTTGGGGGAAGCTATGGTGAAGCTCGACGATGTAGGATATGAATTGATTATGCACATTCACGATGAAGTAGTGGTGGAACTGGGGTATGAAGAAGACGGAAGTAAGGAAGACATTTTGAATATTATGTCCGAACCTATTGCCTGGGCACCGGGTCTACTTTTGAAAGCAGCAGGATTTGAAACTGATTACTATAAAAAAGATTAATTATGAAAACTTGTATTATTAAAATTCAGCCTGACAACGAAAAACAACAAGCCGACGTTCAAACAGGGGGCGTTCACCCAATTGACATTTTACAGGCATTGAAAGTTTTACAGCAGCACTTCGCAAGAGAAGTAATGCGGGAATTTGCAGAGCTTTCCGGGCAACCTGTGGAAAGTCTTAATGAAGAAGATTTTGATAATTATGTAGCATGGTTGCAAAGAAATAAATGAATCCGAAATTCAGTAAAGGAGATTTAGTTTCCTACAATCCGGGGTTCGCCACTATGAAACATCCGGTGTGGAAAATTGAAGTTGTGGATACTTATAGACGTATTTACCACATAAAACTTCAACAAGGTGCGTATCGTTTGCGAGTACTTCCTTTTGATAGGGAAGATAAATGGGAAAAATTAACTTAAATATAAAAATGGCAAAGAAAAACAAATTTCTTGAAGAAGATCAGGTATCAGCTATCGACCTCGTAGCGGCTGAATGCGAACGTATTGTTAACGAAGAAGGGTTCTCGGCAGACCATGACGACTGGTACAATCAGAACCAAAGTCTTGCGGGTGGTGCAGCAGCTTACATCCTACCCGCTGGGTTCCGTATGCCGGTTCTACTGGCCCCGTCTTTCTGGCCTTACGACGCGGAAACGTGGAAACCTAATAAAGAACATCCTTCGTCAGAGGACTATCTGGAAGGGCGTATCCGCGAACTCGTTAAGGGCACTGCTATGGCGATTAAAGAGATCGAGAGGTTACAACGTTTGAAAGCGGGTACGAACTACATTCCTGATATTGCGGCGAACGAGTCGTCCGAAGACGACACGTAAGGAATAATAAAAGTTTTTTAACAAAAAGTTTGGATTTTAATAAATGGTTAGCGTACTTTGATGCGTTAACCATTTTTCACTTAATAACTTATATCCGATGAGCAGATACAGAGACGACGATTGTGAAGAAGATGATGAGGATTTCGAACCTCGTAAATCTAGGAAAACAATTCCCTTTAATCCCAAACCAGGGCAAAAGGTTTTTGTTAGTGACGACTCCATAGAAAATGTGTGGGAACCTCGAATTTTTGTGGTTTCAGCGAACGGGGTACATTGGTGTATAGATGATATGGGAGTTTCAGAACAGGCATTTATAAAAGCATCCGGCTTGGTTTACCTATATCCGTGGAAGCACATTAAGGAATTCCGTTTGACCGCTATTTCTG
>Ga0068855_100003837_pt1 | contig 18378 bp, 8 predicted proteins | sample KBSCornC52_FD_66592 | JGI IMG/M metagenome (GOLD analysis project Ga0068855, IMG submission 66592) | Corn rhizosphere microbial communities from Kellogg Biological Station, Michigan, USA - KBS Corn C5-2 | ecosystem: Host-associated > Plants > Roots > Rhizosphere > Soil ...
CTATTGTTTTTTACAAGGATATGGAATTGTTTGCCGCCGGGTAAACGTATAGTAGCTGCGTTAATAATAGGGCTTCCAAAAACGTAAGTGCCGTTTGCCGGATTTACTTCATATAAACCGATAGCCGATAAAACATACCAGGCCGACATTTGTCCAACGTCCTCGTTGCCAATGATACCATCGGGTTTAGTGGTATAAAAGTTATCCATGATGTAACGCACCTTTTGTGCTGTTTTCCAGGGCTGCCCGGCGTAAGCGTATAAATAAGCAATATGATGGCTCGGCTCGTTGCCATGCGCATACTGACCGATTAAACCTGATATATCAGGAGATGCTTCGGTCCCCAAATCGCCGTTGGCTACAAATAGTGAATCAAGCTTTTTAATAAACGGCTCCTCGCCCCCCTGTAGTTCAATCAAACCTTCCACATCCTGTGGAACCAGCCAGGTGTATTGCCAGGCATTCCCTTCGGTAAAATCATCCTTCATGTGGCGCGATACAAATGGGCTGAATGGTGTGCGCCATTCGGTTGCTGATAGTTTCCCTCGCATAAAACCGGTTTGTTTATCAAAATAGTTGCGGTAGTTTTGTCCCCGTTTACTAAAATAACGGTAGTCGGCCTGGTTACCCATCTTCAGCGCCATTTGTGCAATACACCAGTCATCGATAGAATATTCGAGTCCCATCGCTACCGATTCAACCGTACTGTCGGCCGGGATATAACCTAAAGCTTTCACAAACTTAAGTCCCCGCATATCCTGCATCTGGGTGTTTTTAACCGCCTCGTAAGCCAGTTTGGCATCAAAACCCTTAAAACCTTTTAAATAAGCGTCCACAATAACCGGCACCGCGCTGTTGCCTACCATGGTATTGGTTTCGTTAGCCATTAAATGCCAAACAGGGAGCCGGCCCTGCTGCTTGTAAATGGCCAGCATGGTATTTACAATATCATTTACATGCGCTGGCTGGATAATGGTGTAAAGCGGATTTGCGGCCCGATAGGTATCCCACAACGAAAAGGTAGTTAAGTTGGTGAACGAATGATCGTTGTGCACCTTTTTATCCGTGCCCCAATAATCGCCGTTAACATCATTAAATACCGATGGTGCAACCATGGTATGGTACATGGCCGTGTAGAATTTTTTAAGTTGAGATAATGAGTCGGCTTTGATCTCTATTTTCTGCAGCTCTTTATTCCACGCATTATGGGCATCGGCAGCAATCTTTTTAAAGTCCCAGCCCGGTATTTCGCTGTTGATATTGAGCAATGCATTGGCCGAACTTACCGGCGACAACCCAACTTTTACCAGCACCTTTTCGCCTTCTTTGGTTGCAAAAGAGACCACTCCTTTTACTTTTTGTCCTTTCAGCATAATGCCCTGCTGCAAAGCCGTGGTATCGTAAACCGCGAAGTGTGCAATGGGCTTTGAAAAAACAGCGGTAAAATATATTCGCTGGTCATGTGCCCAGCCTTGTGAAAAGCGGTAACCTTCCACGGTGTTTTTGTTTACCAGTTTGATGAAGGTTTCGGTCGGCACATCTGCTACTCCTTCTTCCAGGTCGATAACGATATGTGATTCTGCCGATTGCGGAAATGTATACTCGTGGAAGCCTACGCGTTTGGTGGCTGTTAACTTAACGCCAATTGCATATCGCTTAAGTTTTACGCTATAATATCCGGGTTTTACAACTTCATCTTTGCGGCTGAACAACGAAAAATAGCCGCTTTCGGGATTGGCCAAAGTTCCTTTTGAAACTTTTATTGGCCCTGTAGTCGGCATAAACGAAATATCACCCAGGTCGCCAATTCCTGTTCCGCTTAAATGGGTGTGCTGAAACCCAATAATAGTCGAATCGGATATGTGGTACCCGGAGCACCAGTCCCAGCCCCTCGACAGGTTTGTTGGCCCTAACTGCACTGCGCCAAAGGGAACGTTGGCCCCCACAAAAACATGGCCGTGGAAACCTGTGCCGATGTACGGGTCGACGTATTGAGTTAAGTTGACCGCTTTATTTTTTGAATGATGGCTCGTCTGGCCAAATGCAAAGCCCATAAGGGCCATAAACAGAACAGTGGCCGTAAATTTATTTATCATTGGTTGTTATAATCTGTATTTAGTTCTCTACAGGATGATGCGATAATTTAGTTGCTTTATTCGGCCACAGGGTATAAATCGCCAACAGGTTCCATAGGTATCCGGCCGGCTTTGTAGCCCTTTACACTGTAATAAAGGATAAACAAATAGATGGGTATCAATATGAAATAGGCATGTTGTAACCCCATCTGATCGCCCAGTTTTCCGTAAATAGGCGGTATAATGGCAGCGCCAGAAATAGCCATGATCATAAATGATGCGCCCAGTTTAGTGAATTTACCCAGGCCCCCAATAGCCAGCGGCCATAATGCAGGCCACATGAGCGAGTTGGCCAAACCAAGCAAGGCGATAAATGAAATGGACACATAACCGTTGGTCACAACAGCAAAAATACTGAATATCAGACCCAAAATAGCGCATAATTTCAGCGCGAATTGCTGACTGAAATATTTAGGGATGCAAACAATTCCGGCAATGTAGCCTACTACCATGCCTGTTAGCGTAGCGCCTGTAAAAAACTTGGCGATAGATAAGGAAATGCCTTTGCTGGCCCCGTAACTAATGATGGAATCGCCTGCCAAAACTTCAGCGCCTACATACAAAAATAAGGCAAGTACGCCCAATAACAGGTGGGGAAATTGAAAGATGCTTGTTTTGCCGGATTTCTCGGAGGTAACTGCTTCGTCTTTACCGTCGGTATCAATTTCGGGCAATCCCGAAAAATAGATGCCCAGCGCTAAGATCAGCAAAACCACAACCATGATGATGTACGGTAAAATAACTTTACTGGCAAGCTGATCCAGTTCAATTATTTTTTGAGCAGGGGCCATGGTTACCAGGCGTATCTTTAAACTGTCGGCGTCTTTGAGAGCAATTGCGCCCAAAATAACCGGTGCTATTGCCCCGGCCACTTTATTGCAGATACCCATTATGCTTATCCGTTTGGCAGCGCTTTCTGCCGGACCGAGGATAACAATGTAGGGATTAGATGCTGTTTGCAATATGGCCAAACCGCTGCCCTGCATAAAAAGGCCCAATAAAAATAGGGCATAGGTCCGCGTCATGGCTGCAGGGATAAATATCAAGGCCCCAACTCCCATTATTACCAGGCCAATAGACATGCCATTTTTAAAACCGGTTACTTTAAGCACCCACGCCGAGGGGAAAGCCATAAGCAGGTAGGGTGAGTAAAATGCAGTTGTTACCAGGTAGGCCTGGAAATTGCTTAATTGACAGGCCAGCTTTAAGTAAGGTATCAGTGCTGAATTTAGCCAGGTTACAAAACCAAAAATAAAGAACAGGCTGCCAATAATGAAGATAGCTTTTGAGCTTTTATTTTGAACGGATGCTGATTTGGGAGCCGATATGGTTGCCATTGTAAAAATGTTTTATGATTTGTTTTTAGTTGAAAAAATTAAATAATTAAGGTCGATATAAATTGATCACTTATTGTCAATAGGCACATATTTTTTATTAATGTTCCATCCGCTGATTTCTATTTGCATGTCTTTTTTGCCAGGGGCGGGCGCGTAATCAATAATGACTTTTTTCTTTTCGCCGGGTAAAACCGTTACGTAGTTATCGCTGTAAAATATCGGGAGCAACCTGGTTTTAGTATCGGCATCAACTAATGATAGCCTGTTAAAAAAAGCAAGTGCGCCAGGTTGCTTATTGTCCAGTGTGACTTCAATTTTGCCGTTCTGGATGTATTTTGCTTTAACGGTTAAGTCATTTTGCTTCAATTTTTGCAAGCCCGAATAGTTTCCTTGCTGATCGGCTATCCAGTACAGGTTGTCGGTGATCAGTTTTTTGTCGGTATCAAGCAGTTGCAACAAAAGAAAGACACCCTCTTTGGCAGCCATTTCATCAATGGTTTTTTTGATGGAGAAATATCTTTTGGTGGTGGTTGCGCCAATATCCACAAAAACCTGGGTGATCAAACTGTCTTTGCCAGCCATATCATAGGTTTTCACAACCAGCATCATGCTCCTGCGGGGTTTAAACGTATTGTTGGCGGCCATAACCATCCCGTTTACCGGGTTGTACATAATGTGCAGCGGGGCACTGCCGTTGTGCAGGCCGTACAAGCAGGCGTTTGGGTCTAAATAGTAATCATACATTTGCCCGCGCATAGCGGTCCATGGGTTTTGGGTTTTCCAGATGATGAACCCGGTATACCAGTCCCACATGTGCGAGGTAAAGCCTTCGGCAAGGCCGCGATATTGGTCGTAATTTACCAATTGGGCTTTAAATGCAAAATCTTCCGCATTTTTTACCTTGCCGTACCGGGATATGCTGGTATCATAACCGATGTATTTATGGTAATTCCAAACTTCGTCTGATTTTGTTTTGTGTGTATCTTCATTGTAAACAGGAGGCGTTAAATTTTCGGTCGGAATAAATCGTTTAAGCGACTCATAATCACTTAAGCCTACTGATCCAACCTCGGAGTTAAATGGAAAAGTCCGGTGCTCCCAAAAAACCGACAAGGGCTGGATACCGTACGGCCCGTCGCCATTGTCGCCCAATGTATTGTGCGACATGGCATCGGAATTGGAGTAATCCACAAACCAGCGGGTATTATCCAAACGGGGTAAAATACTATCGCGAAGGGGTATTAAAATGTCTTCTGGCGGAGTTATCTCGTTGCCGCCGCACCAGATTGCCAGCGAGGCATGGTTGCGTACCATTTTGATCTGATCTTCGGCTGAGCGCAGGAACAGGCCGTGGTCATCCGGATATTTTCTGCGCGTCCATTGGTCATCAAGCTTCATAGGGTCCACCCAGCGCCCGTTACAGTCGCCCGATCCCCAAAGATCCTGGAAAACGAGGATGCCGTATTTGTCGCAGGCCTCAAAAAATTCAGGGCGTTCAATCATGGCGCCGCCCCAAACCCGTATCAGGTTCAGGTTCATATCATGGTGAAAACGTACCTCGGCATCATACCGGGCATCCGAAAAGCGCATCATTTCGTCGGAGATAATCCAGTTGCCGCCTTTTATAAATATTTTTTGCCCGTTTACATCAATTTGCCGGCTGCCGGTGTGCTCGTTATATTCGGAATGCAATTGCCTTACACCAACTTTCAACGTTTGCTGGTCGGATAATTTATTACCGTCGGCAACAAAGCTAATCTTTAAATTGTACAGGTTTTGCGGGCCATAACCATTAGGCCACCAAAGCTTTGGATTTTGCAGGGTATAGTCGTTAAAGTTTACCTGCTGGGTTGATGAAGGTTTTAAAGTAACCGCTTTTGAAACCGTTTTTCCATCCAGCTCGAATTTCAAAGTGCCTTAGACAGGCGAGGTTGTGGCATTATTTAATTCAGCAGAAACCTGTACAATGGCCGGGCTCTGTGGACCTTCAGGAAACCTTTGTCGGGGCACCAGGGTAACAACATGCGTATCATTGATGCGCACCGGCCCCGTTTTTTGTATGGTAACTTTGTCCCATATGCCAGTATTCCTGTCGCGTACCGGCTGTATCCAGTCCCAGCCTGCGGTGTACTGCAAGCCAACGTTACGCGCAATAGTGCCATCGCCACCCTGTCCGCCGTTGGGGTTGCCCAACACATCAGGCGGGTGTACCAATAAAGCGAGGCGATTGTTGCCATTTTTTGCCAGATATCCCGTGATGTTATAGCTAAACCTTAAAAACATACCTTTTTGCAGTGTTTTGTTCAGTTTGTTGCCGTTAAGATAAATATCACAGCTGTAATTAACCCCGCGCAGGTTAAGGTAAACCTGGCCGCCCTTTGTTGCGGGCGATTCGGTAAAATCCTTAATAAACCAATAGGTGTAATAGTCGGGCCCGGTTTTATAAATATCGGGTATCTGCTCGTTATTCATCCCGAAAAATGGATCAGGAACTTTTTTGTTATTTAAAAGCGTAGTTAAAACAGTGCCGGGTACGGTTGCAGGCATCCAGGTATTGGTGTTAAAACCTGGTTTTGAAAGTTCGTACCCGGAGTTTTTCACGCTGCCGATATCGGCGCATTTCCATCCGGAATTTAATTCATAACTGCTTTGGGCATAAAGGCTGCCATTTGAGTAAATAGTGAATAAAAAGAGACAAAATAAAAATTGCGGTTTGATAAATTTTGTTGGCGACATTATATCAAATAGTAGTTGTAGCTATTGTATGTAATTTAATATTGAATTTTAAAAACGGCGGCTTCAGCAAGTCCGTTATTGGTTTGTAAAGCTGACGGGATATTTATGCTGACGGCATCGGCATTAACCGTCCATTTCAGTTTTTTGTCGCTGCCCAAAAGGCTTATCTTTTTAATTTTTGCGATGCCTTTCAAGTGCAGTATTATGTTTTGGGGGAGTTCGACGCTATCCTTTTCTGATAAAGCAAATGCATAAATCGTGTTAGCGCTTTTTGCTTTTGTATAATAGATATTGGATTCGGAATAGGGTGACACGGAAGTGCTGTTGTAGATGCCTTCGCCGTTTATTTTTATCCATTCGCCAATTTGTTTCAGCCTGTCATAAGCTACCGGGTCCCAATCACCATCAGGCCCTGGCCCAATATTCATTAATAAATTTCCACCTCGCGAAACAATTTTCACCAGCAACGAAACGATCTGGTTGGCCGATTTATAATGATCGCCGGGAACATAGCTCCACGAGTTACCCATAGTAATGCAGCTTTCCCAGGGATGATCCAACGGTGCATCCGGTACTTGTTGCTCCGGTGTAGTATAGTTTTCATATGGCCCGGCAACAGTGCGGTCAACTACTATAAGCCCGGGCTGTTTAGCCCTGCCCATGGCGGCAATCCGCGGCATATCAATATTTTGGTCGTAAGTTATTGTCCTTTGCCATTCAACGGCGCTATCAATGGTGTTTTTGGGGCGAACCCAACCACCATCGAGCCAAAGAATATCAACCGTTCCATAACCCGTCATCAGTTCCTGGATCTGGTTATAGGTATAGTCCTTAAATTTTTGCCAGCGATCGGGGTATTTTGCCGGGTCGTAGTTCACGTTCCTGTCTTTCGGCGGGAAGTAAGGCCACCAATAGTTTTCCGAATGCCAGTCGGGTTTAGAAAAATACGCGCCTATCATAAAGTTCTCTTTCCTGAAAGCCTTAAATATCTCATTGGCTACATTACTCCTGGGATTGGACGAAAATGGTGTTTTAGCGCTGGTTATTTTATAATCGGTTTGTTTGGTATCAAACATACAAAAGCCATCATGGTGCTTGGTTGTAAAAACCACGTATTTCATCCCGGCATCTTTTGCGGCTTTCACCCATTTTTCGGGATTAAAATTGGTGGGGTTAAAGGTGGTTTGCAGGTTTTCATAAGCTTTTTTATAACCAAAATAGTCGGCGCCGTACTGCCCGCGGCGCTGGGTCCAACCCTCATCTTCAGGGCAAATGCTCCAGCTTTCTACAACGCCCCACTGGCTGTAGGTACCCCAATGCATAAACAAGCCGAATTTAAGATCCTGCCATTGTCCCAGCTTTTGTTGAACAAGCGTATCCTCCGGAACTACATAACTTTTCGACATTTGATGTTGCTGCGCTTTCAGCACACACAAATTCATCAGCAACAATGAAAAGAGGATCAGCGATTTTTTCATAGTAATTAAAAGGGACAAATTGTGATTAAATGTATGACTTAAATTTATTGTTTTAAAAAGTTTATAACAGCCCTTAGTGTATTTAAAACACAGTTTTTTTGCCCTTAAAATTGCCTTAACGCAAACTTTCCGACAACTTTTTTATAAAAATTCATTTATCAGAAATTATTTCACGGCAAAATCGGGTTTAAAAAGTTGCAACGAACATAATTTACAATTTTTAATACTCATATGACAACTATCCTCGTCAAATTGCCTACACACAAAGAAAATATTTTTTTAATAAATGTGTTTTTTGTTGCTTATTGTTGAAAAAATCAAAAAAAATATTTGTTTTCGTTACAAAGTTGTTACATTGCATCAGATTTATTTTTTCGAAACCCTTAACTGATATTTTATTGAGAGTTGTTAATAAACCCGATATTTTCGGCTTATGGAAGCAGATATGTTTTGAGGATGACCTCAAAGCATTCGAATTATTGTTCCATACTTTAAATACCAGGCTTATAAAATTCTCAGTATTTTACATCCGGCAAAAAGAAGCTGCGGAAGAGATAGTGTCAGATGTGTTTGTAAAATGCTGGGAATCCAGAAAAAATTTAACTGCCCTAGCCAACCCTGAAACCTACATGTTCGTCGCAGTTAAAAATCAATCATTAAACTACCTGAAAAAGTTTTCGAACATCCATCTTGTTCAAATTGACTCATCAAATGATGTTGAGTTTGTAAACACATTCGACCCTGAAAAGGAGATGGAGCGTAAGGAACTTTATTTCCTGCTTGACCGGGCTATCTCATCTTTGCCACGGCAGGCCTGCATCATCTTCAAACTCATTAAGGAAGATGGTATGAAGTACAAAGAGGTGGCCGAAATTTTAAATATCTCTCCGCGTACGGTGCAAACCCAGCTTTTCAGGGCCATGAAAAAACTAAGCGTTATTTTGGCCGATCATCACCTCTCCACCAAGCCGGCCAATGGTTCAATAGCCAGGTCGCCAATAATGGGTTTAACGCTCATTTATCTTTTATTCAAAATATTTTTTTCGGGCTTGTAGGCAATTTGACTGAATTTGTTGTCTTAATACCAAACAGACACTTTTTCAACTAAATGGTAAACGAAAGATTTATTGAACTGCTTGCAAAAAAACTTTCAGATGAGATTGATGAAAGGGAAGCGGAGGAATTAAAATATCTTCTGGCCAGTGATGAAGAGTGCCTGCGCCAATATGACTTTTTTAAAACGTACTGGATACAAAACGAGGAACAATATTCCAATGGTGATTTAATGTTCCAAAAAATTAAAAGCAGGATTGGCGTTAATGATAATATCAACGAAGAGTTAGTTGTATCAAAAGGCATAAAACGGATTTCGTGGTTTTGGCGCAGCGCAGCCGCAGTATTGCTTATTGGAATAAGTGTTTATATTTTTAATGACTGGACTTCCCTTTCCTCGAAAAAAAATGTGGTTACCAACCTTGAGGTAACAGAAATACCAAGCCGCGTTAAATCAAAAATAACGTTGAGCGACGGAACGGTAATTACATTAAACTCGCAAACAACACTTAAATATCCGGCTGCTTTTGAAGGCCAGACACGCGAAGTTTACCTGAACGGTGAAGCGTTTTTTGATGTGGCTAAAGATCATAAACATCCATTTATTGTACACGCGGGCAACATGAGTGTGCGGGTGCTGGGAACTGCTTTCAACATCAAATCTTATTCAAATGACGCCCGGAGTGAAACCACGCTGATAAGGGGAACTATAGAAGTAACGCTGGCTGACCGCCCTTCGGACAGGATCATTCTGAAGCCAAATGAAAAACTTATTTTAAATAGTGCAACCGTCGGCAAACGTTCGGTAAACAATGATGTAATTACCGCACCGAACCCGGATACCGTTCATACAAATTACACTTTAACCAATCTTACCTATCTCAAACCCAATGATACCACAGTGGTTGAAACTTCGTGGGTAAATAACAGGCTGGTTTTCAAAGACGAGACTTTTGGCGAGATAGCTAAACAAATGGCACGGTGGTACGGGCTGAAAATTGAATTCAAAAACGATAAGGTAAAGGAGTATCGTTTTACCGGCGTTTTTGAAAAAGAGACGCTTGTGGAGGCACTGGTTGCCTTTAAAAAGATCGAAACTTTTAATTACAAATTTGAAAATGAAACCCTCTATATCTATTAAACCAATTAAGTAAAAAGCCTATGAGATAAAGAAAGCTATACATAAAAAAAAACGGGAATTACCAAAGGTAACCCCCGTGCAAAGATGAACATCCATTAATTAATCCGGCTATATTCTCTGGAACAGAATACAGCTATTTAATAAATCACCTTTAATTAAGTAAAAGTATGAAATATTTTAAACACCTTTTGGGTGTAAGAAATAAATATTGGCTATACAGGTCGATATTGATAATGAAATTGACCTTAATCCTTATAGTAATCTTCAACCTGCAGTCTGTAGCAAATGTTTACTCCCAGCAAAAGGTTACGATCAATTTAAAATCAGCTGATTTTAAGGAAGTTATTTCCGCTATTCAAAAGCAAACCACTTATCATTTTGTTTTTAGCGAACGTAAAATACCCTCCAAAAGAAATGTAGACATCAATGTACAGAATGAGGATGTTACCGCCGTACTTACCCGGCTGCTGGCCAATTCGGATTTTACGTACACGCTGCTTGGAAATAACTTAATAGTTATCACATCCAAAAATGAAGTAGTTAACGATGCAGTTATTCGTGGCAAAGTGGTTGATGAAAAAGGAGCCCCTTTGCCGGGAGTTTCAATTAAGATCAAGGGCTCCAATTTAGGGACAACAACAGATTCGAATGGCGGATTTTCAATAAACGTGCCCGAAAAAGCTACCCTGGTATTTTCTTTTTTAGGATACGAAACACAGGAAGTTGCTGTAGGCGGAAAAACTTTTGTTACAGTTGCGCTCGTTCCTTCGAGCAGAGGCTTAAACGAGGTTGTTGTTACGGCGCTGGGTATCAAAAAGGATGAAAAGAAACTTGGTTATTCAGTTACTACCGTTAACGGCGACCTTTTGGATAAAGCCAAAGAAAGCAACGTAGCCATGTCATTAGAAGGCCGTGTTGCCGGTTTAAGTATTAATGGTACCAACGGTGGCCCGGGTTCATCTGCGCGTATACTGTTGCGTGGTGTAACCAGTTTTACCGCAGGTCCTCCGCTGTTTGTTATTAATGGTGTCCCAATGGATAACACGCAGAGAGGTGAATCAGGCGAATGGGGCGGAGCGGATTACGGTGATGGTATTTCCAACATCAATCCTGACGACATTGAGTCGATGACCGTATTAAAAGGTCAGTCAGCATCTGCATTGTATGGTTCAAGGGCTGCCAATGGCGTTATTTTGATCACTACAAAATCAGGAAAAAAGAACTCAGGTTTTGGTGTTGAGTTTAATACCAACTACCAGGTGGATAAAGCGGTTGATAATACCGATTTCCAGCAAGTGTATGGCCAGGGTATCCACGGTGCAAAACCAGCCAATGCTTCCGATGCTCTGGCTTCAGGAAGCCTTGCATGGGGCGCAAAACTTGACGGCTCTTCGGTAATGGGACTTGACGGCTTAATGCATCCATATTCATTGCCTTCAAAAAATTATATTGGCTTTTACAGAACAGGCGGTACTTTTACTAACACAGCCTCATTTACCGGCGGCAACGAAAACGGAGCATTCCGTTTATCATTATCTGATCTGAATAATAATTCTATAATACCCAATAGCGGCTTAGACAGGAAGACATTTAACTTTAACGGCTCTCAGGCAATTACTTCCAAATTAGATGTTAATGTTGTAGCAAATTATATTGTTGATGTTGAGAAGAACAGGGCCAGCTTGAGCGATGGACCGGGGAACCCCAATAACGTGCAGTTTATAGCACCGAATGAGGATTACAGGATACTTGCACCAGGATATGATGCCAGCGGTAAAGAAACTTCATTTACCGATGATATCTACGTTACCAACCCATATTTTGCGGCTGATAAATTTTCAAGCACAACCCATAGGCAGCGTTTAATCAGCGCGTTATCGGCAAAGTACAACTTTACTAACTGGATTTATTTACAGGGAAGGGTTGGTTACGATGATATTAATGATGCAAGGGTTGATATCACCCCAACCGGAACCGCTTACGCAAGCGGGAATGGCGGCATGACCCAAACTAATTCGCAGATCAGCGAGTTAAATACAGACGTTTTGCTTGGAGCCAAACATGACCTGATTAAAAACTGGGTTAACCTGGACTTATCATTAGGTGGAAATATTCGTAAAAAGGATTTCGAAGGCACCCAGATCAGCGGCAACAACTTTATTATTCCTTATTTTTATAGTTTAACCAACCTGCCAAGCCGATCTAGTCGTCCGTTGGGGGTAAATGATGGCGCCGGGCCTTTACAAACAAATTCTGCATATTATACCGCAGACTTTGCTATAAAGAACTTCCTGGTGCTGAGCACTACCGGCCGGTACGATATTTACAGTACCTTGCCCTCAAGTAACCGTGGCATATTCTCGCCTTCAGTTTCAGGAAGTTTTATTTTCTCTGATCTTTATCATATTGATGGTCTTGATTTTGGAAAGATACGGGTATCATATGCACAAACCAGCGGCGATGCCGGAGGAACATTCCGCGATGCGGTTTATTACAGCGTTGATAACTCAATAAACGGGGTAAATTCCGGCGGTTTTAGTTCACAACTGCCAAACCTGTTCCTGAAACCATTTACCTTAACCGAAGCTGAAGTTGGTACCGAATTGAAGTTTTTTGGTGACAGGCTAGGGTTCGACGTATCATATTTCGCCCGTAAAACACATAATGAGGTTATTAACGGGTCAATTGACTGGTCTACAGGTTATACCAACCAGTACTTAGGTTCAGGCTCTACACAAAACAGGGGCATTGAGGTTGAAATACATGGAACACCGGTAAGAACCTCGGATTTCAGCTGGACACCATCCTTCAACTTTACCTATGTATCAAATAAAATACTTCAAACCGATGGTAAAACCAATGCAAATATCGGCTTTGGTACCTATCGTCCGCTGAATGCTAACCTGGCTTTAGTAGTAGGTATGGCAGGGCCCCAGGTTATGGCTAATGATTATGTTCGTAATGCCAGCGGCCAGATTGTATATGACAGCAGTGGTTTGCCGGAACAAGGCCCGCTTAAAGCGATGGGAAGCACCGTGCCAAAAATCTACGGTGGTTTAAATGACGACTTTCATTACAAAAATTTCAATTTAGCCTTCCTTGTTGATTACCGCTTTGGTAATAAAGTACTATCAGCCACTAATTACTACAGCATATACCGTGGTGAAAACAAAATGACATTGGCAGGAAGAGAAACCGGCGTAGTAGGCCCTGGTGTAACTGACAGTGGAGCGCCAAATACAGTTAATGTAGATGCGCAAACCTATTACCAGGCATTAGCTCAAAGGATATCAGGGTTAAACGTTTTAGATGGTAGTTTCATCAAGTTACGCCAGGTTACATTTGGTTACACTATTCCAAAAACTGTTTTAACAAGTACACCATTTAGCGCTATCAGCATATCTCTTGTAGCAAGGAACCTGTGGACGATCATGAAGCATACCGATAATATTGATCCGGAATCGGGTTTCTCACCTGATATCAGGTATGCCGGAATTGAAGGTACCAGCTTGCCTTCAACCAGGACCTATGGGTTTAATTTAAACTTTAAATTTAAAAATTAACAGACATGAAAAAAAGACTTATATATACGTGCCTGGTGATAGGTGCATCTCTTTTCGCCGGCTGTACAAAAAATTTTGATGCCATAAATACCGACCCGAATCAAACCACGGCAGCATTAATGAATCCCAACTTTTTGATGGCCCAGGCCCAGATACAGTTTTCAAATACGGGTTACGATCAACTGTTGTATCAAAGTATGTGGTCGCAATCATTGGCATGTACTTATAGCTATTATAGCAATGGCGATAAATATGTTTATGGCGGAAGTTTCCAGGATTATAAATCAAGAACCTGGAATACAAGCTATGGCGCTGCAACCCTTGTTTATGAAATGAAAAATTTAGTAAAAGGGAATGCTTCATACAGTAACCTCGACAATTGCGGAAGCATTTTGCTGGTAATGATGCTTGAACGTATCACCGACGCTTATGGTGATATACCTTATTCACAGGCATTGCAAGCCAAAGCGGGCATTTCAACACCAGTATTTGATACCCAGCAAAGCATCTACACTTCTATGCTAAGCACATTGGCAACTGCTACAGCCGCATTAGATGCATCTAAATCCGGACCAACATCCGACCTGTTTTATGGTGGCGATGTTAGCAAATGGAAAAAACTGGGTTATTCATTAATGTTGCGTGTAGCTATGCGTTTAACGAAAGTTGACCCAACAACCGCTCAAAAATATGCGGAAATGGCATATAACGGCGGCACAATGAGTAGTGCTGCTGATAATGCGAGCGTTAGGGCTGATAACTCAAATGGTAACCCCAATAGCGATGCCAATGCCTTAAACGTTACAGACGACTTCAGAGAAGTACGCTGGTCAAATACATTGATGAGCTATATGCAATCTACTTCAGATCCCCGTATAAGTGCTGTTGGCGAAATAGCGGCCGGCACAGGAAAAGCAGCCAACCAAACTAAGGCTGCCGGTATAACTACGGCGTCTTTACAGGTAGGTATGCCAAATGGTTACGATCTGAATGGAGGTGCAACAGATATATCCCACGCTCCGGGTTATCCGGGCACCAGCCCCGCCGATCCGTCTGTAGCTAATGATGCAGCCGCTCCGGACGGTAAATACTCGCGTCCCCGGTATTTAGTTTACGACGATTATAATCGTTTGAACGTGATTTTGACCTATGGCGAAACAGAGTTATTATTAGCTGAAGCCGCCACAAGAGGCTGGGCTACCGGAGTTGCCGCCACGCATTATGCCAATGCATTAACTGCAGATATGACGGAACTGGCAAAATTGAACGCTACGCCCGTTGCGGTAGTTGCCGCATCGGATATTGCTACCTACGTTGCAGCACATCCCCTGGTATCGGGATCTGAGTTGCAACAAATTAACATGGAGTATTTTGTTGAGACATCAACGAACTTTAACTTCAATGAAACGTGGGCCAACTGGAGAAGATCAGGATACCCTGTTTTAACCCCCGTTAAATATACCGGGCAATTTACGGATGGCAGCATCCCGATCAGGATGGAATACCCTGTTACTTTACCGTCAACTAATGGCGCCAACTATTCCGCTGCTGTTAAAAGGCTCAGCGGTGGTGACTTATTCACATCAAAAATTTGGTGGGATAGCAAATAAACCGAACATATAATAACTAACAAAGAGGCTTAACAGTCTCTTTGTTAGTTTGTTATTTTAATTGTGTATTCAATATTTCTTTTCCTCGCCCAAATGGTTAAACGGTTGCTGTTGGCTTTTTAAATAATATCCCGCCCGATGCTCATTTTTAAATTGCATTTGCTCAATGTCGTCAAAAAGGCTTGTATAATTTCATTTACAGGGCTTTGTTTCTTCAGCTTTAAGGCGTTTTCCCAACAACCTTTGTTCAAGCTATTGGCGCCAAAGGAAACCAATATTAAGTTCAGTAATGATATTAATGAGACTGAGTCGCTAAACGTATTGTCCTACGAATATTTTTATAATGGGGGCGGCGTAGCCGTTGGTGATATTAATAATGATGGCCTGCAAGACTTGATGTTTACCGGCAATATGGGGAAAAACAAGCTTTATTTGAACCTGGGCCACATGAAGTTTAAGGATATTACCAAAGAGGCTTGCCCTGACCTTGAAGGAAGACCGGGAGCCTGGAAAACCGGCGTTACAATGGCCGATGTTAACGGCGACGGATTATTGGACATATACGTTTGCTACTCGGGTAAGGTTGATAACGAAATCCGCAGGAATCAACTCTTCATAAACCAGGGATTGGATAAGAATGGCGTTCCTCACTTTAAAGAAGAAGCCAAAGCCTACGGCCTTGATGACCCCGGGTATAGTACACAGGCAGTTTTTTTTGACTATGATAATGATGGCGATCTCGATATGTTCCTGTTAAATCATAACGTCAAAAAAATTGACAATATGGAACTTGCCAAATATAAAGATCAGACTGATGTGCTGGCCAGCAATAAGCTTTTTAGAAATGATGGAGGACATTTTACTGATGTTTCCAAAGAAGCCGGCATAATTCAAAATCCGCTCACATTTGGATTGGGTGTAGCCATTGCGGATATAAATAATGATGGCTGGCAGGATATTTACGTTACCAACGACTATAACGAGCCCGACTATATATACGTTAACAACCATGATGGAACATTCACCCAGAAATCGAAAGAAATGCTGAGGCATATGTCGCATTTTTCGATGGGAGTTGATATTGCCGATTTTAATAATGACGGACTCCCGGACATCATGACATTGGATATGTTGCCCGAAGATAATCATCGTCAAAAACTACTTCAGCTCGACGAGAACTACGAGTCTTTCGAGCTTATGCAAAGACAGGACCTGCACAAACAGTATATGCGTAATTCGCTGCAGCTTAACAATGGCGACGGTACTTTTAGTGAGATTGCACAATTAGCCGGTGTATCAAATACAGACTGGAGCTGGTGCCCGCTTATTGCCGATTTTGACAATGATGGTTACAAAGACATTTTTGTGAGCAACGGCTATTTAAGAGACTATACCAACAAGGATTTTATGCGCTACTGGGGCGATTATAAAATAAAAAAAGCAATGGCCGGCGAGCCATTCCTTTTGATGGACCTGGTGCGGGCAATGCCCTCGACTTCGGTACCGAATTATATTTTCCGCAATAACCACAATCTTACCTTCACCAACAAGCAGGAGGAATGGGGTATCGGTCAGCCGGGCGTGTCAAGCGGCGCAGTTTATGCCGACCTGGACAATGATGGCGATCTTGATCTGATTGTAAACAATATTAACCAACCGGCTTCAATTTACCAGAATATGAGCCGCGAAAACAATAATACCAACTACCTTGCTGTTAAACTGAACGGAACCGGAAAAAACACCAACGCTATAGGCGCAAAAATTTATGTTTACACGCCTGGAAATTTACAATACCAGGAGGTTAACCCAAACAGGGGATATCTATCCTGTGTATCAACCACGCTGAATTTTGGTTTAGGTGATAATAAAGTGGTTGATTCTGTCCGGATTGTTTGGCCCGATCAAACCACGCAATCGCTGATTGCCGTTAAAGCTGATCAGTTGCTGAATATCACCTATCAAAGCCAGTTAAAACCATATACGCAGCCCGTTACTGTTAAAAAGCCAATATTTACACACACGGCGCCTGTTATTGATTTTAAGCCCGAAGAAATAACCATTAATGATTTTAAGCGCCAGTTGCTGATGCTGTTTATGTACTCAAAAACAGCCCCGGTGATTGCAAAGGCAGATGTAAATCACGATGGGATGGAAGACTTGTTCATCAGTGGTGAACAGGACAACCCCGGAAAAATTTACCTGCAGCAGCCCGACGGCAAATACCGCGAGGTAAACCTTATGCGCGGAAGTACCGAAAATATTGGAACTACTTCGGCCGCCGTTTTTTTTGATGCAAATGGGGATGGTAACCCCGATTTGTACATTGCAAAAGGCGGTTATTCCTTGTACGGGCCAAATTCCCCTGATCTGCAGGACGAGCTCTACCTGAATGACGGCAAAGGTAATTTTGTACTGTCCGCTGGTGCCGTTCCGGTGATTAATGGCAGCAGCAAATCATGCGTAAACCCCTGCGACTTTGATGGCGATGGTGATATTGATTTGTTTGTAGGTGGCAGGGTTATACCCGGACAATACCCGCTTGCGCCAAACAGTTATTTATTGATTAATGACGGAAAAGGGCATTTCAAAGTTGACAGTACATCTTTTGGTAAATTAGGTATGGTTACCGATGCACAGTGGATCGACCTTAACAATGATGGCCGTAAAGACCTGGTATTATGCGGGGAGTTTATGCCCATTACTGTATTCATAAATACACCCGAGGGCTTTAAAGATAAAACCAGCGATTATTTTGATATTCCGCAAAAAGGATTTTGGTTTAAGCTGGCCTTTGCCGATGTGAACGGCGACGGTAAACCCGACCTGATCGCCGGTAACCTTGGCCTGAACTCACAAATTCATACTTCAGAAAAAGAACCGGCTGAATTGTATTTTGCCGATTTTGATAAAAATGGTTCAATTGATCCTTTTTTCAATTTTTATGTCCAGCATAAAAGTTACCCGTTTGTTAGCCGCGACGAGTTGAACGAACAAATGTATTCCATGCGAAGAAAATTCAATTCGTATGCCGCTTATGCCGATGCAGCAATCAGCGATATTTTTAGTGCGGAAGATTTGGCTAAAGCCGGAAAGTTGTCGGCCCGCGAAACAAAAACCACGCTTTTTATAAATCACGATGGTAAATTCAAAGCAGCCGATCTGCCGGTTGAGGCACAATTCTCTATGGTGACTCAAATAATTACCGGCGATTTTGATCATGATGGCCTTACGGATATTCTTTTATTAGGTAATCATACAGACAACAGGCTTAAACTTGGCAGTTTCGACGCTAATTATGGCTGCCTTTTAAAAGGTGATGGTAAAG
>Ga0068855_100003839_pt1 | contig 18373 bp, 15 predicted proteins | sample KBSCornC52_FD_66592 | JGI IMG/M metagenome (GOLD analysis project Ga0068855, IMG submission 66592) | Corn rhizosphere microbial communities from Kellogg Biological Station, Michigan, USA - KBS Corn C5-2 | ecosystem: Host-associated > Plants > Roots > Rhizosphere > Soil ...
CGACAAGGTGAAGCCGCGCGTGATGACGATCACGCAATCCACCTACTACGGCGTGATCTACAACACCGAGACCATCAAGAAGATGCTCGACGGGTACGTGGACACGCTGCACTTCGACGAGGCGTGGCTGCCTCATGCGGCGTTCCATCCGTTCTATGGCGTGTATCACTCCATGGGCAAGGCTCGGGTGCGGCCCAAGGATTCGCTCACCTTCGCCACGCAGTCCACCCACAAGCTGCTGGCGGGCATCAGCCAGGCCAGCCACGTGCTGGTGCAGGACTCGCAAAACCGCAAGCTGGACCGGCACCTGTTCAATGAGGCTTACCTCATGCACACGTCCACCAGCCCGCAGTACTCCATCATCGCGAGCTGCGACGTCGCGGCCTCGATGATGGAGCCGCCCGGCGGCACCGCGCTGGTGGAAGAGAGCATCCTGGAGGCGCTGGATTTCCGCCGCGCGATGCGCAAGGTCGACGAGGAGTACGGCACGGACTGGTGGTTCAAGGTCTGGGGGCCGGACAAGCTGGTGGATGAGGGCATAGGCTGCGCCGAAGACTGGATCCTGCAGGGAGAGGCCAAGTCGCCCAAGACCGGCAACAATCCCTCGCGCAACTGGCACGGCTTCGGCAACCTGGCCGAGGGGTTCAATATGCTGGACCCGATCAAGTCCACCATCGTGACGCCGGGCCTGGACCTGAACGGCAAGTTCGCCAAGACCGGCATCCCCGCAAGCATCGTGACGCGCTTCCTCGCGGAGCACGGGATCATCGTGGAGAAGACGGGGCTTTACAGCTTCTTCATCCTGTTCACCATCGGCATCACCAAGGGCCGCTGGAACACCATGCTCTCGGCCTTGCAGCAGTTCAAGGACGACTACGCCAAGAACCAGCCGATGTGGCGCATCCTGCCCGAGTTTTGCCAGCAGTTTCCGCGTTACGAGCGCATGGGCCTGGCGGACCTGTGCCAGCACGTGCACGCGCTTTACGCGAAGTACGACATCGCGCGGCTGACCACCGACATGTACCTCAGCGACCTGACGCCGGCGATGAAGCCGAGCGACGCCTTCGCCTACATTGCGCACCGCAAGACGGAGCGGGTGGAGATCGACGAGCTGGAAGGGCGCATCACCACTTCACTGGTGACGCCTTATCCGCCGGGCATTCCGCTGCTGATCCCCGGTGAGGTGTTCAACCGGAAGATCGTCGATTACCTGAAGTTCTCGCGCGAGTTCAACGCGCAGTGCCCCGGCTTCGAGACCGACATCCACGGTCTGGTGGAAGAGCCGATGGCGGACGGCAAGATCCGCTACTACGCCGACTGCGTGCGGCGCTCGAGTCACCCTTAGCGCCTGGCTCCTAGGCCTCGACGACTGACACCACGGTCTGGCTGAAACCGCCGTCCACATAGGTGATCTCGGCGGTGACGCCGCCGGCCAGGTCGCTGAGCAGGAACGCAGCCACGTTGCCCACGTCTTCGATCGTCACGTTGCGGCGGATCGGCGATGCGTTGGCGACCACGGCGAGCAGCTTTCCGAAGTCCTTGATGCCGCTGGCCGCGAGCGTCTTGATCGGGCCGGCGCTGATGCCGTTCACGCGGATGCTGCGCCCATCGGGCAGCTTGCCGACCGCTTCGGCCAGGTAGCGCACGGAAGCCTCGAGGCTGGCCTTGGCCAGGCCCATGGTGTTGTAGTGCGGCACGGTCCGCATGGCGCCCAGGTAGCTCAGCGTCAGTAGCGCCGCTTTGTCGTTCAGGTAAGGCAGCGCCGCCTTCGCCAATGCCGGAAAACTGTAGGCGCTGATATCGAGTGCCACCCTGAAGTTCTCGCGGCTCAGGCCGTCGAGGAAATTGCCGGCGATCGCTTCGCGCGGCGCGAAGCCGATGCTGTGGACGAACCCGTCGAATTTCGGCCAGACCGCGCAGAGGTCCTTGAACAGCCGTTCGATCTGGGCATCGTCGCCGACATCGCAATCGAAGATCAGGTTCGATCCGCATTCGGCGGCGAATTCGGTGATCCGCTCCTTGAAGCGCTCGCCCACGTAGCTGAAGGCCAGATCGGCGCCTTGCGCCCGGCAGGCCTTGGCGATGCCGTACGCGATCGAGCGATTGGACAGCACACCGGTGATCAACAATTTCTTGCCAGTCAGGAAGCCCATAGGTGTCTTGGAGTGAAAAAATCTGTGCAGAATTGTCGCATGCGAGCATGGCTCTTCTTTCTGGCGTCGCTGCTGGCGCCGCCATGCTGGGCTGCTCATGCCTATGCGCAGTTCGGCGACGTCAAGTACCCGCCCGGGTTCACGCATTTCGATTATGTGAATCCGAACGCGCCCAAGGGAGGCGAAATCAGGATGGTGCCGCCCACGCGGCAGAGCAATTTCGACAAGTTCAATCCATTCACGCTCAAGGGCAACGCGCCCTACAACATCGAAACGCTCATCTTCGAATCGCTGCTGGTCGGCGATTCCGATGAACCCACCACGGCTTACGGCTTGCTCGCCCAAGACGTCGAATTGGCGCCCGACGGGCTTTCGGTCGTTTTCAAGTTGGACCCGAAAGCCCGCTTTCACGACGGCAAGCCGGTGCTGGCCGCTGACGTCGTGCATTCATTCAAGACCTTGATCAGCGAGCAAGCGGCGCCGCAGTTCCGCACGATTTATGCGGAGGTGAAGGATGCGAAGGCCATTGACGAGCGCACCGTGCGATTCGACTTCGCCCGGCGCAATCCCGAACTGCCGCTGATCGTGGGCGGCATGCCGGTGTTCAGCCGCGATTGGGGCAAAGGCAAGCCGTTCGACCAGGTGGTCTCGGACATTCCCATCGGCTCGGGTCCGTACAAACTTTCGAGTCCGCGCATGGGCCAGGACGTCACCTACGTGCGCGATCCCAATTACTGGGCGAAGGACCTGCCGACGCGCAAAGGCCAATTCAATTTCGATCGGATCACTTTCAAGATCTATATCGACGAGACCGCGCGCTTCGAGGGCCTGAAGGCCGGCGAATTCGACTTCATGCGTGAATTCATCTCGCGCAATTGGGCCCGGCAGTACAAGGGCAAACTGTTCGACAACGGCACGCTGGTCAAGCGCGCCTTCCACAATCGCAACCCGGGCGACTTCCAGGGCTATATCTTCAATCTGCGCAAGCCCAAGTTCCAGGACATCCGGGTGCGCAAAGCCATCGGGCTGGCTTTCGATTTCGATTGGATGAACAAGCAGCTTTTCTACGGCCTGTACAAGCAGGTGGACGGCTATTTCCCCAACAGCGAATTCCACGCCGAGGGCCTGCCGAAGCCGGACGAACTGGCCCTGCTGGAGCCGTTGCGCGACAAGCTGCGCCCCGAGGTGTTTGGCCCGGTGCCGTTGTCGCCACGCACCACGCCGCCCCGCAGCCTGCGCCAGAATCTGCGCGAGGCGCAGGCGCTGCTCAAGGATGCCGGCTGGGAATACCGCGACGGCGCGCTGCGCAATTCACGCGGCGAGCCTTTCACGATCGAGTTCCTCAATGACCAGCCGGGCCTGGTGAGAATCGTGGGCCCGTTCCAGAAAGCGCTGGAGAAACTCGGGATCGAGTTCAACTACCGGTTCGTGGATTTTTCGCTGGCCAAGCAGCGCATGGACCAGTTCGAGTTCGAGATGACCACCGAGCGCCTGCCCGGCACGACCGCGCCCGGCAGCGAACTGCTCGATCGCTGGGGATCGAAGGCGGCTTCGACGCCGGGCTCGTCCAACATCTGGGGCATCGCCGATCCAGCGGTCGACGCGCTGCTGCAAAAGATAGTCGGCGCGAAAACGCGGCCCGAGCTGGGCGCCGCGATGCGCGCGCTCGATCGCGTGCTCACCAACGGCTACTATTCGGTGCCCCAATACTATGGCAGCGATTTCCTGGTGGGTTATCGGCCGCGTCCCTTCGTGCTGCCGGCGACGATTCCACCTTACTACGACGTGAACAACTGGGCGATGTCGACCTGGTGGGCCTCCGCCGAAAACCGCTGAAGCGCGCATGACCAGCTACATCCTCAAACGCCTGCTGCTCATGATCCCGACGCTGTTCGGCGTGCTGCTGGTGACATTCATGATCGTGCAGTTCGTGCCGGGCGGCCCGGTGGAGCAGATGGTGGCGCAGCTGCAGGGGCGCGACACCGGCGGCGAGCGCGCTGCCGCGGCGGGGGCCGGATATCGCGGACGGCAAGGGCTCGATCCACAACGCATCGAGGAGATCCGCAAGTTGTACGGCTTCGACAAGCCCGCGCACGTGCGCTTCTTGCAGATGCTGGGCCAGTTCGCGCGTTTCGACCTCGGGCAAAGCTTCTACCAACACAAGGACGTGTGGCAACTGGTGAAGGAGAAGATGCCGGTGTCCATCAGCCTGGGGCTCTGGACTTTTTTCCTGAGTTACCTCATCGCCGTGCCGCTGGGCGTCGCCAAGGCAGTGCGTGCCGGCACGCGATTCGATTTCGTGAGTACCTTGGTCGTGCTGGTCGGCTACGCCATTCCCGGCTTCGTGCTCGGCGTGGCGCTGCTGGTGGTCTTCGGGGGCCAGCTGCAATGGTTCCCGCTGCGCGGCCTGACCTCGTCGAACTGGGATCAACTGAGTTGGGGCGCGCGCATCGTGGATTACCTGTGGCACATCACCTTGCCCGTCACGGCGATGGTCTTCGGCAGTTTCGCCGTGACGACGATGCTCACGAAGAACGCATTTCTCGAGGAGATTCGCAAGCAGTACGTGCTGACCGCCAGGGCCAAGGGCCTGGACGAGCGCACGGTATTGTGGAAGCACGTCTTTCGAAACGCGCTGATCCCGATCGTCACCGGCTTCCCCGCGGCCTTCATCGGCGCGTTCTTCACCGGCTCGCTGTTGATCGAAACGCTGTTCTCGCTGGACGGCCTGGGATTGCTCAGCTATGAGAGCGTCATCCGCCGCGATTACCCGGTAGTGCTCGGCACGCTGTATCTGTTCACGCTGATCGGTTTGGTCACCAAGCTGATCAGCGATCTCTCCTACGTGCTGGTGGACCCGCGTGTCAAGTTCGATTGACTCCCCCGCAGCGGCCACCGGCCCCGTGAAGAAATTCGTTCACACGTCTCCGGGCCGGCGTGCGTGGCAGCGTTTTCGGCGCAATCGCCTCGGTTTCTACAGCCTCGTGATCTTCACGACGATGGTGGTGCTGAGCCTGTTCGCCGAAGTGCTGTCCAACGACAAGCCGCTGATCGTGCGTTACGAGGGGCAATGGTATTTTCCGATCGCCAGGGACTATCCGGAAACTGTCTTCGGCGGCGATTTCCACACGCCGGCGGACTACCTGGACCCGTTCGTGCGCGAGCGGATCACCACCGGCGGCAACTGGGCGATCTTTCCGCTCAATCACTACGGGCCGCGCACGCTGAACTATTTCGCCAGCCAGCCCAATCCGAGCGCGCCCTCGCGCGAAAACCTGTTCGGCACCGACGACCGCGGGCGCGACCTGCTCGCGCAATTGATTTACGGGTTTCGGGTCAGCGCGCTGTTTGGCCTTGCGCTGACGGTCATCGGCGTGGCCGTGGGCGTGTTGACCGGCGCGGTGCAAGGCTACTTCGGCGGCAAGACCGATCTTGCGTTCCAGCGCTTCATCGAAATCTGGGGCTCGATGCCCGAGCTCTATCTGCTGATCATCTTCAGCGCGGTATTCGCGCCGAGCGTCGCGCTGCTGCTGATCCTGCTGTCGCTGTTCGGATGGATGGGCCTGTCGGATTACGTGCGGGCGGAGTTCCTGCGCAACCGGCAGATGGACTACGTGCGTGCGGCCAGGGCGCTGGGCGTGGGCAACAGCCGCATCATGTGGCGCCACATCCTGCCCAACAGCATGACTCCGGTGGTCACGTTCCTTCCGTTTCGCATGAGCGCCGCGATCCTGGCGCTGACCTCGCTCGATTTCCTGGGCCTCGGCGTGCCGCCGGGAACACCGTCGCTCGGTGAATTACTCAGCCAGGGCAAGGCGAACATCGATGCGTGGTGGATTTCGATCTCCACTTTTTCGGTCCTGGTGCTGACGCTGTTGCTGCTCACATTCATGGGCGATGCGTTGCGCGATGCGCTGGACCCGAGGAAAGCGGAAACATGACAACGTCGCTATTGGACGTCAAGGACCTGCGCGTTTCCTTCGGCGGCAAGGAAGTCGTGCATGGCGTCGATTTCCATATTGGCGCGGGCGAGAAGTTGGCGCTGGTTGGCGAGTCCGGTTCGGGCAAGACCGTCACGGCCCTGAGCCTGCTGCGGCTGGTCCACAACGCCACCGTCACAGGCTCGGCGCAATTCGACGGGCGCGACTTGCTGCGATTGTCCGAGCGAGAACTGCTGGGGGTCCGCGGCCGCGAGATCGCGATGATCTTCCAGGAACCGATGACGGCGCTTAATCCGCTGTACACCATCGGCAACCAGATCGCCGAGGTGCTGCAGCTCAAGCAACCATTGTCCGGCCAACAAGCGCACCAGGCGTCGATCCAATTACTGGCCGACACCGGCATTCCCGATCCCGAGCGCCGCATCAACGCGTTTCCGCACCAGCTGTCGGGCGGCCAACGCCAGCGCGCGATGATTGCGATGGCGCTGGCCTGCCGGCCGAAACTGCTGCTCGCCGATGAGCCCACCACAGCGCTTGACGTCACCTTGCGCGGCCAGATCCTGGACCTGCTGGGCGACTTGCAACGGCGCTACGGCATGTCGGTGCTGCTGATCACGCACGACTTGAACCTGGTGCGCAAGTTTGCTGATCGCGTGGCGGTGATGGAGGACGGCTGGCTGGTCGAGCGTGGCGACGTCGGCTCGGTGTTTGCAGCGCCGCAGCATGCGTACACCCGCAAATTGATCGAGAGCCGGCCCGAGCGCGAAGTCGATGAAAGCGTGCCGCCAGCGGCGCAGCCGGTGATGCGCGCCAATGACTTGCGGGTGAAATACGCGATCCCGATTCCGGGCGTGCGCGGCTGGTTCAGCAAAGGTGAATTCGTCGCGGTGAAGCGCGCGGGATTTTCGATTGCGCCGGGCCGCACGCTCGGCGTCGTTGGTGAATCCGGGTCCGGCAAGTCGACGCTCGCGCTGGCCGCGCTGGGCTTGTTGCCGCACGGCGGAGAGCTGGATGTGATGGGGCGGCGCTGGGGACCCGATGCCGCGTCCAACAGGGCGATTCGCCGGCTGGTGCAAGTGGTGTTCCAGGACCCGTTTTCGTCTCTGTCGCCGCGCATGACGATTGAAGAAATCGCCGGTGAAGGCCTGCTCGTGCACGAACCCGGCCTGCCGCTGCCTCAGCGGCGCGAGCGCGTGATCCAGGCGCTGGCCGACGTCGGCCTCGGCGAGCGCCAGTTCCCGGGATTGCTGCAGCGCTATCCACACGAGTTTTCGGGCGGGCAAAGGCAGCGGCTGGCTATCGCGCGCGCGCTGATCGTTCAACCCCAGTTGTTGGTGCTCGATGAGCCGACCAGCGCGCTGGACGTCACGATCCAGAAGCAGGTGTTGAAACTGCTCAGCCAGCTTCAAAAGGACAAAGGGCTGAGCTATCTCCTGATCACGCACGACGTGGATGTGATCCGTGCGATGGCCCACGATGTGATGGTGATGAAGGACGGCGACATCGTGGAGTCGGGTTCCGTGCTGCAGGTGCTCGACGCTCCGCGCGACGAGTACACCCGCACCCTCGTCGCTGCGGCCTCGTGACTGCCATGGCGCATAAACAGTCGAGCACGGCGATACCCGAGTCCGAGGTCGAAATCACGGCGGTGCGCGCCCAAGGCGCCGGCGGCCAGAACGTCAACAAGGTGTCCAGCGCGATCCACCTGCGCTTCGACATCGTGAACTCATCCTTGGCGCCTGACCACAAGGAGAGGCTGCTGGCGCTGAATGACCAGCGCATCACGCGTGACGGCGTGCTGGTGATCAAGGCGCAGACGCACCGCACGCAGGACATGAATCGCGCCGAGGCGATGGGACGCTTGCAGGAACTGGTGGACAGTGTGGCGCGTCCGCCCAAGGTGCGCCGGCCCACCAAGCCGACCAAGGCGTCCAAGGCCCGCAGGCTGGAAAGCAAGAACCTGCGATCGCAGGTCAAACTGCTGCGTGGGCGCGTCGAGGAATAAACGGGCCGTCGCCAGCGCTCCAAGGCTGAGCTTTAGCCGGCGCCCCGCTCCTTGCAAAACAGGCAGCGGCGCGGTACAATCCTTGCTTCACGACCAAACGGGCGGGTACTCACCGCCCGTTTTTTTTGGTCGATCGCTTTCAAGGGAAACCATAGAGCAGTGGCACTGCAGGATATCGTCGCGCAGACCGTGACCGGGCTCGGTTACGAACTGGTGGACATCGAGCGCTCCGCCGGGGGTTTGCTGCGCATCACGATCGACTTGCCGTGGGATGCGAAGCGTGAGCAGTTCGTCAATGTCGAGGACTGCGAGAAGGTCACGCGGCAGCTGCAGTTCGCCCTGGAAGTCGATGGTATCGAATACAAGCGGCTCGAGGTGTCTTCGCCGGGGCTCGACCGGCCGTTGCGCAGCGAGCAGGATTTTGAGCGGTTTGCCGGCGAAGTGGTCGACATCACGTTGAAGGCGCCGATGGGCGCCGCGGCCGATGGCCAGGTGCCCGCCAATCGAAAAAAGTTTCGCGGCACGCTGGAGCGCACCGATGGCGGCTGGCAGATCGTCTGGAGCGACGAGCCCGGGACCAAGCCGGGCCAGAAGGTCAGCCGCAAAAGGGCGCCTGCGCCGTTGCAGGCATTGGGTTTCAGGCTGGACGAGCTGAAGGAAGCGCGGCTGGCCCCGATAGTTGATTTCAAAGGCAGAAGGCCTAAGGCAGGAGATTCTTGAAATGAATCGCGAATTGTTGATGCTGGTGGAAGCCATCTCGCGCGAGAAGAACGTCGAGCGCGACGTCGTGTTCGGCGCGGTCGAATCCGCCATGGCGCAGGCCACCAAGAAGCTGTACGAAGGCGACGTGGACATCCGCGTGTCGGTGGACCGCGACAGCGGCGACTATGAGACGTTCCGGCGCTGGCACGTCGTTCCCGATGAGGCCGGGCTGCAGCTGCCCGATCAGGAAATCCTGCTGTTCGAAGCCAAGGAGCAGCTGCCCGACATCGAGGTCGACGATTACATCGAGGAGTCGGTGCCGTCGGTGCCGATCGGGCGCATCGGCGCAATGGCCGCAAAGCAGGTGATCCTGCAGAAGATCCGCGACGCCGAGCGCGAAATGCTGCTCAATGACTTCATGTCGCGCGGCGACAAGATCTTCGTGGGCACCGTCAAGCGCATGGACAAGGGCGACATCATCGTGGAAAGCGGCCGCGTCGAAGGGCGCCTGCGCCGCGGCGAAATGATCCCCAAGGAAAACCTGCGCAATGGAGACCGCGTGCGGGCCATGATCATGGAGGTGGACCTGACGCTGCGGGGCGCGCCCATCATCCTGTCGCGCGCGGCGCCCGAGTTCATGATCGAGCTGTTCCGCCAGGAAGTGCCCGAGATCGAGCAAGGCCTGCTGGAGATCAAGAGCTGCGCCCGAGACCCCGGTTCGCGCGCGAAGATCGCCGTGCTCTCGCACGACAAGCGCGTCGACCCCATCGGCACCTGCGTCGGGGTGCGCGGTACTCGCGTGAATGCCGTCACGAATGAGCTCGCGGGCGAGCGTGTAGACATCGTTCTGTGGAGCGAGGATCCGGCCCAGTTCGTGATCGGGGCGCTCGCGCCGGCCAACGTGTCGTCTATCGTCGTGGATGAAGAAAAGCACGCGATGGACGTCGTGGTCGACGAGGAAAACCTGGCGATCGCGATCGGCCGCGGCGGCCAGAACGTGCGCCTGGCTTCCGAGCTCACCGGCTGGAAGATCAACATCATGGATGCGAGCGAATCGGCGCAGAAGCAGGCCGAGGAAACCGACACGATCCGCAAGCTCTTCATGGAGAAGCTGGACGTTGACCAGGAAATTGCCGACATCCTGTTTGCCGAAGGATTTACCAGCCTGGAGGAAGTGGCCTACGTGCCGATCCAGGAAATGCTGGAGATCGAATCCTTCGACGAAGACACCGTCAATGAATTGCGTTCGCGCGCCAAGGATGCGCTGCTGACCATGGAGATCGCGCGCGAAGAAAACGCCCTGGAAGTCTCGCAGGACCTGCGCGACCTCGAGGGCCTGAATCCCGAATTGATCGGCAAGCTGGCCGAGGCCGGCGTGCACACGCGCGACGACCTGGCCGACCTGGCCCTCGACGAGCTCACCGATATCACCGGCCAGTCCGCGGACGAGGCCAAAACCCTGATCATGAAAGCGCGCGAGCACTGGTTCACCAGCGCCACCGCCGCTCACGAGTAATGTGATGGAAGGCACCACAACCCATGTCCAGTACCACCGTCGCCGAGTTTGCCGCCGAACTCAAGAAATCACCCGACACGCTGCTTGAACAGCTGCGCAGCGCCGGCGTGGCCAAATCGGCCGCGACCGACGCCCTGAGCGAAGCCGACAAGCAGAAGCTGCTCGGCTATCTGCAGTCCAGCCACGGCGCCGCCGCGCCCGAGCGCAAGAAGATCACGCTGGTGAAGAAATCCACCAGCGAAATCAAGCAGGCCGATTCATCGGGCAAGGCCCGCACGATCCAGGTCGAAGTGCGCAAGAAGCGCACCTTCGTCAAGCGCGACGAAGGCGGCGACACCGCGGTCATCGAGGCGCCCGAGCCCGAGGTTCAGGCGCCGGCGTCCGCCCGCATCGACGAGGCCGAACTCGCCCGTCGCGAGGAAGAGGCGCGCCGCCAGGCCGAGTTGATTCGCCGGCAAGAGGAAGACCTGGCGGAAAAACGCCGCCAGCGCGAGGAAACCGAAAAGCGCGAACGCGAGGCCGAAGAACGCGCGGCCACGTTCGCCGCGGGCGAAGAGCAGAAGAAGTCGCAGGACTCAGCCGACAAGGCCGAGGCAACGCAAGAAGCCGCCGATGCGGCCGCGGCCCGTGCCGCGGCGCAGGTGGAAGCGCGCGGAAAAGCCGCGGCTGAATCGAAGGCGCGCGCCGACGAAGAGGCAGCGCGTGCCGCGGACCTGGGCGATCGGCGCCGCAAGGCGGAGGCCGAAGCCGCCGCCATTCGTTCGATGATGTCCACGCCCAAGAAGGTGTTGGTCGCGCACAAGCCGCCGGAAAAGGCCGTGGCCAAGACGGCCGACGGCAAGCCGGTGGCCAAGGGCACGCTGCACAAGCCCGCCGTGGGCACCGGCACGGGCCGTCCCGCGCCCGGCACCGCCGCACCGGCTGGTCCCGGTGCAGGCAAGGAAGTGAAGTCGGCGAAGCTGTCTTCCAGCTGGGCCGGCGATCCGTCCAAGAAGAAGGCAATCCCGACCCGCGGCGATGCCACGGGCGGCGTCGGCCGCAACAGCTGGCGCGGAGGCCCTCGCGGCCGCCGCGGTAACGAGCGAGATCATCGCGAGGACATGGTGCAGACCGCGCCGGTCGAGCAGCGCGTGATCGAAGTGCATGTGCCCGAGACCATCACCGTTGCCGAACTGGCGCACAAGATGGCCGTTAAGGCCTCCGAGGTGATCAAGCACCTGATGAAGCTGGGCCAGATGGTCACCATCAACCAGCCGCTGGACCAGGACACCGCGATGATCGTGGTCGAGGAAATGGGACATAAGGCGCTCACGGCCGCACTGGACGATCCCGAGGCTTTCACGGAAGAAGACGTCGGCGCCACTGAAGGCGACGCGTTGCCGCGCGCGCCTGTCGTGACCGTCATGGGCCACGTCGACCACGGCAAGACGTCGCTGCTGGACTACATTCGCCGCGCCAAAGTGGCGGCGGGCGAAGCGGGCGGCATCACCCAGCACATCGGTGCGTATCACGTGCAGACCGAGCGCGGGATGATCTCGTTCCTGGACACCCCGGGCCACGAGGCGTTCACCGCGATGCGCGCGCGTGGCGCGCAAGCGACCGACATCGTGATCCTGGTCGTCGCAGCCGACGACGGCGTGATGCCGCAGACCAAGGAAGCCATCAAGCATGCCAAGGCGGCGGGCGTTCCCATCGTGGTGGCCATCAACAAGATCGACAAGCCCGATGCCAATGCCGAGCGCGTCAAGAACGAGCTGGTCGCCGAGCAAGTCGTGCCCGAGGAATTCGGCGGCGATTCGCCGTTCGTCCCGGTGTCCGCGAAGACGGGCGAGGGCGTGGACACGCTGCTCGAACAGGTGCTGCTGCAGGCGGAAGTGCTGGAGCTGAAGGCGCCCGTCGATGCGATGGCGAAGGGCCTCGTCATCGAGGCGCAGCTGGACAAGGGACGCGGCCCGGTCGCGACCGTGCTGATCCAATCGGGCACGCTCAAGACCGGCGACGTGGTGTTGGCCGGCCAGACCTACGGGCGCGTGCGCGCCATGCTCGATGAGAACGGCAAGACCATCAAGTCAGCCGGTCCTTCGATCCCGGTGGAAATCCAGGGCCTCACTGAAGTGCCGCAAGCCGGCGACGAGTTCATGGTGCTGACCGATGAGCGCCGTGCGCGCGAAATCGCCACCTACCGCGCGGGCAAGTTCCGCAACACCAAGCTGGCTCGCCAGCAGGCCGCCAAGCTGGAGAACATGTTCACGGACATGACCGCCGGCGAAGTGAAGATGGTGCCGATCATCGTCAAGGCCGACGTCCAGGGCTCGCAGGAAGCGCTGGCGCAATCGCTGCTCAAGCTGTCGACCGACGAAGTGAAGGTGCAGCTGGTTTACGCGGCCGTGGGCGCGGTGAGCGAATCCGACGTGAACCTGGCCATCGCGTCCAAGGCGATCATCATCGGCTTCAACGTGCGCGCCGACGCCGGCGCCCGCAAGCTTGCCGAGGGCAACGCCGTCGACATCCGCTACTACAACATCATCTACGACGCCGTCGACGAGTTGAAGGCGGCGATGTCGGGGATGCTGGCGCCGGACAAGCGCGAGGAAGTCATCGGCACCGCGGAAATCCGCAACGTGTTCGTGGCTTCGAAGATCGGCACGGTGGCCGGTTGCATGGTCACCTCCGGCCTGGTCAACCGCACGGCGCATTACCGCCTGTTGCGCGACAACGTGGTGGTGCACACCGGCGAGATCGATTCGCTCAAGCGCCTGAAAGACGACGTGCGCGAAGTCAAGGAAGGTTTCGAGTGCGGTATCAAGCTGAAGAACTACAACGACATCAAGGTCGGCGACCAGCTGGAGTTCTTCGAGATCAAGGAAGTGGCGAGAACGTTGTGAGTTGAGCGTTGAGCGTTGGGCGGTTCCCGCTCGACGCCGAACGCCGGACGCCGGACGCTGAACCATGAAACTGAAAAGCACCCCGAACCGCGCGTTCAAGGTTGCCGACCAGATCCAGCGCGATCTGACGGATCTGATCGCGCGCGAGTTGAAGGACCCGCGCGTCGGCATGGTCACCATCCAGGCCGTGGAAGTGACGCCCGATTACGCGCACGCGAAGATCTTCTTCAGCGTGCTCGTGGGCGACCCGCAGGAATGTGAGGACGCCCTCAATCAGGCGGCCGGGTTCCTGCGCAATGGCTTGTTCAAGCGGCTGCACATTCACACCGTGCCGACGCTGCACTTCCAGTTCGACCGCACGACGGAGCGTGCCGCCGACATGAACGCCTTGATCGCCAAGGCCGTTTCTTCGCGCGCCAAAGAGGACTAAAAATATCGGGGTCAGATTCCAATTTCCTGGATCGGCCCTGAGCGGCCCACATGCGGAAATTGGAATCCAACCCGAAAATTTTGCGGCGCCCTGTGCATGGGGTGTTGCTGCTCGACAAACCGCTGGGTCTGTCGAGCAACAACGCTTTGCAGAAATGCAAGTGGCTGCTGCGCGCGCAAAAGGCCGGGCACACGGGCACGCTCGATCCGCTGGCGACCGGCGTGCTGCCCCTGTGCTTCGGTGCCGCGACAAAATTCAGCCAACTGCAGCTGGACGCCGACAAGACCTACGAAGCCACCATTCGCCTTGGCGTGAAGACCTCCACCGGCGATGCCGAGGGCGAGGTGATCCAGGAGCGGCCGGTCCCGCCCATCGCAGCTGCTCGATTGGATGAAGTCGCCAGGCAGTTCACGGGCGCCTTGCGCCAGCTGCCACCCATGCACAGCGCGTTGAAGAAGGACGGCAAGCCGCTGTACGAATACGCCCGCGCGGGGCAGGAAGTGGAACGCGAGGTGCGAGACGTGATCGTGCGGTCGCTGCAGCTTGCACTCGTTCCCGGCAAGTCCGATCAAGTCAAGCTCTTGGCGACGGTCAGCAAGGGCACTTACATCCGAACGTTGGGCGAAGACATCGCGCAGGCCCTGGGTTGTGGCGGGCATGTGATCGCGCTGCGGCGGCTGGCGACGGGCAACTTCGAGATTTCCCAGTGCACGACGCTGGAGGCACTCGAAGCGATGAGCGATGACGATCGCCTGAAGCGGCTCGCGCCGGTCGATGCGCTCTTGCCGGGCCATAGCCACGTCACCCTCGATGAGGAAAATGCGGGCCGCTTCCTCAGCGGGCTGCGACGCCGCGGAGACTGGCCCGATAACGAACAAGTGGCTGTCTTGGGGCCGTGCGGCAAATCCCTTCTCGGCACGGCCCACATCAAGGGCGGCGAACTGATTCCCGGGCGGCTGCTGAGCCCGGTGGAAATCGAACAGATTCTGGAAAGCAAAACATGAGCAACAAACAAATCCGCAACATCGCGATCATCGCGCACGTCGATCACGGCAAGACAACGATGGTCGACCAGCTGCTGCGCCAGTCCGGCACCTTCGCCGAACACGAGAAGATCGTCGACACCGTGATGGACAACAACGCCATCGAGCGCGAGCGCGGCATCACCATCCTGGCCAAGAACTGCGCCGTCAGCTGGAAGGGCACGCACATCAACATCGTGGATACCCCTGGCCACGCAGACTTCGGCGGCGAGGTGGAACGCGCGCTCTCGATGGTGGACGGCGTGGTACTGCTGATCGACGCTCAAGAGGGCCCGATGCCGCAGACGCGTTTCGTGACCAAGAAAGCGCTGGCGCTGGGCCTGCGGCCGATCCTGGTCGTGAACAAGGTCGACAAGCCGGGCTCGCGCCCGCAGTACGTGGTGGATGCCGCGTTCGACCTGTTCGACAAGCTCGGCGCCACCGACGAGCAGCTCGATTTTCCCGTGGTGTATGCCTCGGGCATCAACGGCTGGACCTCGATGGAAGAAGGCGGGCAGGGTGAGCAGTGGGGTCCCGACATGTCGGCCCTGTTCGACACGATTCTCGAGCATGTGCCGCCCCATGAGGGCGAACCGGGCGCGCCGCTGCAGCTGCAGATCTCAGCGATCGACTTTTCGACTTTCGTCGGTCGCATCGGTGTCGGGCGAATCAACGCAGGAACGCTGAAGCCGATGATGGATGTGCTGGTGATGGAAGGGCCGGAGGGCCGGGCCGTCAAGGGCCGCGTCAACCAGGTGCTGACCTTCCAGGGACTGGAGCGGGTGCAGGTGACCGAAGCGGGACCTGGCGACATCGTTCTGGTCAACGGCGTCGAAGACATCGGCATCGGCGTGACGCTCACAGACCCGCTCAACCCGGCGCCGCTTCCCATGCTCAAGGTGGACGAGCCCACGCTGACGATGAACTTCTGCGTCAACACCAGCCCGCTCGCCGGGCGCGAGGGCAAGTACGTCACCAGCCGCCAAATCTGGGATCGCTTGCAAAAGGAGCTGCAATCCAACGTGGCCTTGCGCGTGAAGGAAACTGCGGAAGAAGGCATTTTCGAAGTGATGGGGCGCGGCGAACTGCACCTCACCATCCTGCTGGAGAACATGCGCCGTGAGGGCTACGAGCTCGCTGTGTCGAAGCCGCGCGTCGTCTTCCACGAAGTGAACGGCGAAAAGCATGAGCCGATCGAGCTGGTGACCATCGACGTCGAGGACCAGCACCAGGGCGCCGTCATGCAGGCCCTGGGCGAGCGCAAGGGCGACCTGGTGAACATGGAGCCGGACGGGCGCGGGCGGGTCCGCCTGGAGTACCGCATTCCCGCGCGCGGCCTGATCGGTTTTTCCAATGAATTCCTGAACCTGACGCGCGGCTCGGGCCTGATCTCCAACATCTTCGACAGCTACGAGGCCTACAAGGGCGAGATCGCCAGCCGCAAGAACGGCGTGCTGATATCGATGGACGAAGGCGAGATCTTCACCTACGCGCTGGGCAAGCTGGAGGATCGCGGCCGCATGTTCGTGCGTCCCAACGATCCGGTGTACGAAGGCATGATCGTCGGCATGCACAACCGCGACAACGACCTGGTGGTCAACGCGACGCGCACCAAGCAGCTCACCAACTTCCGTGTCTCCGGCAAGGAAGATGCGATCAAGATCACGCCGCCGATCCAGGTCACCCTGGAATACGGGGTCGAATTCATCGAGGACGACGAGCTCGTCGAGATCACGCCCAAGAGCGTGCGCCTGCGCAAGCGTCACCTGAAGGAGCACGAGCGCAAGCGCGCATCGCGCGAAACCGTCGCGGGTTGAAGCTCACCCGCGGTGCCGCTGCATCAAAGCTGCGCGTAGACGGCCGAGGCCAGGTCGTGCAAGGCGCCACGCGGCAACTGCCCCGCGATGGCATAACCAAAGCCGTGATCGACCCAGTAGAACCCCGGCACGGACCCGCTCTGCAGGAATTTGAATTCCGTCGTGTTCGCATCCGCGGACCCCGGCTTCAGGGCGCCCAGGTACAGGGTGATGCGCTGGCCGGCGGCGTTCTGGTACATGAACTGCGCACGCGCCCCCTCGTCGCCCGGCAGCAATCGGCCGCCGACGAGCTCGTAGCCTTGGGCCGTGAGCACAGGCACTTTCAGCGGGCGCCCGAGGCGCTTGGACAGCCATTGCACCAAGTGCTCCTGCTGCGCTGCCGTGACTTCGACCGGATGCCGAACCTCGGGCTGAAATACTGCATGCGCGACGACGGCCTGTTGCGCGAAGTGGCGTGCCTGGCCCGCGCCCTTGCTTGCGATGCCGCCAGGCCCCAGGTCCCATCGGGCGCTCGAGAACCAACCCATGCCGAACGCGAGCACCACTGCCGCGGCCATGCCGCCCCAGCGCCACCATTGGGCCGCTTGGGATTGCAGGTTCTGTGCATGTTCCGCCGCGGCCACCAGCGAGGCTGGCAGCGGAGACTCCGCGATGGGCCCGTAGAGCGCGCGCAGCGCTTCACGCTGGGTGCGCCACGCGGCCACCGTGGCCGCTGCTTCGGGATCAGCTGCCAGGCGCTGCCTTAGTTGGGCGGCTGCCTCGGGCGCGAGCCGGCCGTCGACCAACGCGTGCAATTCGTCTTCGGGGATGCCTGAAATGTTGGGTGCGGGCTTGTCCATCGGTATCTCCATCGCTATTTCATGCGCCGCAATGCGGGCGGCTGTCCGGTCGCGCTCTCGCTCGGCGCGGGCCGGCCGGATTCCATCAGTTCACGCAGCCGGCTGCGCGCGCGCGACAGGCGGGACATCACGGTGCCGATCGGGATGGCCAGCACTTTGGCGGCCTCCTTGTAACTCATGTCCTCCAGCACCACGAGCAGCAGCACCGCTCTCTGGTCCGCGGGCAGGCGCTGCAGGCAGCGGCTGATGTCCAGCGGATCGTCACTGTTCGACGCGGGGGCCTGCAATTCGGATTCGAGCTCGTCGATGCTCACCGAGTTCATGGCGACGCGTGCAGCGCGGCGCTGGCTCATGTACAAGTTGTGCATCAGCGTAAACAGCCACGCGCGCAGGTCGGTTCCTGCCACCCACAGCTGCCACTTCGTGCAAGCGCGCTCCAGCGTGTCCTGCACCAGGTCGTCGGCGGCCCAGCTATTACCCGTGAGGGCGCGGGCATACCGGCGCAGCCCCGGCAGCTGATCGACCAGCAAGCTGCGATTCATGTCGGATGGGGCCCGCCGGCTCGCCCCAGCGCTCGCTTCACGGTTTTGCGGTCGTCCACACCTTGTTGAATCCGTCGCCTGTCATTTCGCCGGCCTTGGTGTCACGGGCGAAATAGTAGAGCGGCTTGCCCTTGTAGGCCCACTGCTTCTTGCCATCGTCGCGCACGACGACCGTGTAGCCGCCCGATGCCTTGTCAGTGTCCGCGGCGAACAATGGCGGCCACAGCGTCGCACAGGCACCATTGCACGCCGATTTTCCGCTGTTCGCGGTGTCTTTGTCGAACGTGTACAAGGTCATGCCGTTGGGGCCGGTCAGCACCCCATTGGCCGGCTTGGCCGGCTCGGCGGCCATGCTGGCGCCGCTCGCGATCAGTGCGGCGGCGGCGATAGACAACAAGAGTTTGCGCATCGGGAATCCTCCAAGTTTCTTCCACAAACATGAACACCAGGCCGACCGCTTTTATTCCATGAGAATTCGACAATCGGGCCAGGGACGCTCACCGGTTACGGCTTTTCATGGC
>Ga0068855_100003844_pt1 | contig 18361 bp, 16 predicted proteins | sample KBSCornC52_FD_66592 | JGI IMG/M metagenome (GOLD analysis project Ga0068855, IMG submission 66592) | Corn rhizosphere microbial communities from Kellogg Biological Station, Michigan, USA - KBS Corn C5-2 | ecosystem: Host-associated > Plants > Roots > Rhizosphere > Soil ...
CGAACCGTCACTTCATCAGGAATATCCACAAGCGCTTTGGCGATATCAATTACCAGATCTTTCACCCGTTTCACCCTCCTGCTTGGATCGATTCTAGCATTTGCATGCCGCGAACCGAACTAGGGGGTTGGTCAGGCCGCTGGCGTCGCCGGATATACCTTGATCAAACGGGCTACTGTATCGGAGGGCTGAGCGCCATTTTTTATCCAGTGGGCGATCCGTTCGTGCTTCAGATTCACCACTTTAGGCTTGGTAATGGGATTGTACGTCCCCACTACTTCAATGGCCGTGCTATCGCGAGCCCGTTCTTTATCGATTACCACTACGCGGTAGGTCGGCTTCTTTTTCGCGCCGAATCGCGCCAAACGAATCATCAGCATCGTTCTTGTGACTCCATCCTCTATATTGTCCTATTGTCCGAATCCCATGGGGAGCTTGAGTTTCCCGAGCCGTTTGCCCAGGAATCCGCCGCCCGAAAAACTCTTCATCATTTTACGCATCTGCGCATACTGCCGCAGAAGGTTATTCACTTCCTGCACCGAGGTACCCGACCCCTTGGCGATACGCCGGCGCCGCGCCCCATTGATGAGCATGTGATTATTGCGCTCGCGGACCGTCATGGAATCGACGATGGCCACCAGACGGGTGATCTCTTTCTCGTCGATCTTGGCGTTTTTGAGCTCTTTCAGTCCACCGATCTGAGGCATCATGCCCAGGATGGATTCAAGCGGACCCAGCTTACGGATCTGCTTCATCTGATCGCGGAAGTCGCCTAGCGAGAACTCATCTTCGATGAGCTTGCGCTGCATTTCTTCCTGCTCTTTTTGACCGAAGGATTCCTCGACTTTTTCAATCAGGCTGAGCATATCGCCCATACCCAAAATCCTTTGGGCAACGCGATCGGGATGAAAGGGCTCGAAGGCATCCGGCTTTTCGCCCACGCCAACGAACTTGAGGGGCTGGCCGGTAACCGCGCGGATAGAGAGCGCTGCGCCGCCGCGAGCATCGCCATCCATCTTGGTGAGGATGACGCCGGTGATTCCCAGACGCTTGTGAAACTCGTCGGCCGATTTCACGGCATCCTGGCCGGTCATGGCATCCGCCACGAACAGGATTTCGACCGGATTGAGCTGGGTTTTGAGCTCGGTCAGCTCGGTCATCAGATCTTCGTCAATGTGAAGGCGGCCCGCAGTGTCCACCAAAATGACATCGCGCCCGGTCTGAATCGCTTCTTTGCGCGCGCCCCGAGCCAGTTCCGACGGTTTGGTTTCCTCGGGCGTGCCTTCGTATACGGGAAGTTTGAGGTCCCGCGCGATCACGCTCAACTGCTTGCGAGCAGCCGGACGGTAGACGTCGACGGAAACCATCATCGGCGAATGATCGTTCTTCGAAAGCCAGCGGGCGAGTTTGCCGGTAGAAGTAGTTTTCCCGGACCCTTGCAGGCCCACGATCATGTACACGCTGGGCGGCTCATTGGCGGTTCGCAGCCGGGCCTGATGCTGGCCCAGCATCTTGACCATCTCATCGCGAACAATCTTGACCACCTGCTGGGTGGGCGAGAAGGAGGTCAGCACCTCCTGGCCCATGGCCTTTTCCTTAACAGCTTCGATGAACTGTTTGGCAACCTTAAAGTGGACGTCGGCCTCGAGAAGCGCCAGGCGGATTTCCTTGAGCGCGGCTTCCATATTTTCGGCCGAGAGTTTCCCCTCGCCGCGCAGGTTTTTGAAGACCCGCTGGAGCTTGTCGCTGAGGTTATCGAACATGATTCACTAGGAACTGCAACGTTCGGGTGGGGTTCGGCCGCCGGAAGGCAGTCCTTCTATTCTAACGCAGCGGCGGCGGAATTAGGATGGGCCGCATGGGTTGTGTAAAATAGTGACTGCCCACCAAGTTGCTCCTCGGTAGCTCAATGGTAGAGCATTCGGCTGTTAACCGAAGGGTTGTAGGTTCGAGTCCTACCCGAGGAGCCAAAGTTCTCAAACACTTCCAACCCTTCAATTTCGCCGGCACACAGGGCTAGCGATCTCGTTCACGAGGTCGAGGGCTTGCGTTTTCTACTCGACATCCACTACGGCGCGCATCCAGGGGTGGATACAGCACTGAAACTTATGCACGCCGGGAGAGAGGCCCTTGATCTGGACAGTACCGCCGGGAGCCACGATTTCGGGCATTGCCGAGCAGGCTGGCGCTGGGACCAGAGGCACGGTTCCGGCTGGGCCACCGACGCCGTTGAGGAGCGGAACGAATCCCCCGCCGAATGCGGCGACTTCAGTAAATGTGTGGGCCTCGCCGCCAGCGTTCGTCACCCGCACGGTCCGTCCATCTAGGGTCGAGACATAGCCAGGTGAAAACTGCCACGCCGGATGTCCGATGACGTTTGCCGCCAGCGGAGAGAACAGCAGCCCAACGAACTCCAGAAAGGGTGTATCGTGCCGGTGCGGCGTAAACGCGCACACGCCAGGTATGGCAGCGTTGAAGGTCGCGGGATCACAGGTGTCCACCATCGCCACCTTAGGATCGTTACTATTGACCTGGGCCGAGGCAACCTTCGTCCCGGTGATCCACAAACCAACCAACACAGCCAGCCCACTGGCCAGGATCGCCAACTTCTTCGTCATGTTCTTGTCCTCCACGAGTGATTAAGTGCGGATTTGTGTCTCCGAACTGACCTGTTTGACCTCGATTCGAGATCCCCGGAACAGCAGGTCAATGGGCCGACAACATAACCCCCTATCCTCCGCGAAATACATCGCAATGATGACTAGTCCTTAGTTACAGTTAACCATATGCATTTACAGCACCTTACAGATGTTACTCCTATAAGTATGCTTACCGGTGATCGCGCTGGACCACCTAAGGGAAGCGCAGAAGCGCGCGTACATCATCGCTGATAATCAGCTCGCTCTTAATGCGGGGTTGGGACGAAGAGCTGTTGCGAATTGAGCTAGCGGCCCTCCAAGGGGAAAAGGACGAAGAGCTGGACAGCTTGCTCGAAGCTCAGGACGCCGCGAACGGGTTGACAGATGAAGACGCAGTTCCGGAACTCCCTCAAACATCGGTATCAGTGGCCGGAGATCTGTGGGCGTTCGGTTCGTGTAGAACCGCGGTGGAATCCGGCGCCTCACTCTACGCTTGCCACTCGTCATCCTGGCAGAGCGAGTTGCAGGAAGCGCACGCCCTTCGCGGCCACGCGATCGATGTTCGGTGTATTGAGGTCAGGACGCCCGTAGCACGCCACGTCAGCATAACCGAGATCATCATGAAGATTATGTTTGGAAGCTTCGGTTACTTATGATTTTTTTGTAACTAGCTCACGCAATTCCTTCCTGCGCGGCCTAGCGACCCACAAGCCGCTGCAGGTGTTCCGGGTATCGCGCGCCTTGCACTGTGATCTTGGATGCCGCGCTTTCGATTTCCTGTATGTCGTTGGATGTCAGCTCCAGGGCGGCTGATCCAAGGTTTTCATCCAGCCGGTGAAGTTTTGTGGTGCCGGGAATGGGAACGATCCACGGCTTTTGCGCCAGCAGCCAGGCAAGGGCGATTTGAGCGGGCGTTGCGTTCTTCCGTTTCGCGATCACGCCGAGCAAATCGACCAAAGCCTGATTCGCTTTTCGAGCTTCCGGTGTAAAGCGCGGGACGCTGTTGCGGAAATCGGAGCTGTCGAACTTGGTGCTCTCGTCAATTTTACCGGTGAGGAAGCCTTTGCCCAAGGGGCTGAACGGAACGAAGCCGATCCCGAGTTCCTCCAGAGCGGGCATCACCTCCGCTTCGGGCTCGCGCCACCACAGCGAGTATTCGCTTTGGAGCGCGGTGACCGGCTGAACGGCATGCGCGCGCCGGATCGTTTGCACTCCGGCCTCAGAAAGACCAAAGTGCTTGACCTTGCCCGCCTCAATCAGATCCTTTACCGCTCCCGCCACGTCTTCGATCGGCACATCCGGGTCAACACGGTGCTGATAGAACAGATCGATGACATCGGTCCTGAGTCGTTTAAGCGAAGCCTCGGCGACTTGCTTGATGTGTTCGGGATGGCTGTCCAGTCCGGCCTGTTTGAAGTTGGTTGGATCAAGTTTGAACCCGAACTTGGTAGCGATCGCCACTCGACCACGAAATGGAGCAAGGGCCTCACCGACCAGCTCTTCATTCGTGAACGGGCCGTACACTTCAGCGGTATCGAACAACGTGACGCCGCGTTCGACCGCCGTGCGAATTAACGAGATCATCTCCTGTTTGTCCGCAGCCGGGCCATATCCGAAGCTCATTCCCATGCAGCCCAACCCGAGGGCCGAGACTTCCAAGTTGCTTTTTCCAAGTTTGCGCTTATGCATCATTTCTCCTTGGGAACTGTTTCCCTCACCTCCAGGTTAGGCGGAAACGAATAAGGCGATTGCCATGACGACGCTAGCAAACGACGCAAACCTGGCGAGGTGCGCGACGACTGCTTTGCGAGCGGAGCTCGGCGGCAAGATTGCCTTTTTTGGTGGATCGGCAGAAAAACAGTGACGGACGTCCCTGGCTGACGCTAACCCGGCGGACCCATCCCATGCCGCGGGCTTCGGGGACCTACGAACCGAGCCTGACCGTGGTCGCTTGCCTTCTTCGCACCGCCTTTGCTCCGAGATAAAGTGAGTGGAAATCTGGAATACAGTATGCTGCGGCCGAAGTCGGCTCGCTCGTCTACTTTATTGCCCTCAGACCAGGCCGTCGCAATTACAGGTTCGGCTTTCTAGATAGATGGCGGCACGCTCGCCTGATCGGCCACGTTCTCCGGTATCATCAGACCGGTGCACATGAGCCGCAACACCTGAGCCGCGTCGGGCGGCAGCCCGACAATCCTGGCATCGAGGCCCGCACCAAGGACCTCCGTGAGCAGGTCCTTCTTGAGGGCAATCCATCCACCTGGCGTTTCGTAACTAACAAGGAAATGCCCTTCCCGCCGCCCCGCCAGCAGTTGCGTCCGGTCATAGGGCTCGGCCTTGTGCTCCGCCACAATCTGCCTGTCGGAAGAGACGAAGTACCGGGCCGGCAGTTCCGGAATCGCCAACGCCTTCGCATCGTGCCCGGATTGGATATACAGCCGTCCGGTTAGGGTGCCGCCGCACCCTTTGCCGGCTAGCTCGCTCTCGATGCGGCCGTAAACGTCTTCGGCGAACTGTTGCGGGTAGTCGTACAACCGTTGTACCTCGCGGTCGATGTGGGGCAATTTCCGCCAGCCGTTCACCCAGGCGAGCTTTGCCGCGTTGGTATCCCTATCGTCAAAGACGTCATCCCGAAATACATCCTCCAGGCTGAATCGCGTCTCGGCATCGTGCTGCAAGGCTTTGAGCGCCATGTGCTCAATGAGATGGGATGGCAACCCGAATATAACTCCGTATGGAGAATAGCCGCCGTCCCCCGGCCTGAAACGCGGGAAATCGTCGCGCAGCAACGGCGTTATCAATCGGTCAATGAGTGCACCGTACTCTTTTAGCAGCTGCACATGTCGCTGTCCCAGGGACGAGTAGACGACATGGCCCTCGCGGGCTTCCTGTTTTGCGTCTCTTACCTCCGTGGCGATGAAAACGTGCTCGATCATGCTGTAAGCGCTCAACAGGTCGAGGCGATTCAGAAACAGCTCGGGATCGGCAGATATGCCCTGACAGATGGCTCCTGCCATGTCGATCCGCATTCGCTCATCGCCGCTCTGCAATGCGCAGTCATAGGCTTTGAGCAGCACCACGAGACCTTGAACCAGCAGTGCGAAATCGAGCGCATTGGAGGTGCGCGTGCGAAGGACGACGCTATGCTCGTTCAGAGACATGCCAGGCACGCCATCCTTCGTGCAGTAGTAACGAATCTGTGAGGTCAGATGCCCGCCGAGCATTCGAACATGGGCCTTCTGGATTTCAAGCGCGTCCGCTTCCGCAAGCGTCTCTCTGACCTGCTGGGCGACCTCGAAATAGGGCGCCAACTCATCGGTAATGAGGCTCTGCGCCAATGGAATCAGCCAGCGCGCATCGCGCACGATTACGGGCTGATCGGCTGGTGAGCCTCTCCAGAGCTCATCGAGCACGCCTTGAATTTCCGCGAGCCGCCCGCCCGCGCTACTCGGACCCTCATCTTGTGTTCCTGCGGCAGGGACCGCGTCCCAGATTCGCATGCTCAGAAACTGGAGACACCGGACTACATACAAGTTGAACAGCGTGTGCGCGTAGTGCATGCGACCGTTGCGACCCGGCCACCGCGTCTGCTGCCAGCAATAAAAGACGCGAATCATCATCTCCGCCGGATGGATAAGGTCGTTATGCAGACCGTGAACCTGACGAGGTCTGAATCCCCCGACCCAGTGCGCTTCTTCCAGTTGGCCCCTGAGACGAGTTTGGACATGAGTTTGGGTGGCGGTCGCCGCGGTGCGTGCAAAGAAACAATCCTCGAAATGGCGGGACAAAAGAGACTGGTCCTGCAGGTACTGGATCGGCTTTCGCTGGGCGTTCAGAACGGCCTCTATACTCTCGACGATATCTTCGCGATGCGTCAGAAACAGTCGCAGCAGCTCGACGTTTGCCTGAAACGGCACCTGACCAAACGGCTTCCCCGTCACGATGCGCCCCCACGATGAATCTGCACGCATTCGAGAGTCGGGCCAATGCGGAGGATGAAAACCATCCTGAGCTTGGTGCGGGAAGTTACTTCACCGCCGGAAGCGCGGCCTTGCCTTCGGCAGCGTGCTCATCGACGGCGATGGCAAAAAATCCGCTCACCGCATAGGTGTTCATGACCGCGACCATATCCATCGCACCACGCTTGCCCCACAATTCGACGACCTTCGCGAAGGTGGCAGAATCGACTTTCTTGTCGTTGAACAGCTGGCGGCCGAAACGGATGACGGCGGCGTCTTTTTCATTCAAACCGGTCAGCGGGCTGTTGTTTCGAACAACGTCGATGACCTTAGCTTCGATTCCAGCCCTAACCCCACTGGCCTCGTGCCCGTTCCACTCGAGGTTATAGTTAGTCGCCCGGCATGCGACCAGAATCGCCAGCTCACGTGCGTGCGCATCGAGCGTTCCCCCCGTCACCGCGGCGTCGTGGAGGTCCAGCAAAGCTTGTCCCACGGCCGGATTATAGGTGGCGAAGGCGAGCGGCCCGCTCACTGTTCCACCCTTGCCAAAGACGTCGACAACTCTCTTTCCCTTGGCGTCCACCTCCGAACTCTTCAGATACGGCAGGCGAGCGCGGGACTGGGCATCGAGGTCGGCGGGGAGCTTCGCTTGCGCATATGCGATCAGAGACGCCAAGGCTGCGATCAGAATTACAGCCCACTTCTGGGAGGACGGAGCAAGGGTCATATGTGTTTTCTTCCTCCGTTGATTCTACTTCCTTCGCTGGGCGATCTGGGGGGAGCACCGCGCAGGTATCTCTTGGGGAGGTGCGCCAGGGATACTTTGGAAGCCACCAAATAGCTTCCGGCCCGTCAGGTAGCCGCAATTCTCGGCCGACTAACAGTCCCTAGTAAGGAAAAGACTACGGCGCATCCGTCGAAACTATCAACGTTAAATAACAGGAGCCGGGATCCGCGTCGCGGTGCGGAACTGAGGCAGTTCGTGTCCCGGTTAACCAGTTTTATCTCTCTAAGAGTGGTAGGAGCGCCTCGCGCGCCGGCGGAAGGTGTTGATCGACGGCGTTCAGCATGAAGCCTACCCTGAAGTAATCGCCCATGATCATCATCATTTGGACCGTGCGCTGACGCCCGAAATGGCTCACCATCTTTACCCAGAGTTCACTGCTGACCCGGTGTTCGCGAAACAGTGCGCGCCCGAAAGTGATCAGCGTCGCATCCTTGTCGGACAGCCCCGCCACGTCCCTGTTGTACTTGACCACATCAATCACCGATTGTTCCAGGCCCTGCCGCCGACCCGCCGGCTCGTGCGAGGACCATTCGTACTGCTGGTCAATCTCCCTGGCGGTAATCAGGACCGCGAGCTGAAAATACCGAGCACCTACCGGGCTCTTCTCACCTGACGGGATACCAAGATCGAGTTCCCTCGGGCTGTAGACCGTGACGTGGGTCGGCCCCGGCGCTGGCATGAAGTTGGTCCTCGCGGCCAGAAGGCGTCGCGCCTCTTCGTCCAGGTCTCCCGCGGTAACAGGGGGCAGCCGCGAGAGCGTCACCGGATCGATATCAGGTGGTAGCGACTTCTGGGCCTGCGCGACCACGGGAAGCGCAGCAAGGAACAGGGCGCACAATCGGATCCTCATAACATCACCTCCTCCGTTAACGGGACGATGTACTCTAGTGCCGGATCTGGGACGAGGCGTTCCCCAGTTCGGGAACACTGCAATCGCCTCGCTCTGCGATAAGCCCCGCGTCCGGATTCAGATTGCGCGTTACCATTCGTGTCGGCAGCACCCACGGCTCCACCAGCACCTCAGGGTCTTCGACCGTAACGTCATACAGGAGCACATCGCCTTGGCGCGTGAATCGTTCGACAACATGCATCTCGCCGGAGTGGAAGAAACCGCCGCGTCCCAGCCATGTCGCATCGGTGAACCCGACGGAGTCGAGAACCAGCGTGTCGCCTTCCCAGCGTCCCACGGTATCTCCTAAATAGGTGTACTCGAAGTTCGGGTCTTTGGTGCGCTTTCGGCCGTCCGTCGGAATGATGCGAAACTCGCCGTATCCACCGCCGGCGTCACCACCGGTATAGATAAAGATCACGTCTTTGTCCGTCTGGATGATGCGGCGGGGTGCGCCCTCCCGCGGAACTCCCAGCGGCTGGCAGGTCATGACCGGGTCATACTTGTTGGTCCACATGTCGAGCTGCTGAACTTTGTCCCAGTGCTGGGGCTTGTACACCGGACGACCCAAGCCGCCGAACCGCGAAGGCGAGTAGAGCTCAAAATCGTACGTCTGATTGTCCTGCCGGGTGACGTCGGATTTCTGCGTCGGACCCCGCCGGCGTCCGCCGCCAGTCATGTAGTTCCCGATCCAGTCTGTATAGGTCCAATTGCCTGTCAGATCCGGGTGAGCGCCTAAACGCGGCGTAGGCGCGGACTTGTTTACCGCAGCCTCCGTCTTGGCAATCACCCCTCGCGGGAGTTGCCCAGTGGCTTTGATCGCAGACTGCACACTGGCGGGCACGGGCGCGACCACATACACGTTGCCGGTCTCTGTCTGCTCCGTCGTCAGGTCGCGGACGACCGTGCCGTTCCGCCGCTCGACCAGCTTCCCGGCGTAGAACACTTCGATCTTGTTCAGCGGGTTGTTCCAATCCTCGTAGTTGCTATAGGTGAACTCTGTGGTCGTCGTTCCCTGCTTGACCACCACCCGCTCGGTCATGAACTTCGCATCCAGCGTGGCTGTTGCAGTCGCCCCCTGAACGCCAGGAATCGGGAACGTCACCACCGGCTTACCGGCCTCCCACGAGACCGATGTTTGGCCCACCTTCGCGATACCGTCCGCGAAAAGAGTGCCCGGGTTGGCTCCCAGCCAGAATGTCTCGATCGTCCCCGCCACTGCGGCCTTGGGCGCACCCTGAGGACTCGCCCAAAAGCGGATGAGCCGCTCCTCGACGGCCGCTGGCATTGGCGTCGCCTTTCCCTTAGTGGGACCGATCTCGGCACCGGGTGTGTCTTCGTTCCAGGCGTACAGCCCACTGACCACCTCGACGTTCGAATACGTCTGTCCGTTCGGACGCGTGCAGGCGTATTGAATCCGCTGGCTGAAGCTCTGGTAATTGGTGCTGACTCGATATCTCGTCAGCGTGCAAGGTTGTCCGTCGACCTGAATCGTGCCTTTGCCCTGGTATTCAAGGGATGCGACCATGTCGCGTTCATCATGGCCTTTCAGCATACCCATGCCCCACATCCACTTGAAGAGCACGGCCTTCAAGTCTTTGGCTTCCGCTGCGGGTGTATAGGGTTCGGCATTTCCCCCGCGGCCCTGCGCATCGGCTGTCAACGACGCGCCGATTGTGAGAACGACGGCGATCGCGATTCGCGTCCAAAAACTCCTTAGTCGAAAGCCCATGATGGCACCCCTTTGGGTCAGGTCACTCCCCAACGGAGATCGAGTGTATCACCGCGACCACGGCGGTTCAAACCGTCTTCTTCCGGTTACGAGCAAACGACGCTAATCCCAATATGCGATCAGTCGCCCCATGACAAACATGGAAGTCCAAAGGACCAACGAGAGAATCGCGGCGACTTTGGCTTTGGTGGGGATGACCGGGGACCGATCGAGCTCTTCGGTCTTACTGTAAACAATTGGGCGGAAGATCAAGGCGTGCACGCCGATCAAGCCCAAGATGATCATCTTGGTCCAGAAGAATGGATTGGGAGCATACGTTTCCGCCTTAGATGCGGCTAGCAGCAATCCCATGGCGATCATGGTGGTTCCGCCGACACGTTTCCATGGACGTAAGCTGGTCACCATCTCGCTGATGGTCAGGCTCTTAAAAGTGAGCCTCAGAAGACGCAGGTCGGTCGCAAGAATCATCCCGCCGAACAGAGCGATGCACGCCAGATGAATCGACAGAACGATAGGGTATGCCAGCACCGATTCGCTGAACCCCGTGAGAAAGCCAATACTCTGGATGGAATGAGCGGTGGGCATGGCCTCTATACCAGGAACCCTGTGAAAATCCCTCCGAACACGACCGACACCCATAGCAGCAGGGACACGGTCGCCACCAACTTGCTCAAGAGAGGTGGCGGATTCTCCATGGTCGCCACTTTTCTATGGACTGTGAAATTGTAAATCAGCGCCGCCGCGAGCACATACATCTTAATCGGAAAGATCAGGTTAACCCGATAAATATCGGTCTGCGACAAAAACAGCGCGACACCTGAGAACACGACGAATAGCAGTGCGATCAAAGTCCACAACTCGGTGTACCTCAGAATCCGCGCAGCAGTCTCACGCCGCAGTCCGAGGTTCAACATCCGAAAGTCCACGAGTGCGATCGATCCAATCGCTACGGCAAACCCACCGATGTGAACACACTCCGCTAGCGCGAACGTCCATTCGTTGTTGTTGAGAGTATCGGCGATCGCGTTCTCAAGAAGCATCCTCCCTAGATCTCCCTTCTCTTCTGCCGGGATGGCCTACCCCGCGCGGGCCCTCACTCGATTGTCTTAAGGACAGAGCCTAGCACACGTTCCACCAAGTTCCCCTCTTCCATCCGGCAGCGCGCCGTGTGAGAGATTCCCATATGTCCTCGCTACCGACGTGACGTGAAGTAGCTCTTTTGGGCTGCCGTCCACGATTGCACGCGGGTTTTGTACCACTCCACGACTTTGCGATGCTCTGGAGAGACGTCGCGGGTTTCGCGGGGATCTGACGCGAAATCGAACATTCGCGACCGTCCCGAGCCCAAATCGTAGATATATTTGTAGCGGCCGTCTCGAAGACCGAGCAGCCCCAGTGAATAGTCCGCGAAAAACAGCGCCATCCGAGGCTTACCGTTGAGGGCCGATTCCCCCTGAAAACCACTTTGCGGCGGCAGTCCGAGTAGATCGAGCACGGTCGGCGCGATATCGACTAGGCTCGTGACGGTGGTCGTTCGGATTTCTCCACGAACCATCCCAGGCACAGCGACCACTAGAGGCACGTGGATGTTCTCTTCCTAAAGGAAAAACGTGTGGCCGCAATTGCCCTCGTGCTGCCCGAACCGTGATCTCCGTAGATGATCCATAGCGTATTCTCGGCCAAGCCACGCATGCGAAGTCCGTCGATGAGCGCGCCGAGAGACGCGTCGCCATAAAGCAGAGCATCGGGGACGAACTGCGCGAACGGCCGGTATGGAGGGCGCACCAACCGTGATGGTCGTTCGGACTTTCGGCCAACGGGCGATGGCGCGAGATAGGCCGCTTCTCCCGAAACCTGTGGACTTATTTCGGTCCCCGGCTTGCAGGCCCAGCGGCCCGTTCCTCGGCACGGGCTCCGGCGAGAATGCCTTCCAGGCCAATATTGCCTTCTTGGCAGGCGTACTCGTAAATCTGGTCCGGAGTGTGTTTCAGGGGGATCATCAGGCTCCATGGCTTCATCCAGGTCTCCGGATCATTGATCGTGATTTCGTATTGCAGACTCTCCGGGCCAGTGCGGGTGAAGCGCTCAATCACGTGAAGCTTGTCGCTCGACGCACCCATGAAGCTGGCAGGTTTGTAGTTGGTTGTATCGACGACCAGCGTATCGCCTTCCCAATGGCCGCGCGAATCCCCAAGCCAGAGCCGGACCGTGGATGGAAGGTGCGGACGTCCATCCAGCGGAATGATGCGGACGTCGTGAATCATCTCCGTCTCGAAGGCCACTACGTTGGCCGTCTGGACAATCTGAGAATAACTTTGGTAACCCGCCGTCAACTGCGGCGAGCCGTAGGTGATGCAACGTTCCTGCAGGGCTCGACCCTCAGGGCCGTCGGCCCGGCGGGAATACTCGAATCCATTGGCAGCTCGTCTCTTTTGTCCCTCGGCTGTCATCGCTGGCAGGCGCCCATCGGCCGGGTCTGTGATCAGCGAGGTTCGGTTTTCCCATTCCCTCTCGACGGTCCATACCGAGCTGTAATCGCCTGTCTCGCCGTCGACGCTTTTGAATCCTGAAGTTGTTCCTTTGACGTTTGCCCAGACGGTTCTGTAGACGGTATCGCCGAACGCCGCGTCTGAATTGCCGTTGCCGAAGAGCTCATGCGCCTTCTTCTTAAGGGCCGACACTTCCTGATCCGTCAGCACCGCACGTCCCTCTAATTCCCTTGGCCGCTCGAGCGGAGTGGCGATGTTGTTAGCCCAAACTCCCTGAAGATCCGCGTGGCCGTCCGCAGTTCTGGGCGCTGTCCAGGTCTGCTTGACGGACTTGGTTGCCGCCGGCTCCGCCTGTGGCGCGACTTGTCCCTGAGCCATTGCCGGCACTATTGAAAAGAGAAGCGCGGGGAATCCGAAACCGAGGTATCGATAGTTCATCGTCCCTCCATCTGCGTGTTAAGTATACGCCTTGCGGGCCACAGCTGCGACCGTCAAGGGCACCCGGCAAAACTGGACATTTGCCTAGCATGAGGATCTGTGGAAAGCTTCCGTGAATGCTCGATATCGGGCACTTCCCGTGACCCGACGCCGGCTCCTGGCGGCAACAAATTGATTTGCTTACTACTTCGCAATCGATCTTCACAGGCAAGGCGGCGGGGATAGATTCCTGAAACATTGAGTCGTGATTCTCGTTGACTAAGGAAGAGGAAACTGCGATGCCCCAAGTGTCCCCGAACGTCACGCGGCCGATGGTAAAAGGCCTGTTTGTAACGACGTGCCTGCTCTCTGTTGTCTCCTTGTACACCACCGAGCAAGGGATGGCGCGCTATCTATCGGTCTGGTTCGCCTTGATTGCTTCGCTTGGTGTGCAAGGCGCGCTGGTGTTTGTCGCATGGCTCATCGGGTTGACCAGTCCCGGCGCGCGTTGCTCGGCGCGGTGTACGCGATTACGGCGACAGTGTCGATCGCGTTTTCTTACGTCAGCCTGTACACTTGGTTCTCAGCGCGCGACCGCCCTGCGACCGTCGAGCGAAAGTTGTACGACGAGCTGAATAGCGCGGCAGGAAGAACGCAGGAGTTGCTCGCAGCAGCCACTGCCGAGGCACAGAAGCACGTGCTGGCGCTCGGGAAAATGACAACGGCCGAGAAATCCGTCGGCTTCATCTCCCGCGCACAGGATGCCGACCCGTACTTGGCGCAGGTCCGCGAAGCGGTTGCCAAGGAGGCCCAGACTTATTCGGCCGCCTACCCTGAGGGTACCGGCCTGGGCCTCCGCTACACCGCCTTCGACCGTTACACCAAGCTGGCGAGTCAGTCGCTCGAACGCCTGCAGGCTGCGCAAGGCAGGATTGACGGCCCGGCCGCAGCTTGTACCAGTCGGGTTCGCGGATCAAAAGGATCCGCGAGCACACCTTAACGCAGAAGCCCCATCTGAAATTTCAAATTCGCGCTCTGGAGTTGAAAATCATACCGTGACGTTAGATGCTGGATTTCTGCGCTCGTCTTATTGAGCTGAGCCTGCCCTAACTCGACAATCGAACTGAGCCCCAGATCGTAGCGCGATTGCGCGAGATCCAGCGCGAGGTTGGCTTGCGCTAGCAGCTGATCCGTGAGTCCGATGCGCTGATAGGCGTTGTTGGCGTTCAGCCACGCGACGTTTACGTCGTGGGCGACACGATTCTCGGCATCGTGCAAGCGCTCCGCAGCGGCTTGCGCGCGCAATTCAGCCTCGCTCCGGCGCGCCGCGAACAAGGAGCCGTTGAACACGGGAATCGTTACGTTGATTCCGGCTGCGGCGTAACGTCCATGCAGGTTTGAATCGTGCGCCGGTACTCCGCCCGCAGCGGCTGCCCCGCTGACCACGGGACGCACAAGAGCGCGCTCGGCCTGTGCGAACTGCAGTGCGGCATCGCGGTCCAGGCGCAATCCCGAGAGTTCCGGACGCTGTTGGAGCGCCTGCTGGATAAGGCCGGTGGCATCGGGTTCTGGAGCAGCAGCCACCACCGCTTCGGCCAGATCGAACGTCTGAGGGCCGTTCATACCCAGGGCGTTCGAGAGATCGGTGAAGGCTTCCTGCACTTCGTTCTCAGCCGTCGAGAGCAGCAGTTTCGCCTCGGATAGATTCACGCTGGCGAAGCTGACGTCGAGCTGAGATTTCAGGGCACTCTGAAATAGCGCGGTCACCTGATCCACGACTAACTGGCGGGCGGTGACGGTCTCCTCGGCTGTCTTCACCACAGCCTGCGCGCGCAGTGCGCGAAAATATGCGCGATCGACTTCCAGTAACACCGACGCGCGAGCCGTGACCTCGCCGGACTCTTGCGATTGCTCGTGTAGCTTACTGGATTCCACCAGATGGCTGGTACGTCCAAAATCGGTAACCAGCTGTTGCAGCGACACACCTGCGGCCGCGCGGTTCAAGACGTTCGGGGCATTCAGAAATCCCGCGGCGATGCGGCTGTTATCGACGGCTCCTACCGCCGTCGCGCTAGCGGAGAGTTGCGGATAATACGCCGAACGGGTTTCACGAATCACCTGCCCCGCAGCCTGTGTTTGCAGATGCGCCCCTGCGATCTGCGGATGCTGCTGGACTGCCAGGGCTTCGGCCTCCTGTAAAGTGAGCTTGCGCGGCGCTTGCGCAAAGGCGGATGCGGCTAGAAGCAAGAGCGAAAAATACTTCATGCCACCTGCTCCTTGCGGCCGTAGACCAGAAGATAGGCCGCCGGCACGATGAACACGGTCGCAACAAGAGAAACGGTCAGGCCTCCGATGATCGCGATGGCAAGCGGCGCATATGCCTCGCTGCCGGTGCCCATCTTGAGCGCCATCGGCAGTAGTCCGAACAGCGTCGCCATAGACGTCATCAGCACAGGGCGTAGCCGGATGCGGCAGGCATGCGCCACGGCTTCCCGCACGGGTTTACCTTCGTCTCGCAGGCGATGCGTGAAATCGACAATCAGGATGCTGTTGGATACCACGATCCCAGTCATCATGATCACGCCCAACAGACTCTGGACATTAAGAGTCGTGCCGGTGGCGGCCAGAATCAGAATCACGCCGGCCAGCCCAGGCGGCACGGCCAGCAGAATTAGCGCTGGATCCAGGAACGAACGGAACTGCGCCACCAGGATTAGATACAGCAGCAATACGGAGAGCAACAGCCCGTAGCCGAAACTCCTGAAGGAAGCGCGCATGCCCTGCACCATGCCACGCACGTCCACCCGGAGTCCCTCCGGAATCTGGATGCCGGATACAATACGATCCACGGCAGCGGTCACGTGTCCGAGATCTTCGCTCCTCGGTTGCACGTACACGTCGATCGTGCGGCGGAGCGCATAATGATCGACCTCAGTGGGTGCCTGGATGCGTTGAATGTCGGTGACCGCATCCAACTGCGTCGGCTGAGCGCGTCCAGCCGAATGCAGCGGGATGTTTCTGAAATCGGTCAGAGTCTTGACCGTGTTCTCTGGATATTGCACAGTCAGCATGTAATCATTGCCTGATTTGGGATCGACCCAGTAGCTGGGCGCGATCATCTGATTCGATGTCAGCGCCGTGATTACATTGCTGACAATTTCTTTCTGCGCCAGGCCCAACTGAGCGGCCTGGGTCCGGTCGATATTAACTTTGATCGCCGGATAGTCCAGATCCTGCGGAGTGTAAATATCCTGAACGCTGGGCTCCTTGCGTAATTGCTCGCCGATCTGTCCGGCGATGTCATAGGCGCCTTTCATGTTCTGCCCGCTGACCTGAATATCCACGGGCGCGGGAAGACCGAGATTGAGCACCGCGTCCACCAATCCGCCGGATTGAAAGTAAGCGGATATTTCCGGGATCTCACGATTAATCCGAGTGGAAATCTTCTGCATGTAGTCGTAGCTGCCGCCGCGGTGTTCGGGCTTGAGTGCCACCTGCACGAACGCCGTATGCTGTGCTGAGTTCTGTGAATAGATCGCCGAGAAGCCCGGCGTGGTGCCGATGTTTGAGACGATCATCTGCAAATCATCCGGAGCGACGGTATCGCGAATCAACTGCTCGACTCTGGCGACCTTCTCATTGGTCAGCTCGATGCGCGTTCCGGAGGGTGCCTTCATGTTGATGGTGAACATCCCGGAGTCGGTCCGCGGGAAAAACGCGAGACCGATCGACGGATACAGGAATCCCGTAGCTAGACAGGCCACCAGCGTCACAGCCACCACTGTTTTCGGGACCCGCAACGCATACGCGATCAAATGATCGTAGCGGCGCAGCATCCAGTCAAAGCCATGGTTGAACCAGTGGTGGAATCGTCCGCTGGATTGGTGACCGGTGAGGAAGCGCGAGCCGAACAGCGGCACGACCGTCAACGCTACGAAGTAGGAAGCGAATAATGAAATGATCACCGCGGCGGCCAGGGCCGTAAACAGAAACTTGCTGACGCCGTACAGAAACGTCACCGGAAAGAATACGACGACGGTGGTCAGCGTGGCAGCTAGCACCGGCAGCGCGACTTCACTCCCGCCCAACTCGGCCGCCTTGTGGGGGTCCATGCGGTGCTCCAGATGGCGAAAAATGTTCTCCAGCACCACAACCGAGTTGTCGATGATGCGCGAGAACGCCAGCGCCAGACCGCCCAGCACCATCGTATTCACCGTTCCTCCGCCCACCCACAAGATTAGAAATGTTGCCAGAGCGGCCAGAGGAATCGACAAGCACACCGCGACTGTGGCGCGAAAGCTTCCCAGAAACAGCAGCACCATCAGAGACGTGAGCAGCAGGCCGATGCCGCCTTCGTGCAGTAGGGTATCGATGGCCGCCCGAACGAACTGAGCCTGGTCGAACACTGCACGTGCCGTCAATGTTTTCGGTACGTCGGTCAGATGCGCGACCACGTTCTTCACGCCGTCCACAATGGAAAGCGTATTAGTGTCGCCGCCCTGCTTGAGGATGGCAAGATACACGGCCTTCTGCCCGTCTACGCGGACGATGTTCTGCTGGATCTGCTGCGCATCCTTTGCCTCGCCGACGTCGGCGACGGTCACATATCCGTTCCCTTGCGTCTTGATCGGAAGGAGATTGATGTCATGTGTCGTGTCGAGCTGGCTATTGGTGTAGATGCTGTAATCCAGCGGCCCTATGCGCACGTCACCGGCCGGCAGGATCAAGTTGGAATCGTTCACCGCTCGGACCACGTCCATGGGGCTGAGCTGGTGCGCCTCCAGCTTGTGGGGATCCACATAGATCATGATTTGCCGGTAGGTGCCGCCGAACGGCTGGGGAACGCTCGCTCCCGGCACGTTGGCGATCTGGTTGCGAACGGCGTATTGAGCGTTGTCGCGCAAGGCAGCCTCGTTCATTCCTTCCCCCGCGACGGTCACGAGGCACACCGGGAGGCTGGATGCGTCAAACTTCAGCACCACGGGCGGCAAGGTTCCTGGAGGCAGTCGGCGCAAGTTGGCTGTCGCTAAGCTCGAGATCTGGCTGACCGCCGCGTCTCCGTCGGTTCCCGGCTGGAAATAAACTTTGATCAAACTTACGCCGGGCAGCGATCGCGATTCTATGTGTTCCACGTTGCTGGCCAGTGTGAAAAATCTCTCGTAGCGACCGGTGATATCGGCCTCGATCTGCTCCGGCGGCATGCCGTTGTAGAAAGTCGCCACCACGGCCACGGGGATATTGATCGTAGGGAACATATCCACAGGCAAGCGAACCAGGCTGACCGTGCCCACCACGGTGATCATCAGGCAGACCACGATGATGAAGTACGGATTGCGGATGGAAAAGCGCGACATGCTATTTCGCCTCCTGCGGCTTCACGCGCAGCCCCGGACGCAGCCCGGTGGTTTTGCCGACGACCACCAGGTCGCCGTCGTTCAGTCCGCTGAGT
>Ga0068855_100003847_pt1 | contig 18347 bp, 14 predicted proteins | sample KBSCornC52_FD_66592 | JGI IMG/M metagenome (GOLD analysis project Ga0068855, IMG submission 66592) | Corn rhizosphere microbial communities from Kellogg Biological Station, Michigan, USA - KBS Corn C5-2 | ecosystem: Host-associated > Plants > Roots > Rhizosphere > Soil ...
CTATCTCACTCCCGAACGCGTGTATCGAAGTCATCCGAGAGTCTGATCCAGCAAACACGATTCGGAAGGCGATAAGAAACGGCGCCAGCCACAGGAAACAGAAAGCGATGTAAGACCGGCGGTTCGCGGCAGCCATAAGCCTCTTCCGGGAGCAAAAACTGACCTGGTACCTATCGCGCCAGAAACGGACACAGCGGAACGACACAGTCCCCGCTCTCTGAACGGCTCATTATATGAATCTGGATTCACTCGGGATCACTCGGAGGCGTCACGTGACGCTTCATCCAGGCCCAACGGCCACTGCCAACTCATCGGCACAGGAATCACCTTAAATACCCCGATTCGCTGTCTTGACAATGGGGGTCACTATAGTCGATGACGTGGGAAATGTGCTCTACAGCCAGGAGGGCACAGCAGTCGTGGCGACGAAGAACGGCAGCTTTACCATCCTAACTGTGCCCGGGTCGGTCGAGACCCATGCCAGCGGCATAAGCAGCCTTGACCAGATCGTCGGCTACTACCTCGACAGCACATCTGCATCGTATCGCGGCTTCCTTCGCCGTTGACCTGGGAGCCCACGCGCGGCGATCGTTCGCAACGGGCCCCGCACTACTGCTGGCCAAATGCAGGTCGAACGAGGACCTCGAGAGGTTGGCCGGTTCCTGCATGCTCCGGCGGGTCCACTTACCGGGAGGGACAGCGGCTCATCGATGCAGCCGGAACGCGCCATCTTTGACTTCTCCCCGTCAAAGCGCGCACACCGGATTCCGGCAATTCAAGGACGAACGGAGTAGCACGCCGCCTTCTCGATCCTCGAAAAGCAGCCGAATCCCGTCCGGGTGGTTCGAGTCCTGTATGGGGTACATACGCAAACGAGGCCGCGAATCACGCTAGATTCGCGGCCTTGATAGCGTCTGACCCCAGCCAGGATCGGGCGGGCGATTGCGCGTTATTCTCCGGCTAATGCCTCGCGGATGGCGGCGCTCACGGCTTCGTCGCACGCCTCCTCCGCCTGCGTCCCTCCGATATTCGTTGCACTGATTGCGCCGACGCGGCTGCCGAGGCCGATCCAGATCGACAGGTAGTTCATCGTGTTGCTGCCGTTGTGGTTGAGCGCCCTGCCGCCTGCCCAGGGCCGGGCGACCACGAACCAGCCGAGCGCGTATTCCCCTTCGAAGGGCGGGGTGTGGAGCGTTTTCAGAGTTTCCGGCTTGATGAGCTGGCGGCCGCCGGCGCGGCCGTCGAAGTGGAAAACCACGTACTTCGCCAGGTCCTCCAGGGAGCAGTGTACGGTTCCGGCCGGGCCGATGACCAGCGGGTTGTCGGCGTCGGGGCCAGGCGGCACGGGTATCGGTCCCCTGGCGGTCAGCTCGTGCGGCCAGGGCTGATTGACCTTGCCCGGCGTCGCCATCCATCCGAATCCCGCGCTCTTCATTCCCAGCGGCTCGAACAGCCGCCTCCGAATCAGATCCTCCCACGCCTCGTTCGTGACCCGCTCCGCCATCGCCCCGGCGATCACGTATCCGCGATTCGCGTAGAGGAATTTCGTGCCGGGCGGGCTGGCGGGCGCTTCCCTCAATGCCAGTTGGACGTATTCGACCCGTTGCTCCCGCAGGGACTTTCGCGACCGGCGATAGTCCGGCGAGCCCATAGGAATCGTCGCCGCAGGCATGCCCGCGTGGTGCGAGAGGAGCATCTTCAGGGTGACGGTCCTGTACTCCGGCCGCATCTCCGCCGACAGCTCCGGGAATACGTCGCCGATAGTTGTGTCCCACTTCAGCTTGCCCTCGTCGACCAGCATCCCGATGAGAGTCGCGGTCATCGACTTCGTGCAGGAGCCGATATGGAACGTGTCCGCAGCCGTGACGGGCGTTGGGTCGCCGGCCTTGCGCACACCCGTGACGACCACGTCTCCCACCTTCCCATCCACAATCGTCACAACGGCAAGTGCGGGAAGGTTGTGCTTTTGGCGAATCGCATCCAGCGTGTCGCGGAGGGTGGGAGAAGCTGTGGCGGATTCCAACACGAAGGCACAAAGGCACAAAGAGAGACAGAGAAACCACGAATGGACACGAATGGACACGAATAAGTGCGAGGCTCTGGAGTGTTCGTGCGCCTTCGTGAACGTTTTTGCTTGCATGGCTTTTCTTGGTGTCTTTGTGTCTTCGTGTTGAAAACCGCTCTCAGAACTTCGCCATTTTGTCGCGGCGGCGCTTCTGCTCTTTGTAGAGGTCCTGGAAGAGCTTGAATTTCGCTTTGTGGTAGGCGGCGGTGTCCGAGCGCGGGGCGACTACCTTCTCCGCGCCGCTCATCGCCTTCATGGCCGCATAGATGTTGGGGTAGAGGCCCGCGCCCGTGGCGGCGAGAACCGCCGAGCCGAGGAGGACGGCCTCCGGCTCGCGAGGCAGGACGATGGTCGTGCCGGTCGCATCGGCGTGCTCCTGAAGCCAGAGCGGGTTCTTCGTCCCGCCGCCGGTCACGAACATCTTGTCGATCTTGTAGCCGCCCCTGTTCAGCGCCTCGATATTGTCGCGGATTCCGTAGGCGACCGCCTGAATCGTGGCGTAGTAGCGGAGCGCCTGCGAGGTGATGGTGGTGTCGAGGTTGAGCCCATCGTAGAGGCCGCGGTAATGCGGGTCGGCCATCGGCGAGCGGTTGCCCAGGAAATCCGGCAGGATGTGGAGGTCCTTTACGATGGATGGGCCTGCGCCTGATTCGGCCTGGATGCGGGCGATCTCGTCGTTCAGCAGTTCATAGACCGTCCGCCTGCGCCGCTTCGCCTCCGCCGCAAGTTTTGCGCCGTTCGCGTGGTCGGCGATGACGTGGTCGATGGCGCTGCCGGCGGTCGTCTGGCCCGCCTCGGTGAGCCACATGCCGGGGACCATCGCTCCGTAGTAGGGTCCCCACACTCCATCGATATACCTCGCCTCGCGGGAGACGGCCATCAGGCAGTTGGAGGTGCCGCCGATGAGGGCGAGCGCCGATTCGAGGTCCTTCAGGTCCGTCTTCTTCCTGTTGGCCCAGACCGCGCCGAGCAGTCCGAGGCCGCCCGCATGCGCGTCGATGATTCCGACGCCGACAGCGCAACCGGTGGAGAGGCCCAGCTCGCCCGCCGCGGCGTCCGTGAGGCAGCCGAGACGCTCGCCCATGGGTCGCACATCGTCGACCACCTTGTCATCCTCGAACACGTCGCCGAGGCCGATCTTCTTGAAATACTTCCGGTCCCACTCGCCCTTTCTGCCCTCGTGGCCGAGAAAGGTCCACTTGCAGACGGAGGTGCAGAGGCTGCGCGCGTCCACGCCGGTCGAGCGCCAGGTGAGGAAGTCCGCGAGATCGAGGAACTTGCCGGCGCTGGCCCATGTGTCCGGCAGGTGGCGCTTCAGCCATTTCAGCTTGGGCGTCTCCATCTCCGGCGAGAGGCGACCGCCCACGAACTTGAGCACATCGTGGCCGCCCTCGTTTATCTCGGCCGTCTCGATCAGCGCGCGGTGGTCCATCCAGACGATGATGTTGCGCTCGTCCACGCCCTCGTCGTTGACGGCGAGAGGCGCGCCCGTACGGTCGAGGACCACCAGCGAGCAGGTCGCGTCGAAGCTGATTCCGGCAACAACGTCCGGCGCGATGACCGCCTCTTCCCTGCATTGGCGCACGACCTTACTGATGGCGCGCCAGACGTCGTCGGAGGACTGCTCGGCATAGTCCGGCTTCGGCTGCCACATGCGAATGGGCTCGACCGCCGAGGCCAGCATCTTGCCGCCCGCGTCGAAGATTCCGGCGCGCGCGCTCCCGGTCCCCACGTCCACGCCAATCACGTACTGCTGCCCCAACTGATCTGTCATCACGCCGTCCTCCGCATGCCCAGGTTCGCATCATTGTTCTCGTCCTGGTCGTCAGTCTCCTGCGCGAGCGGCAGTCAGAGGAATTGCGGCGCACGGAACGGAATCACGCTTCCGGAGGCACACGGATTTGTTCGACCTGCTGATTCGCGATGCGGAGATACTCGACGGAACCGGCGCACAGGCATATCTCGGCAATTTGGCCGTGAAGGAGGGCCGAATCGCCGCTATCGGCTACATTCCACCGGATGCCCGGTCCGCCTCGACACTCAACGGTCAACACTTGACACTCTCCCCTGGATTCATCGACATCCACACGCATGCGGACATCGCGCTTCTGGCCCGCCCGCAGCACCTTCCAAAGGTCATGCAGGGGGTCACGACGGAGGTATTCACGAACTGCGGCCTGGGGTTCGCGCCCTGCACGCGGGAAGGGCTGGCGATCCAGCGGGAGTACCTGGGCGGAATCTTCGGGGATGACGAGGGGGTCGACTGGGGCTGGCGGACCGTCGCGGACTTCCTCTCGCGCTACGAAAAGCAGGGGAGCGGGACCAATATCGCCTACCTGATTCCGCACGGCACCGTCCGCGTCTCCGTGATGGGGATGGAGGCGCGTCCGGCGACGGCGGAGGAGCGGGGGCGGATGGAGGCGATGGTCCGCGAGGGGATGGAGCAGGGCGCGTGGGGACTCAGCACCGGGCTCTGGTACGCGCCGATGTCCCACGCCGATCGGGCCGAAAACGTCGCCCTCTGCCGCGCAGCCGGCCTCTTCGCCACGCATCAGCGCTCCTACGATTCCGGAATCTTCGCCGCGACCGAAGAGACCCTCGCCATCGCGAAGGAGGCCGGCGTCCCCGTACAGCTCTCGCACCTCCAACTCAGCGGCGCGGATATTGTGGGGCGGGCGGAGGAGGTCCTGGAGCTGCTGGACCGGGCGAGGGCGCGTGGCGTGGACGTTACGTGGGATTCGTACCCGTACGCGGCCGGCTCGACCCTCGTGCAGGCGCTCCTTCCCCCATGGGCTACGGACGGCGGTCCGGAATCGACGCTGCGCCGGCTGCATGACGAGCAAACGGTGGCGAGAATCGAGTCGGAGCTGGCCTCGTCCGGACGCGACTGGAGCCGAACCGTGCTGGCCGGAGCAAGGTCCACCACGAATCGGCCGTATGAATCGCTGGCTTTCACTGAGATAGCCCGGCGGCGAGGGCTATCGGTCACGGAATTCGTGGTGCGACTTGTGGTAGAGGATGAGTTGCAGGCGTGCTTTATTGGCCACACGCAGGACGAGCGGGACGTGCGCGAGGTCCTCCGCCATCCGTCTCAGATGGTCGGCAGCGACGGCCTCCACCTGCCCGGCAAGACGCACCCGCGCCTCTACGGGACGTTTCCGCGAATCCTGGGCGAGTATGCGCGCGAGCGGCGCGATGTCTCACTGGCGGAGGCAATTCGCAAGATGACATCCGCCCCGGCCGCCCGGCTCGGGCTGAAGGATCGCGGAACGCTGGAAATCGGGAAGGCGGCGGACCTGGTCCTTGTCGACCCGAAGACTGTGCGGGACACTGCAACATATGAAGACCCCTTGCGGTTCCCGGAGGGGATCGTGGGTGTTTGGGTGAACGGCGTGGCAGTCAAGCGGGACAACGAAGCGACGGGGGCATTGCCAGGTAGAGTGCTGAGGAAGCCAACGGCTTGTTGACCGCGAATTACGCGAATGGCCGCGAATAACGGCGAACAGCATTTTGCCCGCGAAACACGCGAAAAGACGCGAAAAGGGCTGCTGAATCTCGTGCATTTCTATGTGCCTCTGCGTCCCTGGCGAGGCGGGAGGTGATAATAGGCTATGGATAACATCGAGACGACGATTCAGGACCTCACGCTGATGCTGATGTATGTGAGCTCGTGGGAGGAGCCGCCGGGCGGCGCTCGCAAGGCTTGGAAGGGATTCAGCTATGAGGCGATGGATGCGCTGCTTCAGGAGGAGCTAATTGCGAGTAAGAAAGCGGACAAGGCGGTCACGTTGACGACGGACGGTGTGGCGGAGGCGCGCAAGCTGCTGAAGAAGCATGGCTTCGAGGTCGAGGAGGCGTGATTCGGCGGGTCGTCTCGTTTTGCCTTCTGGTATTTCTTGCGGCAAGCGCGTGTGCTCAGCATAACAAGTCACCGAAGAGTATGGTGGTTATACTGGTTCCCGGCTTGCGGGCCGAGGATTTGTTGAGCCGCGACTCCTACCTGCGAGAGATTGTGTCGCGAAGCGCAATTGGATGGATGAATACGCGGACCGCACGAGTTCCAGGACAGACTCGTGATTCCGTGGAGGCGGCCTGCCTGACGTTAGGCGCGGGCAGCCGGGCGGCTGCGGGGTCGTGGGCGCGTCAGATCAACCCCGATTCGCTCGCACGGCTCGTAACGGTCAATTCGCATCTCGATCATCCGGTAAGCGTGGGTCTTTTGGGCGACATGCTGCATGCCGCGGGAAGATCCACGCAGGTGTTCGGCGGCATCGACACTGACGTCCCGTCGGATTCCGTGAAGCTTGTCGCAATGGACCGCGCCGGACGGTTGGATGAGGACCAGACCGACAGTTCCTATTGGGCCGCGATTCGCAGCCAGTCTGAGGAGGACGAAGACCCACTTCTCTCGCCATGTGGTCTCCAGACAGACATGCTTAAGTCCGCGGCCCATTTCGCCAGGGCCAGCTTTTCCGTCATGTGCTTCGGCGACATCGAGCGCGCCGACCGCCAAGCGCCGCTTTGCCTCCCGCAGCTCGCCACGGAGCACCGGAATGCGGCTGTCTACCGACTCTCGGCGTTCCTGTTCGAGCCTGCGGTAGCTTCCGTCGATTCGCCGTCACTCTTTGTGTTGATGGCGCCGTGTCCCGCGGATTCCGCGGCGGAGGGCGACCGGCTGGCGCCGATTATGATGTGGGGGGATGGGGTCGAGCCGGGACTGCTTACTTCGGGATCGACGCATACGCCGGGGCTGGTGACGAACACGGACTTCCTGCCGACGGTGGCGCGGTATTTTGGAATCACGCCGCCGAACGGGCTGGTGGGGCGGCCGATGTCGGTTGTGCCGCTGCCTGGGAGGACTCGCTTTCAGGACGGGCTGGACGGGCTGCTCGGCCGGCCCATCGTATCGGTAGCGAGCACGCCAAATCCGGAGAGGTGGGCGGAGATGCACGACCGGTGGTATCTGCAGTCGCGCAAGCAGTCCGTGTTTGGCGGTCTGCCCACCATTCAGTTTCTTATCGTTCTCGCCTCGCTATTCCTGGCCGCGCGCACCCGCCACGTCTCCTTGTCTCTCTGTCTCCTTGTCTCAATGTCCGCGCTTCCCCTCGCGCTGCTCGTGCTGCCGCCCCTGAGTCCCGCATCCGTTGTGGGATCGGGGGTGCTGCTGGGAGCTGTATTGCTTCTGGCTGCTGGATTCGCATGGCTTCGACCTGGGGCGGCGGCGCGAATCGCGGCTGCATCCCTGGCCGGACTGATCGGCGTCGTCGTGCTGGACCTGGTGTCGGGCGGGGCTTTGCTGCGGCAGGCGTGGATGAGCTACAGCGTGATGGAGGGGGCGCGGTACTACGGAATCGGGAATGAGTATGTCGGCGCGGTATTCGGGGCGATGATGGCGCTCTCACTCGTGATGCTCAGCGACAGAGCAGGGCGATGGCCCTGGGTGGCGGCGGCATGGCTGGTCGTCTGCGGGCTTATCGGGCTGCCGCAGCTCGGCGCGAACGCGGGCGGGTTCATGGGCGCGGCGCTCGGATGCGGGGCGGGGGCGATGGTCTGGCGGCAAGGCGGTCTGCGCGGGCGGGACGTCGCTGTTTTGGCAATTCTGGCGGCCGCGGTTATGGGCGGATTCCTTGCCATCGACATACTGCGCGGCGGAGCGGACCAGAGCCATATCGCACGAGCGCTGGGTGGAGGAAGCGTACCGAACATCGCATGGCGGAAGGCGATGCTGAATGGCTGGCTGCTGTTTCACAGCCCGTGGACGCTGGGCGTGCTGGCGGCGTCATTCGGGCTGTGGAAGCTGTGGACCGGTCGCGGGCGGGCAATAGGAGCGAACGACCGGATGTTGTGCGGGGCGTGGACCGGGCTGGTCGTTGGGAGCGTGGCGCTGTTTGCGCTGAACGATTCGGGCGTGGTCGCGGCGGCGGAGTGTCTGCTCGTCGCCTATGCGGGATTCTCGCTCTTCCTGCCGATAATGGATTCGCAACCGCAAATCTCGGAGGATTCAGCCTCATGAGCGATCGGCCGGAACCCATCGTCACCGGCATCCAGGTGGTCGGAATCTACGCGACGGATCTCGAGCGGGCGCGCCGCTTCTACGTGGACCTTCTGGGTCTTCACGTGAAGGAGGAGATGGAGCCGGGCGTGCTTCTTTCGGCCGGCGAGACCACCATCTATCTGGAGGGCGGCCGCAGCCTCGCGGTCGATCCGGGCCTCTTCGCCGCCTCGACCTCCATCTGCTTCGGCTCGAAGTCCATCAGGAGCGCCTACGAGCGCCTTACGGCCGCCGGTGCGCACGTCGTGGAGCCCTACACGGAGTTCAGCCCCACATTCGCCATGTTCCAGATCGCCGATCCGGATGGCTTGGTGGTCGAATTCGCGGGCATCCCCTAGCGCGTCGGCTGCGACGCCTGCGCAGTCTGGACAGCCTGTTTGCCCGACGCGAGCGCGTCCGCGGCATCCCGCTCCTTCACGCTCGCGGCGGTCGTAGTGTCCTCGGCCGGCGGTCTGCGGCCCGATTGCTCCGCCATCACCTCCGCGCTCCTCTCGGTCCGCACGTAACCCATGTCTCTCTGGCTTTCGATGTCGGGGGTCATGCGGCACCCGTACAACGTTCCTGCTGCCAGCAGAGCCGCCAATCCCGCCGCAAGCCTTCCGTGCCTCATTCCGCTCGCCTCCCATTCTTCCGCGACTACGCGGACAGTACGGGTTTCGGCGCGTGGCTGTTCCGTTGTCAGCCGCTCCGCTGTGACCGCGGCTCGCGCGTCATGTTGATCCAGAGAGCGGAGCCGAGGATGAGGGCTGCGCCGACGAGGGTCCATACAGTCAGCGACTCGTGGAAGAGAATCATGCCGGCGACCGCGCTGTAGACGAGCTGCGACATCGTGACCAGCCCGCCCTCTCCCGCGCGGACGTATTTGTAGCCGTATGTGAGGAGGATCTGCGCGCCGACCGAGGAGGTTGCCATGGTGAACAGCACCCACCAGCCGGCCGCGGTCGGAAGGACGAACGGCTCGCGCATAAGCAGTGCGGCCACGGTCGCAATCGGGAGGCCGACGAGAGAGAGGTAGAAGAAGACGGACCAGGCCGTCTCGGATTGCCGGAGCCTCCGAATCTCGGTGATGGCCGCGCCAGCGAGAATCCCTGACAGGAGGCCGTATGCGTCCCCGACGTTGAGCCCGCTCAGCCGGCCGCCCTGGAGCGTGATGAGGCAGATGCCACCGCACGCGATGAGGATGGCCATAGCGGCCCGCGTCGAGAGCCTTTCGTGGAGAAGGAGGTATGCGAAGAGCGGCGCGAACACGACGGACGCGTAGTTGAGGAGCTGGGCGTGCATGAGGGTGGTCGTCTGGAGGCTGAGAAAATAGAAGAAGACGGCGCACCCACCCCAGATTCCGCGCTTGAGGAGTCCCCGTCTATCCATACCGAGGAGCTGGATTCCGCGCCTTCCCTGAAGCGGCAGCATCGCGAGCACGCCGAATGCGAATCGGCAGAACGTCACCTGAGAAGCGGGGAGGACCCGGCCAACGATCTCCGGCGCGTGCGTCATCCTCGTAGTCAGGCCCATGATGGCGAACAGGAAGCCCGCCAGGAACATCGCGGCGACTGCCGGACCGCGGCGGGCGGTCTCCGGATGGAAGATGTGGAGAACGGAGGGATTTTGGATTTTGGATTTTGGATTTTCGATTACGGGCATGCGCGCGGCGACCATCCTCGACTATCCCCGGCAGGTTCGTTCATTGTAGCCGATGAGCCTCCCGGCAAGGGACTATAGCCCCGCGAAGCAGTCCGGTTGAGGCTTGGTTGGGTTGGATTATGGCCATCGACCCGCCGCCTTCATCCCGCCGTCATCCCGCAGGGATCTGGTTTTTACGTTCTGTGCGGCGAATGCAGGGTCAAAAGCGGATCCCTGCGGGATGACGGCAAGTTACGGGATGACAGCGCGCTATGGGATGATGGCTGGGTCGCCGGCAGGCGAGATACGCGCCGCATATGAGAAGAGCCCGGCGCGGGAGGTGCGCCGGGCTGGTATTGATTCGGTATTGACCGCTACTTGTGGGCGTTGCCGGCCACGGTGGCCGCGGTCCCAGGGGTCTTCTGTGTCAGGGAGACCAGGTCGAGCAGGATTCGCTTCGCCTCTTTGAGCGTGATGTCGAGAGACTGATTCGTCTCCTCCACCTGCTCCGCCGCGTCGGGGTCGAGCGGCTTCTTCGTTTCGGGGTCCACCTGCGCGCTGCTCTTGCTTGCGGGCGGGAGGCCTGGCAGGTCCACCTGCTTCAGCGTCAGGTCGTGAACGACCTCGGCGGAGGGCTTGCGGTTCGCCAGCTCTTTCTTGTGCGCGTCGGCGATGGCGATCGCTTCCTGCTTCTCCTTGCGCCGCTGCGCCTCGTTCAGCGATACGGTCTTCTCATCCTTGATCTTCTGGAACCGGGCGACCTGCTCGTTCACGAAGTGGAAGTCCGGGTCGGTTGCGATGCGCGATTCGGACCGCTTGCGCAGCTCCGGCATGTAGCGCTCCACCCAGTTCAGCTTCGTGTAAGTCGAGCTCGGGATCGTATCCCACGGAAGCGGGTTGTCCAGCCCCTTCTCGCCGAGCGCGACCACGTTGGAGACGGACGGGACGACGATGTCCGGAACAACTCCCTTGAGCTGGGTCGAGGAGCCGCTGGCGCGGTAGAACTTTTGAATCGTGAGCTTCAGCGCGCCCGGATCGTGGCTCAGCTTGCGTCCCTGATCCTGGAAGATGGGGCCGAGCTCGATGAGCGTCTGGACCGAGCCCTTGCCGTGCGTGGACGAATCGCCAACCACGACGGCGCGCCCATAGTCCTGCAGCGCGCCCGCCAGAATCTCGGATGCCGAAGCACTGAACCGGCTCGTGAGCACGACCAGCGGCCCGGCATAGGCGATGGAGGGATCCGGGTCCTTATCGACCGTAACGCGCCCGTCGGTGTCCTTCACCTGGACGATGGGCCCGTCCTTGATGAAGAGACCGCTCAGGTTGATCGCCTCGGTAAGCGACCCGCCCGGATTCCGCCGCAGGTCGAGGATCATACCATCAATCTTCTCGGCCTTCAGCTTCTTGATCAGGCGGAGCACGTCGGTCGTGGTAGACTTGCCGCCCTCGCCGCGCCGGCTGGTGTCCTCGTAGAACGAGGGAACGTCGAGCACAGCGATTCGCTGGGTCTTGCCGTCGTCGCCCGGCAGGTCGATGACCTTCGCCTTGGCTTCCTGGGCCTCCAGCTTCACCTCGTCGCGGACCAGCGTCACGGTCTTGCGCGCCGAGGTGTCCATCGAATCCGCCGGTATGATCTTGAGCCGGACGGTGGTCCCCTTCGGCCCGCGAATCATGGCCACGGCGTTGTCGAGCTTCATGTCGACGACGTCGACGAAGTCCTTGTCGCCCTGCGCGACCGCGGTGATACGGTCGCCTACCTTCATCAGCCCACTGCGAGCCGCGGGGCCACCGGGGATGAGCTGGTCGATCTTCGGGTAGCCATCCTCCGACATGAGCGTCGCGCCGATTCCCGCCAGGGAGAGCCGCATCTGGATGCCGAAGTTGTCGTAGCTCGCCTTGCCCATGTAGGTCGAGTGCGGATCGTATACCTGGCTGAGCGACGTAAGGTATATCTCGAAGATGTCGTCCCGGTCGAGCTCGTGGAGGGTGCGGGAGGTCCGGTCGTAGCGGCGGGTGAGCGTCTTCAGAATCTCCTCGGGCTTCTGGTTGTTCAGCTTCTCCTGAAGGTACTCGTAGCGCAGGCGGTCGCGCCAGACGCGCTTGGCTTCGTCCAGGTTGGCGGGCCGGGGCAGGTCCTTGCGATTCACCACGAACGAATCGTTGCTGGAGAAATCGAAGTTGTTCGCCGCCAGCAGCTCCTTCGCGTAGGCCGTCTGCTGGTCCATGCGCTCGAGGAAGCGGCGGAAAATCTTGTTCGCGGCGGACGTATCGCCCTTGTCCAGCAGCGACGGCGCAATCGTCTCGCGGTAGGGCGCGAACTCCTGCACGTCCGACTGGACGAAGTAGAAGTGCATCGAGTCGAGCGCGTCGAGATAGCGGTCGAACCACTTGGACGATGTCGTCGCATCGAGCGGGTGGTGCGCGTAGTGGTATCGGACCAGCAGCCGGGCCACGAGCGCGGCGATCTGCCTGTCCTCCGGGTTCGGCGCGAGCTTGTCGGCGGGCGCGGAATCGTCGGGCGACTGGAGGGAGGCGAGCACGGGCGCCTGGATGTCGATATCCGTCAGAACGCCGTTCTCGCCGACCCGGCCCAGCAGGTTATGGGCGCCGTGCAGCGGCCGCGCCATCAGCAGTCCGAAACCGAGTCCAAATCCCGCAAGGCAGGCGATTATCTTCTTGTTCACGTAGTCTCTCCGTCCCGAATGGAGCGCCATCCGCGCTGCCACAAGTCTAACACATATTACAAGAATACGCACGAGAGCGTGCTTTCGACACCGGTTTCCGGAACCGATTCGCGCAGGCTACGGAATGCGATGAACCATTCCCCTCTGTTTGTTCCACGGACGTAAGGCGCCGTTCTTTAGCGTCATTGCATAGGACGAGACAGCGTGCTACAATCAGCGAAACTGGCCCGCATGCCGGCCGACCGCGACTTTGTCCCATGGACCACCCGCAGATACAGCTCGATCACCTCCGCAAGGTCTACCGCGTCCATGAGCGGGAGGCGGGCGCTGGCGCGTCGGTCCTCAGCCTCTTTCGTCGCAAGTATAAAGAGGTTAAGGCGGTCGAGGATGTCAGCTTCTCCGTGCTTCCCGGCGAAGTGGTCGGGTTTCTCGGGCCGAATGGCGCCGGGAAGACGACCACGCTGAAGATGCTCGCGGGGCTCCTCCACCCGACCAGCGGCGAAGCGCGCGTGCTCGGCCACATTCCCTGGAAGCGCGAGCCGAACTACCTGCGGCGAATCAGCCTGGTGATGGGCAACCGCAACCAGCTCCTCTGGGACATCCCGGCCATGGATTCGTTCCTGGTCAACCAGGCGATCTATGAGGTGCCGGAGAAGCAGTTCCGCGAGACGCTGGACGAGCTGGTCGAGCTTCTCGACCTCTCCACGCTCCTGAAGAAGCCGGTGCGCGGCCTCTCGCTCGGCGAGCGGATGAAGTGCGAGCTCGCCGCGTCTCTCCTCCACCGGCCCTCCGTCCTCTTCCTGGACGAACCGACGCTCGGCGTCGACGTGACGATGCAGGGACGGATCCGCCAATTCATCGCGAGCCACAACGAGCGGCACGGGGCGACCGTCCTCCTCACGAGCCACTACATGGCGGACGTGACGGCGCTCTGCAAGCGGATCATCGTGATCCACCACGGCAAGATTCTCTATGATGGCGGACTGGACGATCTGAGCAGCCTCATAGCGCCCTTCAAGCTGGTGCGCCTCGATGTCGAATCGGAGGAAGATGCGAAGCGGGTCGAGGCGTACGGCGACGTGACCGAATCCGAGGGAACGAAGGTGTCGCTGCGAATCCCGCGCAGCCAGACCTCGGCGGTGGTCGCGCGGCTCCTTTCCGACCTGCCGATCGTGGACCTGACAGTCGAGGATCCTCCCATCGAAGAGGTTATCGAGCAGTTGTTCAAGGAAGGTGTCGGAACCAGCGCGGCAAAGGTGTAACGCGACGAGCCGGGCAGCCGTCCAAAAGGACACTGCGTCCGGTTGCGGTAACGGTTGTCCGCCAGCATCCGGGATCGAGCCATGCCTGAACAGTCCCCCGCCGGTCTTACAACGATGGCATCCACAGGTTCCATTGCCGGGCGGCCACGGACCTCCCGGACCTCCCGTCTCGCCGCCTGGCTGCGCGACAACCGCATCGGTTTACTTGCGCTGACCGCGACCGGGTCCGTCTTGTGGACGCTCTCCTGGTGGCACTCCCTTCACGCGCCCCAGCGCCTCGGAGACCTGCCGGCTCAGACGCTCGTACTGGGGTTCCACCGGGGCGACGTGGTCAGCACGACAGATCGGTCGGCGATCACGCTGCGCCCGGTTCAGGGCAGACCAGCGAGAACCCTGCTCAATGAGCGGCTGGATTCGGGATCCGTCCACGGTAGCAGTCCGCGCGGCGGACAAGGCGCGGTGACCGGTGAGCGCGTTGTGGAGCAGGGCCTGCTTTATTACACCTATGATATGAAATCAATGACCGGCGGTCCAATGATGGGCGGGAGGAGCGTGGGACAGCCAATCCGGGTCGAGTATCGCAGGGTCACACTGGCAGAGTTGGGACAGTTGAGACCGATCCGCGACAAGGGTAATTACAGCGCCTGGCTGCTCCCGTTCTCGCAAGGCGCCACGCCAGTGCGGATAGCAGACGGCCTGAACAATCCGTCCGTTGCGTTGAGCGGGGACTTCGCGTACTGGGTAGAGGGCCGGCATTGGCCAACTGTCCCAGTATCGCTGCGGCCGTCGCTGCACGGCAACGTTTGGCACATACCGATCCTACCTCCGTGCAGCAGACTGATGCGCATGCGATTGGCGGGTGCAGCCAACAGAATCCCGGAAGCACTTCAAGACTCCACTTCGGGCAACATCGCAAGCGCGGGGAAGAGTGGAGTTGTGTGGACAGAGCCGGAATACGCCGCGCGGGGCGCGGCCCGAGTACTCTGCTATCTTCGCAATGACGGTCGGGAACCCGTTCGGCTCGATGGCTTTCTCGGGACGGAACTTCCGGTCGAGCACAATCAACGATTGTACTGGCTGCAACCCGAGCGGCCTGAAATCCCCGTCGGGTACCTCGATCCCATGAATATCGACCTCATGTCCGTTGCGAATGATTTGACTGGCATTCGTATCGAGGCATCGGTGAAGGTTTGCGGGGCACCGCGTCTGCTGGTCCACGGGAAATCCGCGCTCCTGATATGTAACGGGGAGGCGAGACTTACGTCAGATTCGCGCCCGCTCAAGCGCATACCGTTTGGAATGGTGGCGAATCAGCAGGGGGTAGTCTACGAAGTAACGCCGGGCCCGCGCTGTTCGCTGTCGAAACTGGCCGAGTTTCCTCGCGGGGTCAGAAGGATCGATCTGGACGGCGACGACCTCTATGCCGTGGTGGAAGAGACCCGTGAGAACTGGTTCGACTGGTCGAAATCCGGGCTGATTCCACAGGCTTCCAGCGTTCTCTATAGATATCATCTACCCCATTGATGGGTTCTGTTACTTCGTATGATCTACTGGATAAGCGTCTATAGGGCGAGCCTGAAGGCGGCCATCGCGCAAATGCTGCAGTATCGCTTCGCGATCCTGATCTGGGCGGTCTGGGGATTCGTGGGGCCGCTCATCTCGCTTGCTGTCTGGTCGGCGGCGACGGCATCGCGGGGAGGCGGAATCACGAGCGGGTCGGGCGCGACGTTCGGGCGCGCCGACTTCACCGCCTACTACCTCGTCTTCATGATCTTCTCCCACCTCACGATGTCGTGGGACGCGTTCGAGTTCGCCTTCCGGGTGCGCGACGGCAACCTCTCGCCGCGCCTGCTGAAGCCGCTCCATCCAATTCATAGCGACGTGGCGTTCAACATAGCATTCAAGCTCTGCACGTCGGCGATGCTGCTGCCTATCTGGATTCTGCTGTTCGTCTGGCTCAAGCCGGCGATGCCCGCGTCCGGCTGGTCGCTGCTGCCGGCAATTCCGGCGCTGCTGCTCGCCGGCGTCCTGCGCTACGTCTGGCAGTACGCGCTCGCCGTTATCGCATTCTGGACCACCCGCGTCGAGGCCATCAACCAGCTCTTCTTCGCGGTGGACGCCTTCTTCTCCGGCCGCATCGCGCCGATAGCGCTGCTGCCGGGATGGATGGGAATCGCCGCATACTACTCGCCCTTCCGCGCGATGGCCGCGTTCCCGGTCGAGCTGGCGCTCGGCAGGCTCCCGGCGGAACAGGTGCTGCCCGGATTCGCGCTCCAGATCGTCTGGCTGGCGGCCGGCCTCGTGCTGCTCCGCGCGCTCTGGTCCGCGGGAATCAAACAGTACTCCGCGGTCGGCGCATAACCAGTACCGTCTATCGTCATGCACACGATTCAGGTCCTCAAAGCCTTCTACCGCTCCTCGATCCAGACCGACATCGAGTACCGGGTGGACTTCTTCACGCGCATTCTCGCCAGCCTGGTCGGGCTCCTCACCACCGTCGGCGCGTTGAGCATCGCGTTCAACTACACCGGGAACCTGGCCGGCTGGACCTTTCCGCAGACCCTTGTGCTGCTCTCCATCTACTATCTGATGGACGGCCTGATCGAGATGTTCATCGCGCCCAACATGCGCGCGGTGATGGAGCAGGTGCGGCAGGGGACGCTCGACTTCGTGCTGCTCAAGCCCATCAGCGCGCAGTTCATGGCGTCGTTTCGGACCATCAATATCTGGCGAATCGTGAACGTGATGGTCGGTCTCGGGCTGTCGCTCTATACCATTGGACGGCTTTCGCTCACGGTTGGCATGTCGCAGGCGCTGGCATTCGGGCTCACGCTGCTCTGTGGAGTGGCGATCGTATATTCATTCTGGCTCTGCCTCGTCACCCTTACCTTCTGGTTTGTCAAGATCGACAACATCGAGCAGATTGTGTGGCAGGCGTTCGAGGCGGGCCGCTACCCGGTAGAGATCTATCCGGTGTGGCTGCGCGGCGCACTCACCTACGTGATTCCGGTCGCGTTCATCATCACTGTGCCGGCGCGGGCGCTTGCCGGCCGGCTACCAGGCACATATCTTCTTATCGCGCCGGTCGTCGCACTGGCCTCGCTCCTCCTCTCCTCCGCTTTCTGGCGTTTCGGCCTCAGGCACTACACCGGCGCTTCCGCCTGACACCCGCGAATGGCCGGACCTCGTGGCTTCGATGGGGTATGTATATAGGCGACCGATTCGAAAGGGCCGGAGGAGCAATCGTTCGCGGATCACACCATGGATAACCTGAATCTCTCGATGTTCCGGGCGTACGACATCCGGACGCCTTCCTCGCAATTGATCGATCCACTCGCCGCGCGGCTCGCGCGAGCCGAAGCGGTCTACTTCCGCGACGTAGTGGGCGTAAACGGCGTGCTCGTCGCCCATGACGCGCGCTCGTCGGGCCCGCATTACCTTCAGATTGGCGCGGAAGAGTTTGCGCGCGCGGGTCTCGACGTCGTGGTGGTCCCGGGCGTCTGCTCGACATCCATGTTCTACTTCGCGGCGATGCGGCACCCGGAGATGGCGGCGGTCATGTTCGGGGCATCGCACAACCCGGCCGGAGACACCGGCCAGAAGATACTCGGCCCCGGCGTCCGCCCCATCGCCGAACACATCGGTCCCGAAGGCGGCCTCGACAAGATCCAGGAGCTGTACATCGCATGCGCCGGCCAATCGAAAATCGAAAATCGAAAATCGAAAATCTCCGCATACGATCCGACCGACGAGTTCATCCGGTACAGCATGGAGCTGGCGGGCGTTGGCGAGGGCGGGCTGCGCGGCATGCCGATCTTCCACGACTACCTGAATGGCGCGGCCGGCCGGGAGATGATGCTGGCGTTCACGCGCGCGGGCGCCGATCTGACGCCCCTCCACTTTGCCGCCGACGGCCGCTTCCCGCTGGGCGATCCAAATCCGGTCAAGCAGGCGGTGATCCGGGAGGGGCTGGACCGGCTGACGACCGGTGACTTCGTACTGGGAACGTTCTTCGATGGCGATGGCGACCGCGTCGACTTCTACCGCGGGGACGGGAGCTATCTCGCGTCGAGCTTCGTATATGCCGGCATTCTGCCCTTCATTCGGCAGCGCTTTCCCGGCAGCGGTGTCGGGGTCTACGCGGACCTGAAGGCGAACCCGCTGGCCGTCATGGAGATGGCGCGCGCAGGCGTCACGGTCAACGTGATTCGGAACGGCCACTCGCAGATAAAGAACGCGATGTTCGAGAATCCGGCGATGTTCGGCACCGTCGAGGAATCCGCGCACTTCTATGAGGCGTTCGCGCTGGACGGCGGCCGATATTGTACGGAAAACACGCTTTACCTTGCACTGCTCGTTGCGCGCGCGTGGCATGAGGACCCGGCCCACTTTGACGCGCTCTTCCAATTGCAGGCCAGAACCAGCCGCGAGCGCGAATGGGGATATAAGTTCCCGTCCGGCGAGCAGCGCGCGCGGGCCATGGAGGAGGTGGAGGCGCACTTCGTGGCGGCCGGCGCGAAGGCGATGAGCCGCATGCCGAACGGCTACGAGCTGGAGGCGACGATGATGCGGAAGGGGCTGCCATTCGACGTGAACGCGGGGACGCAGCCCGATTCGGACTGGCTCCAGGTGTGCCATCGAATATCGCAGAGCGAAAACGGGTT
>Ga0068855_100003848_pt1 | contig 18342 bp, 16 predicted proteins | sample KBSCornC52_FD_66592 | JGI IMG/M metagenome (GOLD analysis project Ga0068855, IMG submission 66592) | Corn rhizosphere microbial communities from Kellogg Biological Station, Michigan, USA - KBS Corn C5-2 | ecosystem: Host-associated > Plants > Roots > Rhizosphere > Soil ...
GGGAGCCCCGTGAGCGCGTCGTGGTGCGCCATGTAGTGGATCGTGCGCTCCGTGTTCAGCCGCTCGGTGATGTCCTGCACGAGCGAGGCGAAGCCGGTGACGGCGCCCGAGGCGTCCGCGAGCGGCGTGTTGTACCACTCGCAATGGATCGTGCGGCCGTTCCGCGCGATGTTCACGAGCGTGGTCTTGTTGCCCTCGCCGGCCTCGAGGAGCTCGCGGCACATCGATTCCATGTCCGCGCGGCCGTCCGGGGCGGCGAGGAGCGAGGCGATGGGCTTCCCGAGCATCTCGTAGGCGGGATAGCCGAAGATCGCCTCGGCGGCCGGGTTCCACGCGGTCGCGTGCCCGCGGCGGTCCCACTCGACCACGGCGAGCGGGGTGCTCTCGAAGTGCATGCGCAGCTTCTGCGCGGCGAGGAGCTCGCCCTCCTGGGCCTTCAGGCGCCCCGCGTGCTCCTCCACGAGCGAGGCGTTCGCGCGCTCGAGGCGCTGGCGCTCCCCCTCGAGCTCGGTGGTGAGCGACTCGCGCGCGCGGCGGATGGTGAGGGACTCCACGAGCGCGCGGTGCACGCGCGCGTGGACGAACGGCAGCACCATCGCGAGGACGAGGATGATGCCCGAGATGAACATCTGGTTCCGGTCGCCCGAGCGGACCAGCGTCACGGCGAGCGGGACCAGCCCGAAGAAGGCGGTGATCTTGTACGCGTAGCGGTGCGGCGCGTAGTAGGCGACGGCGCCGGTCATGAGCAGCATCACCAGCATCACGACCGACAGGCGCTGCACCATGCGCGCGGAATCCGGCAGGAGGACCGTGCCGATCGCCATCCAGCAGAGCGCGGCGAGCACCGTGCCCAGCACGAACCGGCGCTCCCACACGGGCATGTCGGAAGCGGGGCGGACCTCGCGGATGAACGCCTTGTAGAGGAGATAGCGGCCGATCGCCACGAGCGAGATCGACACGAACCAGAGGAAGAGCGCCGGCCTCGCGAGGTCCTCCCAGAGGATCGCGCCCAGGATGAAGATCACGAGCAGCGTCGCCAGGTACCCCACGAGGGAGAACCGGAAAAGCAGGCGGACCTGCTCCGCGTGAAGGGGCTGATCCTCGGCGGCCGCATCCGACGATGCGTGCGCCGGAGGCCGATGCGGGGATCTCATTCCGCTCCTTTTAGGGCGGGGGCCTGTGGCGGGGCCAGTGTAACATTGACCGTGGCCCAGATCCGCAACCTCCCAGAGCTCCTGGTGAACCAGATCGCCGCCGGCGAAGTGGTCGAGCGGCCCGCCTCTGCCCTGAAGGAGCTCCTCGAGAACAGCCTCGACGCGGGCGCCCGGTCGATCGCCGTGGACCTGGCCGAAGGCGGCGTGCGGCGGCTGCGGGTGGCGGACGACGGATGCGGCATCGACCCCGAGGACCTTCCCCTCGCGGTCGCCCGCTTCGCCACGAGCAAGATCGCGACCCTCGAGGACCTGGAGCGCGCGGCGACGCTGGGCTTCCGGGGCGAGGCGCTCGCCTCCATCGGGGCTGTCGCGAGGCTCGCGATCGTGAGCCGCCGCGCGGGCGAACGCCATGCGTGGCGGATCGCGTGCGAGGCGGGCGTGGTCTCCGTCCCCGAGCCCGCGGCGCTCGCTTCCGGCACCACGGTCGACGTCGAGGACCTCTACTTCAACACGCCCGCGCGCCGCAAGTTCCTGAAGAGCGAGGCGACCGAGTTCGGCCGCTGCGACGAGGCCTTCTCGCGCATCGCGCTCTCGCGCCCGGGCGTGGCCTTCTCGCTCGCGCACAACGGGCGTAAAAGCGCGCATTTCCCGCCGGAGGACGCGCGCCGGCGCGCCGCCCGCATCGTGGGCGAGGACTTCGCCGCTTCCGCGGTCGAGGTGCGCGCGGAGTCGGCGCGCCTGCGGATGGAGGGACTCGCCGCGGCCCCCGGCTTCACCCGGCCCAACCGCGAGGCGCAGTTCCTCTTCGTGAACGGCCGCTTCGTGCGCGACAAGGTGGCGGCCCATGCGATCCGCGAGGCGTACGCGGACGTGCTCCACCACGACCGCCATCCCGCCTACGTCCTCTTCCTCGAGATCGATCCCGCCCTGGTCGACGTGAACGTGCACCCCGCGAAGAGCGAGGTGCGGTTCCGCGAGTCGAGCGCGGTCCACCAGTTCGTCTTCCACGCGCTCTCGCGCGCCCTCGACGCCAAGATCGGGGACAGGCCCCGTTTTCCGATAGGAGGAACGGCGGACGCCGCGAGCGTTCCGCCAAACGGAAATCGGGGCCTGTCCCCGGATTTCCAGGGGACGCTCGCGATGGCGCAGCCCACCGCGGCGTACGAGACGCTCTTCGCGGCCGCGGTCGCGGACGAGCAGCGGCTCGCGCAGGTTGCGCCCGGGGCGCCGCCCGCGCTGGGGTACGCGCTCGCGCAGCTCCACGGCGTCTACATCCTCGCGCAAAATTCCGCGGGGCTGGTGGTGGTCGACATGCACGCCGCCCACGAGCGCATCGTCTACGAGGGCCTCAAGGCCGCGCTCGACGCCGCGGCGCTCCCCTCCCAGCCGCTCCTGGTCCCCATCGCGATGACGGCCACGCCGGAGGAAGTCGAGGCCGCCGGGGAGGGCCGCGCGGAGCTGGAGAGCCTGGGCTTCGACGTCGCCGCGGGCGGTCCGCGCGAGCTCGTGATCCGCGCGGTGCCCTCGCTCCTCGCCGACCTCGACGCCGCGGGGCTCCTGCGTTCGGTCCTGGGCGAGATGCGCGAGTTCGGCGCGAGCCGCGTGCTGGTCGAGCGGCGAAACGAGCTCCTCTCGACCCTCGCCTGCCACGGCGCCGTGCGCGCGAACCGCAGCCTCACGATCCCCGAGATGAACGCGCTCCTGCGCCAGATGGAGGCGACCGAGCGCGCGGGAAGCTGCAACCACGGCCGTCCCACGTGGTTCCAGTTCGGGATGGCGGACCTCGACCGGCTCTTCATGCGGGGGCGGTGAAGGCCGTCTTCGTCCTCGGGCCCACGGCGAGCGGGAAGACGGCCGTGGCCCTCGCGCTCGCCGCACGTTTCCCGGCGGAGGTCGTGAGCGTCGATTCCGTGCAGGTCTATCGCGAGATGGATGTGGGGACGGCGAAGCCGGATCGCGAGGCGCTCGCCCGCGTGCCGCACCACCTGGTCGACATCCTCGACCCCACCGAGGCCTACTCCGCGGGCCGCTTCCGCGCCGACGCCCTGCGCCTGGTCTCCGCGATCCACGCGCGCGGGCGCCTCCCGATCCTCGCGGGCGGCACGATGCTCTACTACCGCGCGCTCATGGGCGGCCTCTCGGAGCTGCCCTCCGCGCAGCCCGCGCTCCGGGCCGCGATCGAGCGCGAAGCCGCGGCGCGCGGCTGGCCCGCGCTCCATGCCGAGCTCGCGGCCGTGGATCCCGCGAGCGCCGCGCGGATCGAGCCCGCGGACGCGCAGCGGATCCAGCGCGCGCTCGAGGTCCACCGCCACACCGGCCGCGCGCTCTCGGAGCACCATGGGGACGCCCCCGCGGATCCGCCCGCATTCGAGTCCCTCGCGATCTCGCTCGAGCCCGCGGAGCGCTCGGTGCTCCACGCGCGGATCGCCGAGCGCTTCCGTGCGATGCTCGCCGCGGGCCTCGTGGAAGAGCTGGAAGCGCTCCGGCGGCGCTACCGGCTGGACGCGAGCCTTCCCGCGATGCGCGCGGTGGGCTACCGCCAGGCGTGGGACACGCTGGAGGGACACGCGCCACGGGAGACCCTCGAAGCGCGCGGGATCGCGGCCACGCGCCAGCTCGCGAAGCGCCAGCTCACGTGGCTGCGCGCGATGGAGGAGGTCGAGCGCTACGACGCGCTGCGCCCGGACCTCGACCGTGCGGTCGCCGACCGCGTCGCGCGCTTCGTGGACGGCGCCGGGGCCTGATCCGCGCTAATCGTTTCCCGCGAAGCTAATCGTTCCCGCGAAGCTAATCGTTTCCCGCGAAGCTAATCGTTTCCCGCGAAGCTAATCGTTTCGCGCGAAGCTAGTCGTTTCCATGGTACTTGAAGCTCACGTTCAGCTTCGCGCGATAGACGAGCTCGCCGCCCTCGATCTTCATGTCGAGCTTGTCGACCTCGGCCACGCGCAGATCCCGCAGCGTGCGCGAGGCCACCATCACGCCGTTCTTCGCCGCGTCCGCCCACGACGTGCGGCTGGTGCCCACGATCTCGACGAACTTGTAGACGACGTGCTCGTCGCCGCCCTTCTTCTTGCCCTTTTTCGCCATGGGGTCCTCCCGGAGGTGGGAGGCCGGCGAAGCGCCGGCCTCGCGGCCAATATACCGCGCTTCGCGCGCCGCTATTTTCCGGGCGGGCGGGTCGCCCGGACGGCGGTCTCGGCGCCGCCTTCGGAGAAGGTCACGTCGAGGAGGTCGCCCGCGGCGAGCCCCGCGCTCGAGCGGCGCACGTGCCCGCCCGCGTCGCGCACGATGCTGTAGCCGCGCGCGAGGACCTGCGTGGGATCGAGGTGGCCGAGCGACGCCGCGAGGGCCGCGAGCTCGCGTGCGCGCCCCGAAGCGCTCCGCGCCGCTCCGCCCGCGAGGCGGCGCGCGGCCCGCGCGAGCTCGCGCCGCGCGGCGGCGAGATCCGGGAGCGCGCGCCGGAGCCTGCGCGCGTGCTGGGCCAGGCGCTCGCGGTCATGCGCGATCCTCTGCGCCGGGGTAAGGAGGCGACGTGCGGCGCCGTCCAGCCGCTGGCTTCCGTTCTCGACGATCCGGCGCAGGTCCCGCGCGAGCCGCCGGCGCTCGGATGCGAGCTGCTGCAGGAGCGCCGCGCGGTCCGGGCTCGCCGCCACGGCCGCCGCCGTCGGGGTCGGCGCGCGCAGGTCCGCCACGAAGTCCGCGATGGAGAAATCGGTCTCGTGGCCCACGCCGCTCACGACCGGAAGGCGTGAGGCGAAGATCGCGCGCGCCACGACCTCCTCGTTGAACGCCCACAGGTCCTCGAGGCTTCCCCCGCCGCGGCAGACGATCAGCACGTCGCACTCGGCGCGCGCGTTGGCCGCCGCGATGGCGCGCGCCACCTGCGCCCCCGCGCCCTCGCCCTGGACCTGCGCCGGATAGATCACGACGGGCACCATGGGCGCGCGCCGGCCGAGCGTCGTGAGGACATCGCGCAGCGCCGCCGCCGCGGGCGAGGTCACGATGCCGATCCGCCGGGGAAAGCGCGGGAGCGAGCGCTTCCTCGCGGCCTCGAAGAGCCCTTCGGCATCGAGCTTCGCCTTCAGCTTCTCGAAGGCTTCGTAGAGCGCGCCCAGGCCCGCCTTGCGGATCTCCTCGACCGCGAGCTGGTAGTTCCCGCGCGCCTCGTACAGCGTCACGCGCGCGAGCACCTCGACCCGCAGCCCGTCCTCCGGCCGGAAATCCAGGAACTGCGCCCGCGCCCGGAACATGGCGCACTCGATCTGCGCGGACGCATCCTTCAGGCAGAAGTACCAGTGACCGGAGGCCGCCCGCTTCACGTTCGAAAGCTCGCCCGAGACCCAGAGCATCTCGAACTGGTTCTCCAGGAGCGCGCGCACCCGGCGGTTCAGCTCGGAGACCGTGAGGACGGGGGCGATGCCGGGCAGCTCGAGGGTCATGTGGGTCGGAGGGGGAGAAAGCGTTACGTCGGACGATACGAAAAGGGGTCGTAGGACAAAAGGAAAGGGTGCGTAGGACTTCCGGAAATCGCGATTCTCCGGGGCGTAGGCCTCGGGGGACTATCCACTGGCCCCCTGGCGGGGGGGCGTTCCCGGGGGTCCCCCGGCAGGCAACCCATCCACCAGAGGGGAATAATTCATAAGTCCTTGATCCCCATGCTGAAACACGTGCCGCTCAAAATTTGAGCGGAAAAAAGAAAAGCCTTTCCACAAGGCCACTTGGCGACGGTGCCGAAACTCGGTCCACAGGGTTATCCACAGCCTCTGTGGATGATTCGAGACAAGCCTGACGCGGAAAGCCGACACTTCTCCGGTTCCTACACCGGGCTCTTCGGCGAGCGCCCCCGGGAGCGCCAAAGCATCGCCGCCGGAAGGGCCGCGGCGATTCTCCAATGCCTTCAAGCCGTTCGCCAAGCGCTTTGTGGCATGCCGCGCCCGCGCGCACAAGACCTTGTGGAATGCGCGAGGGCGGGCTAAAGTGCCAGCGCCTTTCAGCGAGGAGCGCATTCGCAAGTGCTGGCTATCATCGAAGCGGCCGGCTGGCCGATCTGGCTGATCATTCTCACCTCGGTCATCGCGCTCGCCATCATCGGCGAGCGGTTCTGGTCCCTTCGCACCGCGCTCGTCGCCCCGCGAAGCGTCCTTCCCGCCACCATCCGCGAGTACCAGGCGAAGGGTGCCAGCGCGGACCTCATCGCGCGCCTGCAGCAGGGCCCGCTCATCGGCCGCATCTTCGCCGCCGCGCTCCTGAACGAGAAGAGCCCGCGCGAGGCGATGAAGGACTCGGTGGAGGACGCGGGCCGCGCGGTCTCGCTCGAGCTCGAGCGCTTCCTCAACACGCTGGGCACGATCGCCACGATCTCGACCCTCCTCGGCCTCTTCGGCACGATCGTGGGCATGATCGAGATCTTCGGCTCGCAGAACCCGGCCGGCGGCGGGGGCAACCCCGCGCAGCTCGCCCACGGCATCTCGGTGGCGCTCTACAACACGCTCTTCGGCATCGGCGTGTCCATCCCGGCGGTGATCTTCTATCGCCACTTCCGCAATCGCGTGGACGTGCTCGTGGTGGAGATGGAGAGCCAGGCCGTCAAGCTGATCGAGATCATCCACGGCGAGCGGCGTGCATGAATTTCCGGCGGGGCCGCGCTCGCGAGGAGCCGGAGATCAACCTCATCCCCTTGATCGACATCCTGATCGTCGTCCTGATCTTCCTCTTCCTCACCACCACGTACAACCGCTTCTCGGAGCTGCAGATCAACCTGCCCGAGGCCTCGGCGGACAAGTCGACGGACAAGCCCCAGGTCCTCGCGGTGGCGGTGGACGCGAGCGGGAAGTACGCGATCAACGGGGCGGCCACGCCCTACGGCAGCGCCGAGAACTTCGCGCAGCGCCTGCGCGACGCCGCCAAGGGGATGAAGGAGCCGGTCGTCGCGATCAGCGCGGACGCGCACGCGACGCACCAGTCCGTGATCGACGTGATGGAGAGCGCGCGGCTCGCGGGCTACAACCACATCTCCTTCACGACGCAGACCCGCCGGTGACGCCCGGAGCCCGGCCCCGCTGAGACCGGCGCGGCGCCCCATGCGGGAATGGCTCGAATCGGAGTGGCGGCGGCGCGGCGGCGGGGCGCTCGTCCTCCTTCCCTTCGCGCTCCTCTTCGCGCTCGCCGTGCGGATCCGGCGCGCCCTCTATCGCCTGCGGGTCCTGCCGTCATGGCGCCCCACGGTGCCCGTCGTGGTCGTGGGGAACGTCACCGCGGGCGGCACCGGAAAGACGCCGCTCGTGATCGCGCTGGTGGAGCTGCTGCGCGCGCACGGCTGGCGCCCGGGCGTGGTCGCGCGCGGCTACGGGCGCGTGCCGCCGCGCGAGCAGGATCCGCTGGGCGTCGTGCGCGTCTTCCCGGACGAGGCGACCCCGGAGCACTTCGGAGACGAGCCCGTCCTCATCGCGCGGCGCTGCCGCGTGCCGGTCTTCATCTCGCCCGACCGGGTGGCCGCCGTGCGCGCGTTGGTCGCGGCGGAGCCGGAGGTGAACGTGATCGTCTGCGACGACGGCCTCCAGCACTACGCGCTCGCCCGCGACGTGGAGATCGCCGTGGTCGACGGCGAGCGGCGGTTCGGGAACGGACTCCCGCTCCCGTCGGGGCCGCTCCGGGAGCCGGTCGCGCGGCTGGCGGAAGCGGACGCCGTCGTGGTGAACGGCGGCGGGACCGAGGGCATGCCCGGCGCGCGGCGCTTCGCGATGCGCCTCGGGCGCGAGCGCTTCCTCTCGCTCGCCACGGGCGAGGAGTGGGCGCCGGACGCGTTCGCGCTCGCCGTGCGCGGGCGCGCGGTCGCGGCGATCGCCGGGATCGGCCATCCCCGGCGCTTCTTCGACCACCTCGAGGCGCTCGGCATCCGCGCCTCGACCCGCGCGTTCCCGGACCACTACGCCTACCGGGCGCGCGACTTGAAGCTCCCGGGCGCGGAGGCGATCCTGATGACGGAGAAGGATGCCGTAAAATGCGCGGGCATCGCGGATGCGCGGATGTGGTTCATGCGCGTGGACGCGGTCCTTCCGCCGGAGCTCGAGGAATTCGTCCTCGGGCGCGTCGCCACCGCCCGCAGGAGCGCCGATGGACCCCAAGCTGCTTGAAATCCTCGTCTGCCCGCTCTGCAAGGGCCCGCTCCTCTGGAAGAAGGAGGCGTCGGAGCTCGTCTGCAAGGGCGACCGCCTCGCCTTCCCCGTGAAGGACGACATCCCCGTGATGCTGGAGGACGAAGCCCGCACGCTCGCCCCGGACGAGGAGCCGTAGGCGGCGGCCGTGGCGACGCCGGACTTCAGGGTCGTGATCCCCGCGCGGATGGCGTCGACCCGCCTGCCCGGGAAGATGCTCGCGGACGTGGCCGGCCGCCCGCTCGTGGCGCGCGTGGCGGAGCGCGCGCGCGAAAGCGGCGCGTCGGACGTGGTGATCGCGACCGACCACGCCGACATCGAGCGCGCGGTGACGGCGCTGGGGTGGAAGGCGTGCCGCACCTCGCCGGACCATGCGACCGGGACCGACCGCCTCGCGGAAGCCGTGGCGCTCCTCGACTACGACGAGGAGGCCATCGTCGTGAACGTCCAGGGCGACGAGCCGCTCATCGATCCCGGCCTCGTCCGCGCGGTCGCCTCCGCGCTCGCGGACGACCGGATCGCGGCCATCGCCACCGCCGTCCACCCGCTCGACTCCGCCGCGGCGTTCTTCGATCCGAACGTCGTGAAGGTGGTCCTCGACGCGCAGCGCCGCGCGCTCTATTTCTCCCGCGCGCCCATCCCGTACGCCCGCGACGCCTTCGCGAAGGCGAGGGACGCGCTCCCCGCGGGGCTCCCCGCCTACCGCCACATCGGCATCTACGCGTACCGCGTGGGATTCCTGCGCGAGTACTCGGCGCTCGAGCCCACCCCGGCCGAGCGCTTCGAGGCCCTGGAGCAGCTGCGGGCCCTCGGCCACGGATACCCGATCGCCGTGGCCCTCTGGCACGCGGCCCTGGAGCCGGGAGTCGACACGCCCGCGGACCTGGAGCGCGTCCGGCGCCGGTTCGCCCCGTAACGGACCTTGCGCCGGCGCGAAGGGCGCGAATCGATCTCGCCTATAATGCCGGGCTGACAGAAAGGGACACGAGGAGATGCGCCTGATTCTTCTGGGCGGCCCCGGCGCGGGCAAGGGCACGCAGGCCGCGTTCATCACGCGGCGCTACGGCATTCCGCAGATATCCACCGGCGACATGCTCCGCGCCGCCATCTCCGCCGGCACGCCGCTCGGCCTCGCCGCGAAGAAGCTCATGGATCGCGGCGAGCTCATGCCGGACGAGACGATGATCGGGCTCGTGCGGGACCGCGTCGCGGCTCCGGACTGCGCGCGAGGCTTCCTCCTGGACGGCTTCCCCCGCACGATCCCGCAGGCCGAGGCGATGAAGCGTACGCAGGTGCCGCTCGAGCACGTCGTGGATCTCAACGTCCCGGACGCGGCGATCGTCGAACGCATGTCCGGCCGCTGGTCGCACGTGCCCTCGGGGCGCACCTACCACGTGAAGTTCAACCCGCCCAAGGTGCCGGGCAAGGACGACGTGACGGGCGAGCCGCTCACCCAGCGCGAGGACGACCGCGAGACCACGGTGCGCAACCGCCTCGAGGTCTATCACCGGCAGACCGAGCCCCTCATCGACTACTACGCGAAGTGGGCGGCGAGCGGGGACGCGGGCGCGCCGAAATACCACCGCGTGGACGGGCTGGGAACCGTCGAGGAAGTCCGCGATCGCATCTTCGCCCGCCTGGGGCCCTGAACGCCCGAGACTCGAACGCCATGCCCAGAAACGCCTTCTATGCCCAGTCCGGCGGCGTCACCGCCGTGATCAACGCGAGCGCCGCCGGCGTGATCGAGACCGCGCGCAAGCACCGGAAGCACATCGGCAAGGTCTACGCCGGGAGGAACGGCATCCTCGGCGCGTTGACCGAGGACCTGATCGACACCAGCCGCGAGACGCCCGCCGCCATCCGCGCGCTCACCTGGACGCCGGGCGGGGCCTTCGGGAGCGCCCGCTACAAGCTGAAGGGCGTCGAGAAGGGGGGGCGCGAGTACGAGCGCCTGATCGAGGTCTTCCGCGCCCACGACATCGGCTACTTCTTCTACAACGGGGGCAACGACTCGGCGGACACGTGCCTCAAGGTCTCGCAGATCTCGGAGAAGATGGGCTACCCGATCGTGGCCGTGCACGTGCCGAAGACCGTCGACAACGACCTGCCCATCACGGACACCTGCCCGGGCTTCGGCTCCGTGGCGAAGTATGTCGCGACCAGCATGCGCGAGGCGGGCCTGGACGTCGAGTCCATGGCGAAGACCTCGACCAAGGTCTTCATCCTCGAGGTGATGGGCCGGCACGCGGGCTGGATCACGGCGGCCACGGGCCTCGCCCAGTCGAAGCCCGCCGAGGCGCCGCACATCCTCCTCTTTCCCGAGATCGCCTTCGACGAGGCGGCGTTCCTCGCGAAGGTGGACGAGACGGTGCGCAAATACGGCTACTGCGCGATCGGGGCTTCCGAAGGGCTCCACGACAAGGACGGCCGGTTCCTCGCGGAGAGCGGGTTGAAGGACGCCTTCGGGCACGCGCAGCTGGGGGGCGTGGCGCCCCGCCTGGCGGAGATCGTGCGCGGGAAGCTGAACCTCAAGCACCACTGGGCGGTCGCGGATTACCTCCAGCGCGCCGCGCGCCACATCGCCTCGAAGACGGACCTCGAGCAGTCCTACGCGGTGGGGAAGGCCGCGGTCGAGCTCGCGGTGAAGGGGATGAACAGCGTGATGCCCACCATCGTGCGGACCTCGAGCCGCCCGTACCGCTGGAAGATCGGCGTGGCGAAGCTCTCGGACGTGGCGAACGTGGAGAAGAAGATGCCGCGCGACTTCATCACGCCGGACGGATTCCACATCACGGCGAAATGCCGGACCTATCTCGAGCCCCTCATCGCGGGCGAGGCGTATCCGCCGTTCGAGAAGGGCCTTCCGAAATACGTGCGGCTGAAGAACGCGGCCGTGCGCAAGATGACCCGCAGCGGCTTCACGCTGTGACGCTTCGAGCAATCCGACTCAACGAAAACAGGGAGAACCAGCGATGTTGAACCAGGCAATCCTCTTGGCGATCGTATGCGGCGTGGCCGCCCTGATCTACGGGGGCGTCACGGCCACGTGGATCCTGCGCCAGCCGGACGGCAACGACCGCATGCGCGAGATCTCGGCGGCGATCCAGACCGGCGCGAAGGCGTACCTCAACCGCCAGTACACGACGATCGCGATGGTGGGCGCGGTGCTCTTCCTCGTGATCGGCTTCGTGCACGGGCTGGGGTGGACCACGGCCGCGGGCTTCGCGATCGGCGCCATCGCTTCCGGCGCGGCGGGCTTCATCGGCATGAACGTGTCGGTGCGCTCGAACGTGCGCACCGCCGAGGCGGCGCGCCACGGCATCGGCCCGGCGCTGAACATCGCGTTCAAGGGCGGCGCGATCACGGGCCTCCTCGTCGTGGGCCTGGGCCTCATCTCCGTCTCCGGCTTCTTCATGTACCTGCAGGGCTCGAGCGCGCACGACCTGCGCATGACCGAGGTCGTGAAGCCGCTGATCGGCCTCGCGTTCGGCTCTTCCCTCATCTCGATCTTCGCGCGGCTGGGCGGCGGCATCTTCACCAAGGGCGCGGACGTGGGCGCGGACCTCGTGGGCAAGGTCGAGGCCGGCATCCCGGAGGACGATCCCCGGAACCCCGCCGTGATCGCGGACAACGTGGGCGACAACGTGGGCGACTGCGCGGGCATGGCGGCGGACCTCTTCGAGACCTACGCCGTCACGATCATCGCGACGATGGTGCTGGGCGCGCTCCTCATCCCGAGCCCCGGCGTCGTGGGGAACGCCGTGACCTATCCGCTCGTCCTGGGCGGCGTGTCGATCATCGCCTCGATCATCGGCACCTATTTCGTGAAGACGGCGCAGGGCGGGAAGATCATGAGCGCGCTCTACCGCGGGCTCGCGGTGGCGGGCATCCTCTCGTTGATCGCCTTCTACTTCGTGACGGACTGGATGATGCACGACGTGGTCGCGGCGTATCCGGGGCTCACGATCGCGAAGCTCTGGGGCTGCTGCGTCGTGGGCCTGGTGCTGACCGCCCTCATGGTGATCATCACCGAGTTCTACACGGGCACCGACTACGCGCCGGTGAAGCACGTGGCGGAGGCCTCGACCAAGGGCCACGCGACCAACATCATCGCGGGCATCGGCGTCTCGATGCGCTCGACCGCATGGCCGGTGCTCTCGGTGTGCGCCGCGATCTACGCCGCGTACTCGCTCTGCGGCCTCTACGGGATCGCGATCGCCGCGACCTCCATGCTCTCCATGGCCGGCATCATCGTGGCGCTGGACGCCTACGGCCCCATCACGGACAACGCGGGCGGCATCGCGGAGATGGCGGAGCTTCCGAAGGAAGTGAGGAACGTGACCGACCCCCTGGACGCCGTGGGCAACACGACCAAGGCGGTGACCAAGGGCTACGCCATCGGCTCCGCGGGCCTGGCGGCGCTGGTGCTCTTCGCCGACTACACGCACCGGCTGGAGGAGGCGGGACGCCACCTCACGTTCGACCTCTCCAACCCGGCGGTCATCATCGGGCTCTTCGTGGGCGGCTTGATCCCGTACCTCTTCGGCGCCATGGCGATGGAGGCGGTCGGGCGCTGCGCGGGCTTCGTGGTGGAGGAGGTGCGCCGCCAGTTCCGCGAGATCAAGGGGATCATGGAAGGCACGGCCAAGCCGGACTACTCGCGCGCGGTCGACATGCTCACCAAGGGGGCCATCAAGGAGATGATGATCCCGTCGCTCCTCCCCGTGCTCTCGCCCATCGCGGTGGCGCTGGTGGTGGGCGGGCTCATGGGCAGGGACGCGGGCGTGCAGGCCCTGGGCGGCATGCTGATGGGCACGATCGTCACGGGGCTCTTCGTGGCGATCTCGATGTGCACCGGCGGCGGCGCGTGGGACAACGCCAAGAAGTACATCGAGGACGGCCACTTCGGGGGCAAGGGGAGCGACGCGCACAAGGCTGCGGTCACCGGCGACACCGTGGGCGACCCGTACAAGGACACCGCGGGCCCCGCGGTGAACCCGCTCATCAAGATCATCAACATCGTGGCGCTGCTCATCGTGCCGCTGCTTTCCTGATTCTCGCCTTCGCTTCGCGAAAGGGCCGCTTCGCGCGGCCCTTTTTTCATTGGAACCACAGATGAACACGGATGAACACAGATGGCTTGTGATTGGCTCTTTCGGCGTGGCCATTGTCACGTCGGCACGTCTTTCGAAGCACTATCTGTGTTCATCTGTGGTTATTCCCCCGTGAACACAGATGGCTTGTGATTGGCTCTTTCGGCGTGGCCATTGTCACGTCGGCACGTCTTTCGAAGCACTATCTGTGTTCATCCGTGTTCATCTGTGGTTATTCCCGGCCTTTCCGTCCGTGATAATCTCGCCCGCCTGATGAAAGTCCTCGTCCTCGGAGCGGGCGTCGCCGGCGTGGCGGCCGCGTGGTACCTGCGGCGCGACGGGCACGAGGTGACCGTGCTCGAGCGAAACGACGCGGTCGCGCTGGAGACGAGCTTCGCCAACGGCGGCCAGCTCTCGTACAGCTACGTGGCGCCGCTCGCGAGCCCCTCGGTGATCCCGAAGATCCCGCCCTGGCTCCTGCGCCGCGACTCGCCGCTCAAGTTCGCCCCCCGATGGGACGCGGAGCAGTGGCGCTGGATCGCGGCCTTCCTCGCGGCGTGCAACCGGCGGCAGGCCGACGCCACGACCGAGCGGCTGCTGCGGCTCGCCTTCTACAGCCGCGGCCTCATGCACGAGCTCATCGCCCAGCATGCGCTCGATTTCGACTATGTCCGGAACGGCAAGCTCGTGGTCCACACCGATCCGGTCTCCTTCGAATCCGCCAAGCGCCTCATGGCGTACCAGGAGAGCCTGGGCTGCGAGCAGGAGGCGCTCGATCCCGCCCGCACGGTCGAGCTCGAGCCCGCGCTCGCCGCCATGGGCCCCCGCATCGCGGGGTCGATCCATACGCCCAGCGAGGACGCGGGCGATTGCTTCAAGTTCGCGAGCGAGCTCGCACGGCTGATGGGCGCGGGCGAGAACCCGGTGCGGCTGCGCTTCGGCGTCTCGATCGAGCGTCTCCTCGCCCTCGGCCGCCGTGTCATCGGCGTGGAGACCAGCCGCGGCGTCTTCGAGGCGGACCGCTACGTCCTCGCGCTGGGGACGAGCGCGCCCGCGGTCGTGCGCCCCCTGGGCCTGCGAATCCCGGTCTATCCGTTGAAGGGCTATAGCCTCACGCTCCCCATCTCGGACGAGCGCGCCGCCCCGCGCATCAGCGTCACGGACTACCAGCGCAAGGTCGTGTACGCGCGCCTGGGGAGCGAGCTCCGCGTGGCGGGCATGGCGGACCTCGCGGGCCGGGCGCCGGTGATCGATACCGGGCGCGTGGGCCAGCTCGTGGACGAGGTGAAGGCCGCGTTCCCCGGCGCCACCGATTTCTCGCGCCTGCAGCCCTGGTGCGGCATGCGGCCCGCGACCCCGCGCGGGACGCCCGTCCTCGGCGCGACACCCTACTCGAACCTCTTCCTCGACGCGGGCCACGGCGCTCTGGGCTTCACGCTCGCGCTCGCGACCGGCCGCGTGATCGCGGACTTGATCGGGGGACGGCGGCCCGCCGTCCCGCTCGACGGATTGCGCTACGACGACTGACCGCACCACAATCCCCACAGGAGAACCGCGATGGCACTCGTTTTCTACCACGGACACGGATCCCCCTACGCATGGCGCGTCTGGCTCGCCCTCGAGCACAAGCGCATCCCGTACGAGCTCAAGGTCCTCTCGTTCGCCGACGGCGACACGAAGAAGCCCGAGTTCGTCGCGATCAACCCGCGCCACCACGTCCCCACGATCGTGGACGAGGGATTCACGCTCTGGGAATCGGGGGCGATCCTCGAGTACCTGGAGGAGCGCTTCCCGCCGAAGGACGCGGCGGAGAGCCTGTATCCCGGAGATGCGCGCGCCCGTGCCCGCATCCGCCGGCTCGGCCGGGAGATCGAGTCGTACCTCGACCAGGAGGGGCTCGACCCGATCGTCATGGAGCATTTCTTCAAGGACGGTGCCGCGCCGGACGACGCGCGGGTCGCCAAGGCGCGCGAGCGGGTGAAGGAGGAGCTCGCGTACTTCTCCCGGGAGCTTCGCGGGAAATTCCTCGCGGGCGACACGCCCACCGCGGCGGATTTCGTGCTCTATCCGGAATACGCGTACGTGAAGCGGCTCACCTCCAGGAAGCCCGAGCTCGCGCTCACCGAGCTCGTGCCCGCGCCGCTCGCGCAATGGGGGAAGCGGATCGAGGCGCTCCCGTATTACGACAAGACCTATCCGCCGCACTGGCGTGGCTGACCCTCTCCCAAAGGAGGACCTCTTTACCGTGCGCGCCCGGGACGGGCTCGCGCGGCGCGGGACGCTCACGCTCGCGCACGGCGTGGTCGAGACGCCGGCCTTCATGCCGGTGGGCACCTACGGAACCGTGAAGGCGATGAGCCCCGCGGAGCTGGAGGAGATGGGTGCCACGATCGTGCTCGGGAACACGTTCCACCTGTGGCTTCGGCCCGGGCTCGCGGTGATCGCGAAGCACGGCGGGCTCCATCGCTTCATGGGCTGGGAGCGCCCGATCCTCACCGACTCCGGCGGCTTCCAGGTCTTCAGCCTGGGGGCCCTTCGCAAGGTGAGCGAGGAGGGCGTGGCCTTCCAGTCGCCCGTCAACGGCGACCGGCTCTTCCTCACGCCGGAGGAGGCGATGCGCATCCAGCGCGTGCTGGACCCGGACATCGCGATGGCGTTCGACGAGTGCACGGGATATCCCGCCACCCGCGAGGAGGCCGCGGCGTCGATGGAGCTCTCGATGCGCTGGGCCGCGCGGTCCCGCGAGGCCTACGAGGGGAGCGCCAACGCGATCTTCGGCATCGTGCAGGGCGGCATGTACGAGGACCTGCGCGACGAGTCGCTCTCGCGCCTTCGGGCGATCGGATTCGACGGCTACGCGCTGGGCGGGGTCTCCGTGGGCGAGCCCAAGGAGGAGATGCTGCGCATCGTCTCGCACTCGGCGCCGCGCCTGCCCGAGGCCTCCCCGCGCTACCTGATGGGCGTGGGGACGCCGGAGGACATCGTGGAGGCGGTCTCGAACGGGATCGACCTCTTCGACTGCGTGCTTCCCACGCGCAACGCCCGGAACGGCTGGCTCTTCACGAGCCGCGGCGACGTGAAGATCCGGAACGCCCGCCACCGCGAGGACACCGGGCCGCTCGATCCGGACTGCGCCTGCTACACGTGCCGGCACTTCACGCGGGCGTACCTGCACCACCTCGATCGCGCGACCGAGATCCTCGGGGCGCGGTTGAACACGATCCACAACCTCCATTACTACCTGGAGCTCCTGCGGGGCCTGCGCGAGGCCGTGGAGACCGGCCGGCTCGCCCGGTTCCGGGAGCGTTTCCGGACCCGCCGCATGATAGAATCGCAGGCTGGCGTGGCGTAGGAAAAGCCTGCCGCATCAACCCTTTCCGTCCGGAGTCCCCATGATCGGCACCGCATACGCCCAGGCCGCAGGCGCGGCAGGAGGCGGCGACACGCTGATGGGCATGCTGCCCATCATCCTCATGTTCGTGGTCCTCTACTTCCTCATGATCCGTCCGCAGATGAAGAAGGCGAAGGAGCACAAGACCATGCTGGAGGCGCTCGCCAAGGGCGACGAGGTGGTCGCGGTGGGCATCCTCGGCCGCATCGAGCGGATCACGGACAACTACCTCGCCCTCGAGATCGCCCCGAACGTGGTGATCCAGGTGCAGAAGCAGGCGGTCACGCAGCTCCTGCCCAAGGGCACCATGAAGGCCGCGCAGTAAACGACATGAACCGGTATCCGATCTGGAAGTACGCGATCATCGCGATCGCGCTGGTGGTGAGCCTCCTCTACGCCGCGCCCAACCTCTTCGGCGAGATCCCCGCCGTGCAGGTCGCGGGCAAGCGGACGACGATCCGCGTGGACGAGGCGCTGCGCGACAGGATCGAGGCGGCGCTCAAGGCGGCGAACGTGCCGCCCACGGGCGCGGAGCTCTCGGACGGGAAGCTGAGCCTTCGCTTCCCGGACACGGACGCGCAGCTGAAGGCGCGCGACGTCGCCCGCGCGAACGTGGACGCGAACCTCTACGGCGTGGCCCTGAACCTCGTCCCCAACACGCCGCGCTGGCTGCAGGCCCTGGGCGCGAGGCCCATGTACCTCGGCCTCGACCTTCGCGGGGGCGTGCATTTCCTCCTCCAGGTCGACATGAAGTCGGCGGCGAACAAGGCGGTCGAGCGCTACGCCGCGGACATCCGCTCGCTCCTGCGCGACCGCAAGATCTACTACTCGGGCCTCAACCGCGAGGGCGACCGCATCGTCGTGCGCTTCCGCGAGCCGCCGCAGCAGGCCGCCGCGTTGAAGGCCATCACGGACCAGTTGCCGGACCTGGTCGTCCGCGAGCAGGGCGCCGGCGGCGAGGGCGAGCTCGTGGCGACCATCAAGCCGGAGGTCGTGAAGGCGAACCAGGAGGCGGCGCTGCAGCAGAACATCCAGACGCTCCGCAACCGCGTGAACGAGCTGGGCGTGGCCGAGCCGATCGTGCAGCAGCAGGGCGCGGACCGCATCGTCGTGCAGCTGGCGGGCGTCCAGGATCCCGAGCACGCGAAGGAGATCATCGGGCGCACCGCGACCCTCGAGATCCGCCTGGTCGCCGAGGAGTACGCGCAGGGCCGCGGCGAGGACGCCTTCGCCCAGTACAAGGACCAGCCGGCGCCCGTGGGCACCGAGAAGTACTACGACCAGAGGAACGGCGCCCCGGTGCTCGTCCGCCGCGCGCTCGTGATCGGCGGCGACCGCATCACCAACGCGCAGGCGAACTTCGACCAGCAAAGCGGCGGCCCGGTCGTGAACGTGAAGCTGGACAGCGCGGGCGGGCGCGTGATGCGCCAGACCACGCGCGAGAACGTGGGCAAGCGCATGGCGATCATGCTGGTCGAGAAGACCGGCACCGTGGTCGCCATGTGGCCCAACATCCAGGAGGAGTTCGGCGCGGACTTCCGCATCACGGG
>Ga0068855_100003851_pt1 | contig 18341 bp, 15 predicted proteins | sample KBSCornC52_FD_66592 | JGI IMG/M metagenome (GOLD analysis project Ga0068855, IMG submission 66592) | Corn rhizosphere microbial communities from Kellogg Biological Station, Michigan, USA - KBS Corn C5-2 | ecosystem: Host-associated > Plants > Roots > Rhizosphere > Soil ...
CGAGGCAGAGAGTGCCAAGGCAATCACGGCTTACGCGGCACTGGCAGTCGAAGGCGTGAACGACGGGTTGCTGGGCAATCAGTTGCGCGCGGTGATTACTTCGACCGGCACCTATACCAACACCGCCTTGGCCGTTCGGGCAGCCGTGCACTGATGGTCTTCAGTCCGCAGCGTGAGGTGCATGAACTCGACAAGTCCCTGGTGGTCGATGGTGAGGATGTCGTGTTGCGCCGGATCGTCGGGACGGTGCATCAGGTCATGGTTGATGTCGTGTGCCGTGCTTTCGTGCGGCGCTACCAGGCGCAGGAACTGACCGACATGATCATCCAGGGCGACAGCCACGTGATCATCTCGCCGACCCAGATCATCGACGCACAGTGGCCTGGTGGCCAACCCATTCATGCGTCTGATGCGACACTTGACCACCGGGTTCCACGCAAGAACGACAAGCTCGTCGTTCAGGGCAAGGTTCGCAATATTGAGACGGCCGAGCCGATCTATATCGCTAACGAGCTTGTGCGGATCGAGATGACGGTTCGAGGCTGAGATGCGCGACACCGCCTTCGAGCAGGTCATCAAACTGTCGTTGCAGGCGTTCTCGCCAGAGGAGGCGAAGCGCCGCCATATCGAGATCGCGCGCCGTGGGTTGGCTGAATACCTCGGGTCGGTTGGCGCGGCACCGGATGTAGCGATTGAGGTCGACGGGCGCCGGGCATCGTCCGAGGACGGCGTGAAGCCGTTCGGCGTGATCACCTATCGCTTCACCTACATGCAGGAGATCGTGGCCTACGCGCTGGCATTGGCACGCGAGTTGTCGCCAGTCGACAGTGGTCGGTTCAAGGGTTCGTGGTTCGCAATGATCGGTTCGGGCGAGGTTGAGGTCGGCGCAATCCCGGCCGGCGCTACCGTGACCATCACGAATGATCAGCCTTACCTGCGCAAGATCCATCAGGGGTCGAAGGGCTTCGAGAAATACGTGCCGCCCGGCATCGTCGAGAAGGTCCGCCAGCAGGTGCTGCGGCGCTATCGACAAAGTGTCGAGGCCAACATCGAGTTCGTATCCCTGCAAGGCGGCTACATTCTGAAGGGCGCGCGAACGTCGCGTCATACACATCGGAAGGACACGGCGGCCGGGCAGGAGATGCTTTACCCTGCTCTCATTCTTACACCGCGACAATTCTCATGAACTGGATCGACGCCGAGGCCGTCATTCGCAGTCACATCGAGACGCAGTGGGCGGCCAGTGCCTATGCGTCGATGCCGCTGGAATTCGACAACGAGAACGGTATCTACTCCGATCGGTACGTCTTCATCTCGGTCGAAGGACTTTATTCGGAAAAATCAGTCTACGGCAGCGTCGGCAAGCGGTCATCGGTCGAGGCCGGCGTGGTGTTCTTTCATGCTTTCATACCGACCGGTTCCGGCAAGAGCGAAGCCATCGGCGCGGTGCAGACGATGACGGAGATTCTCGAACTGCAAACGCTATCAGGTGCTATCAAACTGGAAGGTGGCGCTCCGCCGTCACCGATCGAGTATGGCGCGGAGTTCGACCGTGGCTTACCACGTGCCCAGCCAGGCGGTGCCTACTACCGGTGTTCCGGCAGCGTGCCGTTCATCGTAACCGACTCACGCTAAGTTCGCCTCCCGATAGTTCACCTACCGACGATCGCTTCCGGCGGCGCGATCGACCATCGGACCATTGCCGCCGATCCCAACCTACCTGAAGGAGATCGGCCATGGCCGCGACAGGCGTTCTTGGTGCACGACTTTACATCGGCGACACTCCACTCACCAACATCGAGGCAGCCGCAGATGCGATTGCCGACTTCACTGCGCTCAGCGTTGGCGTTGAGGTCGGACTGATCGAGAACATCGGCGAGTTCGGCAAGGTGTTCGATAAGGTGACCTTCCAGGCCATCGCTGACGGCCGGACCTACAAGCTCAAGGGCGGCTACGACGAGGGGTCGATCCAGATGACTGTCGGATCCGACCTGACAGATGCCGGACAGGCTTTGCTGTTCCAGTTCGGCAACGCGTCCGATCAGAACACTTATCCGGTGAAGATCGTGCTGGTTGGCGTCGATGCCAGCTTCGACACGATCTACTTCGGCGGCAAGGTGTTCTCCTACCGCCAGCAGCTTGGTTCGGTGAACAACGTGATCAAGGCGATGGTCACGATCGAAATCAATACCCCGATCTTCATTGGTGCCGCTTAAACCCAGCGCCAACGGAGGGCCTGTGCGCAGGTTGGGCTGGCGACGCTGTCGGGGCGTCGTCAGTCCGTCTCCCCGATACCCCGGCATTCCCGACACCCCGACAGGAGTTGTTGAATGTCCCGAATCAATGCGGGCGAAGTCGTCATCACCCTCGATGGCGAAGAGCGTATCCTGAAGCCGACTCTACGTGCCATCACCATGATCTCCGCTCAGTATGGCGGGCTCGCCAAGGCGCGAGATGCGTTGGCCGCGCAGGACTTCCAGGCGGCCACGACGATCATCCGGTGGGGTCTCAACCTGCCGGACAGCGAGGCGAAGAAACTGCCGGACCAGGTGTTCGACACCGGCCTTACCGTCGATCTGCTGGTCCCGCTGATCCGCTTCATCGGCATCCTCGCAAACGGCGGCAAGCCGCTGCCGGACGATCCGGTCGAGCTTGATGATGTGAGTGCGGAGGGAAACGCCTGACGATCGAGGACTGGGCCGACCAGATCTTCGCCACGGCGACCGGCTGGCTTGGTTGGACACCCGAGGTGGCGCTGACCACGCCGCTGCAACAGATCAATCTCGCGCTCGACGGCAAGATTGACTTCCTGAAGAAGACCAATCCGTGGGGCAGCAAGGACGATGACAAGGATGAGGGAGACCTGATGGACAAGGCTCCTGACCCACAGGGCGCAGCACAGAAGCTGCTCGCCATGGTCAAGCGTCGCAAGGCGCAACCGCTTCCCGTTCGTTCGAACTGAGGTCGTATGGCCGACGAGACTCCAAAAACCGCCAAGACTGCGATCGTCTATGACGCGTCCGGTGCCCAGAAGGGCGCCGAGGACGCGAAGGCGGCTGCTGACAAGGTGATCGCCGCTGTCTCGGCCATGGACCAGGCCGAGACGAAGTCGGCCGAGGCTGTCACGACCGCGACCGGACGAAAGACCACGGCGCGCAGCGCTGCGGCGCGGGCGGCCCAGGATGCGGCACGTCTGGAGGCTGCGGCTGCCTCGGCAGGCGGTGATGCGGTCGCCAAGGCCACCGACCGGATCGCCACGTCGCTGTCCTCGCAGACCCGGTTCCTGAACAGCTTCGCCCGTTCGCTGGATCCCCTCGGCGCTGCCGCGCAGAAGGCGTCCAACGCCCTCCAGACGCTCCTCGATATTCAGGCCAAGGGGAGTGCCGCAGGCGCTGGAGAGGCCGCTGTGACCAACGCAGCGCGGGCCTCGGACATGATCGCGGCGGCGACGAACAAACTGCTCCAGGCTCAGTCGGCGCAGACCGGCGGCGGGTTCACCGAGGGAATGCAGCGGCTCCAGGCGCAACTGGATCCGGCTGGCGCGTCGGTCAACCGCATGGTCGGCGAACTGCGCGACCTGAACGCGTTGCAAGCCGCTGGCGTAAACATCGTCGGCGGCTACGCCAATGCGTGGAACGGCATCGTCGAGAAGTATGATGAGTCCGCGGTGGCGGCGAAGGCCGCAGCCGCTGCACAGCGTGAGATGATCGAGTCGGCGCGAGCCGCGAACGCTGCGGCGCAAGCGTCCGGCACTGGCCAGTCGATGTACAATCAGTTTGCCGGGGTGAATGAATCGGCCGGCAGCGTCGGCGGGAGGAACGTTAACTACGACCAGACCAAGTCGGCACAGGACTCCGCCGCCGTGTTCCAGGCACAGTTCGCCGCAGAAGAACAGTTGCTGGCCGAGAACAAGGCGCTTGAGGCGGAGTTCAATCCGCTGAAGACAGCCACCGACTCCTACAACGCTTCGGTCGTCAGATTGCAACAGGCGCAGTCACGTGGGTTGATAACGGCTGCGGATGCGGTCAAGCAGCAGGCAAGTCTTGATCAGCGGTTGGCTCAAGCGACTACGACAATCAGTAAGTATGGCCAGGCCCATACGCAGGCGGATTTCGCCACACGGCAATTCGGTGTGCAGTCTGTGCAGTTCTTCACGAGCTTGCAGGCCGGGCAGCCATTCATGACGGCGTTCATTCAGCAGGGCCATCAGGTGCTGGACGTGGCGTTGGCGACTGGCACCGGGTTCGGCGTGCTCGGAGCGGCCGTTAAACAGATGTTCTCTGCTGTGAGCAACTTCATTTCGGCCAATCCTTTCCTGGTGCTTGGTGCTTTAATAACGGCCGTCATCGCTGGAATGGTTATCGCTGCGGAATCGGCCAGTCGTCGATTGAGCGATCTGACTCAACAACTTCGTGTATTTACGACTGACTATAAAGCGTTGGCGGCAAGCATTAACCAACAAGCACATATTGCATCAACGACCACCACGCTTTCGACCAAGGAAGCGACGCAGGCTGGCCAAATCATCAGCACGACTGCGAATGCTCCTGATCAAAATCAATTGCAGGAAATGCTTAAACTGACGGCTGACATCCAACGAGCGTTTGCAATTGATGTAGCGGCTGCTGCACATAAGGTTGCGCAGGCATTTGACGAACCGGCAAAAGCCGCTGACGAGCTTGCCAAAACACATTTTCCAGGTATGACGGCCGCAATTGCGCGCAACGTCGAACTGCTTGTGCTTCAAGGCAGGATGACGGAGGCCACGACAGTAGTCTTGAACGCGTACAAGACGGCTGTTGGCGACGCGAGCAGAGAAATGACGCCGATGCAGCGTCTCGGCTCTACGCTTGGCCACGCATTCGAAGTAGTGACGCAGGCACTGGGTGGCCTGGGCAACGCTATCGTTGGTGCCATACAATATATCGACAAATTCGGCAGCCATCTTCTCGACCCGATATTTAATTTGATTCCAGGCTTATCACCACAGTCCAGACCTGCTGTGGGTGCCGGTGGGACCGGTGATCTGCTCTCTGTCGCGCAGTCGCAACTCGGGCAAACCGACACGTCGATCGGCGCATTTCTGAAACAAAATGGTCAGACGCTCGATGCCGCGCAAACCGCATGGTGCGCGGCGTTTGTCAATGCGGCCTTGAAGTCGTTAGGTATCGAAGGTACGGGATCAAACGTCGCCACGTCATTTCTGAACTTCGGCCAAAAAGTTGATACGGCTCAGCGCAATGATATTTTAGTTCAGGCTCGTGGTCATCGAGCAGGCGAGACAGGTGGCCACGTCGGCATCGCAACCGGTAATACCAAGATCGGTCCCGGCGGCGAGATGATGGTTGAGATGACATCGGGTAATCAGAATGACCGGGTGCAGACCACATGGGAAAATGCCGCTGGCCTTGAAATTCGTCGCTCTGCTGCCACTAGCACGCAGTCTGTGCCGACATCTGCGGCCGTCGCTGATAGACAGGTTCGTACTCGTCTTGACGAGGCCCAGAAAAAATATGAATCGACGCAACCTGGCACAAAAGCGACTAATGATGCGACGATTGCCGGTTTGGTTGAATTGCAACAGCATGTCGAGGCGGGGTCGAAGGCTTACGATCAATTGACGGTCACGATTGGTTTGCTGCGAGGGGCAACCGAGAACAGCCGCACGCCTACGGAGGCGTATAGCAAGACGCTCAAGGAACAGAGCGATCTTATGGGTGTCGAAGGCGGCGCGGCCAGAGCGCTTGCGGAGATCATGAAGGCTGCCGACGAAGCCAACGTTGCGCAGACCGGTCACCATCTCACGGCAGCCGAAAAGGTCAAGTATCAGGATGAAGCGGTTCGTGGCCTGAACGCTGCGTTGCAGCTTAATATCGCCGAGTCGAAGCGCGAGACTGACGCGACGAAGGGGTCGATTGATTATCTCGTTGCTGGCACCAAGGCGACTGACGATTACAATGCGACGGTCAAGGCGAGAAAAGATGCGCTTGCTTTCGGTGCTCGCGACACCGATCAGTACAACGCTGCTCTCAAGATCCTCACCGCGCAGAACATCGCCGCGGCTGATGCCACGCGCTTGCGAGGCGTCACTGAAACCGCCGTAGGCAACGATGTCGAGATGGCGCGCACGAAACTGCGCCAGCAGATCGACGAACTCAAGCAGGCCCGTGATGCGCAGGGCACCAGCACCGAGGCGGTGAAGGCTTACAACATCGCCATCGACGAGTTGAGCGGCAAGCTTGCCACTGCCCGGACACCTGCCGAAGAGCAGTTGCATACGACGCAACTTGCCGGCGACATTGCCGGCAAGACTGCTGGCGCAACGCGCGAACTCGCGGCTGCAATTCAGGAATTGAACGAGAAGGAGATCGCCCGGACCGGCCATGGTGCGACCCAGGCACAGATCGCCGAACTGACAAACGCGAAATTGCGTGAATACGCTGGTGCGGTCAAACTCACCATTGACGCGAACGCCCGGCTCATCGTCGACAACAACGAAATGGCCGCAGCCATGTCGCAAGGCGGCAGAGCAATAGACGCCGCCACTGCCGCAATCAAGGCGAGGGCCGAAGCGCTGAAGGCCGGCCCGGAAGGTTCGGCGGCATATCTCACCGCCTTGCGACAAATCACGCAGTCGAACATCGAGGTTGCCCAGAGCGAGCGCGACAAGGCTGCCGCGACCGACGTCAGCAAATTAAGGGATGAGATCGACTTCACGAACAAGGAAATCGATCTACTCAACGCGAGCGTCGAGGTCAGGACGCGTGAACTGGCGATCCTGCGGGCGCGTCAGTCCATGCAATTGAAGCCCGGAGATATGCCAAGCGCCAAGCAACAGGAAGTCATCGATCTTACAGTAACCGGTGCTAATCTGGGTGAGTTTCAAAAACAGACCAAGACGGCGCTTGACGATGTGACCGGCATGTTCTCGCAGTCATTTGACACAATCGGTACCGCCATCACGGATGCGCTGGTTGCCGGGCAAGGCAAGGCAATCGACTTTCGAAATGTGATGGTCTCTGTTGCGCAGCAGATCCTGACGCAGTTCATGAAACTTGCGGTTCTGAACCCGTTGATGAACGAGCTTTTCCCCGGTTCGGAACATCGTTCAACGATAACTGATCTACTCAATGCGACCGAAGGCAGAAAACCGGCCAATGATAATACCGCTAGCGGCATCGGCGGCATTGCCAAGGCGGCACCTGGCTTCCTTGAACGTGGCTATAACTGGCTGTTCAACATCAAGGGCGCGCAGGGACCGACGGGTGATTCCGCTGACACCGTGATGTCGCATCTGCGCGGCACCACTGACATGGTCGGCGGCAGCGGCGGCGGTGCGGACGTATCATCGATAACTGATGCGGTGAAAGAGGGGTCGAAGAGCCTCACCGACGCAGTGGACAAGGCGGCACCAGGTTTCGCCGAGGCCGTGACGACGGCCGGGCCGGATATCGCAGACGATATTCGAGACGCAGGACCAGACTTTGCCAGTTCGCTGAAGGCGGTCCTGGGCAGCACTTCGGGTGGCGATTCAGGCGGCAGCATGGTTGGACTGGTCGGAAAGGCGATCGGTTTGGTTGGAGGTCTGTTCGGCGGTGGTGACTTTATGACCTCCACACCAACCGCTGCCACAGAAGCCATCTCTGCTGTTGATGCGACATCGGCGACCGGACTAGGCGGCGGGTTCCTTGGCGGAATGAAGTACCACGGGGGAGGCGTCGTGGGCCTCGACGGTACGCCTGTCCTGATGCCGGCGATCAACCTGAACACCTTGCCGCGCTTCCACGAGGGCATGGGCGGCGACGAGTTCGCTGCCATTCTTCAGAAGGGCGAACGCGTGTTGACCACGCAGCAACAGCAACAGGTCGCCGCCGCGGCGAATTCCAACGAATCGAAGTCGAATGGTCCGATGATATTCAACTTCAGCTTCCCGGCGAATTCCTCGCCGGACAGTTTTCGTCGCGCCGGCCAGCAGGTCGCAAACAACGTATCCATGGTGATCGACCGGGCGAAGAGCCGAAACGGTGGCCGATGAAGTCACTTCAATGCCTTGGCCGGATCGATGTCGGTGCGCTTGAAGCAGCGGTCGTCCGGCATGCGGCAGACTTCGGGCTGGCGACCTTTCGGCAGTCGTGGCCCGGAACGCCACACAGTGATACAGAAACGCTCTATCTCAGAATGCCAGCAGCCATCACGGTTGAGAGCATATTCGAGTCGCTCGATTGCCAGGACGGCCCGCTGATGCACGAACCGGCCTTCGCTGACGCGGTTGCTGCGGTCTCCGGCCTTGTTGGTGGCGAGCCGGCAAGAGCGATGATCGTCAGGCTACGGGCCGGCGGCAGGGTCGCCAGGCACACCGATCAGGGCGCCTACGCGGACGCCACAAGACGCTTCCATCTGTCTGTGACAACCAATGCGCAATGTCTGATGCGTGTCGGCAGCGAGACGGCGCATGCAGAACCCGGCGAGGTCTACTTCTTCGACAAACACGCCCCGCACGAGGTGGTCAATGAAGGCGACACTGATCGGATTCATCTGATTCTCGATATCTGGCAGCGCAAAACTACCAAGATCACCTATCAGGAGGAATCATTCAGTGCCGTGCGTAACGAGATTGCCGGCCTGATCGTCGAGCACTGGAGCGAGGTGGCGGACAATCCGGATATTCCGGTGGATGTTGACTGGGACTACGCCGCCAAGGCGGACGATCTCGGACTCCTGCGTGTGCTGACAGTGCGTAGTGACGGCGTTTTGGTCGGTTACATCATCTTCCTGTTGGCCACATTGCCGCATTACCGGACGGTTCTCTCCGCAGCCGACGATGCATTCTTTCTCAAAAAAGAGCATCGCAACGGCATGGTCGGTGTGAGGATGTTCCGCGAAGCCGAAAAGATGTTGGTTGAGTGCGGCGTCAGACGAGTGGTCTATCATGAGAAGACCAAGGTGCCGATCGGCAAAGTTTTCAAGTTCCTTGGCTATCGACCCATTGAAACGATATGGTCAAAAGAGCTTGCGCCGCCAGCGACGAACGTGCGTGTGATGATTAAACGTCAGGCGCAGATGAGACCGCGACCGTTGCGCCGAATCCCGATCGTGTAAGGCCCGACAAATGACATCGTTTGTTGAAGTGCAGTTCCCACCCAACATCTCGGCTGGAGCGAAGGGCGGCCCAGCCTTCAATACCACCGTGCTCGAACTTGCTTCCGGTGCCGAGCAGCGCAACATCAACTGGGCACGGGAGCGGCCGGAATACGACGTATCCACCGGTATGAAGTCCGCCGATGACGTGCGAGCCTACCAAAAATTCTTTTATGCGCGTCGCGGCAAGGCGATCGGGTTCCGGTTCAAGGACTGGGGTGACTACCGTTTGCCATTCTTTAGCGCCACTCCTGGTGATCGAGACGCGTTGCCGGTGTTGTTTGTCACGGATGGTGTCACTCAGACGTTCCAGATATATAAAGCTTACACTGATTCTGGCGGCACCTTTCTGCGTAAGATTGTCAAGATCGTCGCAGGTGAGATCGCACTGTTCAATGACGCTACTCTCATGACCGATCCGGCCAACTACACGGTCAATCTGAATACGGGTCTCGTCACCCTGTCTGCCGGAGTTTATGGCACAACCGGCCACGAAATTACCGGATGGTGCGAGTTCGACGTGCCGGTGCGGTTCGATACTGACAAACAGACCGTGACACTGAGCGGCAACGAAATCATGATCTGGGATACAGTTCCGATCATCGGGCTGAAGTTCTGATGAAGTCGATCACCACCAATCTCAAGAACCATCTCGCCGAGGAAGTCACGACATTGGCGAATTGTTGGTCGATCACGCGCCGTGATGGACAGCAGTTTCATTTCACAGACCACGATGAGGATTTGGTTGTCTTAGGCAACACGCATCTGGCTGAATTCGGCTACCAGCAAACCGCCGTCACGTCGTCGGCAGCACTTGCGGTGGACAATCTGGAGGTCACCGGCATCTTTGATGTCGCATCAATCACATCGGATGACCTTCGTGCCGGATTGTATGACTTCGCAGAGGTGGCACTGTTCGCGGTGAACTGGGCTGACTTGACACAAGGCATCATGCGTCTGCGCCGCGGCTATCTCGGTGAGGTAACTGTCTCTCCGTCAGGCATCTTCAATGCGGAACTTCGCGGGTTGATCCAACGTCTCGTCGCCAAGGTTGGCCAGGTCTACACGCCGGAATGCAGAGCCGATCTTGGCGACAGAAAGTGCCGTGTCGATTTAGCACCGTTCACGTTCACGGAGACAGTGAATTTGTTGGGCGATGCAGCGCACTTCGGCGCGACGAACGGCAACTCGCTGGCGGTCGCTGACGGTTACTATAATGCTGGTGTGGTCACCTGGCTGACCGGCCTTAATTCTGGTCGATCGATGGAAGTCAAGAATTGGGGTGCCAGCGGTGCGATTACCTATCTGTTTCAGGCGATGCCAAGACCAATCACGCTGGGCGATACATTTCGTATCTACACGGGATGCGACAAGCGACACGATACATGCCGCGACAAGTTCAACAACATCGTCAACCGGCAGGCCGAGGATTTTATCCCCGGTATGGACGCAATCATGCAGTCGCCGAGTGCGCCAGATGCGAGCGGTGGTGGCGGAGGCAAGAAGTGATCGAGCGCGAAGTGGTCGTGACGGAAGCGAGACGGTGGCTTGGCGTGCGTTGGGTTCATCAGGGCCGCAGCGAATTCGGGATTGATTGTGTCGGACTTGTCGTCGCAGTGACGAAGGCACTCGGTATAGCGGATTATGATTTCAAGGGGTATCCACGTGAGCCGGTCGCTACACAATTTGTCGGGCATTTTCTCGCTGGCGGTGCCACACGCATTCCGATCCCCGAGGCGAAGCCAGCGGATTTGATGATATTCCGTGATACGATTTACCCGTGCCACGTGGGAATTGTAGCTGCATGGAGCGATTCACCGACCATCATCCACTCCCACGCCGGCAGGCGTAAGGTGGTCGAGGAGCGCATGGCCGGAGACTGGAGCAAGCAGTGGGTCGCTGCGTTCGCCATGCCAGGGGTTGGCTAAATGGCGATTACTGCTGTAGGCGCAACGGTAGCAGCAGTCGCTGGCATCTCGGCTGGCGTGGCCGGTGCCACTTTTGCCACTGCCGTTGCCGTCGCGAGCATCGCATTCTCTGTCGCCACCTTGGCGATGAACCTCCTGTTCCCGAAGAAAGGACCGGACACAGAAGGTGCGCGCCTCGGCGACTTGCAGATCACCAGTTCGACCTTCGGACAGGTGCGGCCTATTTGCTACGGGACGGTCAGGCTGGCTGGCAACATCATTTGGGCGCTGCCTATCACCGAGGTCAAGACGACCGAGCATCACGGGAAAGGTGGCGGCAAAGGAGCGAACAGCACAACATACACCTATTTTGGTACTTATGCGTTGGCGCTGTGCGAGGGCACGGTCGAGAAGGTGTTGCGTATCTGGGCGGACAACAAGATCGTATATGACGCAACGGCATCCGACAGTCAATTGATCCGGACCGAGGGATTTAACTTTCGGTTCTATCCCGGCAACGACTCGCAGCTTCCTGACAGCATCATCGAGGCTGACAAGGGTGTCGGCAACGTGCCAGCCTATCGAGGCACCTGCTATCTGGTCTTCGACAATATCCCGTTGCTCAATTACGGTAATCGTCTGCCAAATCTCACTGTCGAGATCACGATGATCGCGGAGCCGGCTTATCTCTATGAAGAGCTGACGCTGCTGGACTCCACGATCTTTGGTAATCTCGCGCCAATGTCGATCACTATCGATCCCGTGCGCGATATCGGCTATGCGCAGGGTCTGGATCCGAACGGCCTGGTTATCTTCGACACGTTGACGATGCAGGTCATCAGAGAAGCGCCGATGACTGAAATTCTCGCTGACGGGACGGATGGCGGACTTGATCCATCCTGGCTGAACTTCGGAAGCACCAATTTATACGAAGCCCCGGACGGAGCGTTATATTTCAGTGTCAACCAAGGTGGATGGAATACGTCGCGACTTGTTCGTGTCGATCAGAATACGTTGAGGGAGACCGCAACTTTTCCGAACCACAATCTTTTTGGTGATTCTACATCGAGCTTTGCCTGGTCGAGATATATAGGCTCAATCAGTTACTTTGATGCAACGGGTCGCCACGATCTTTTGGTGGTGTTGGGTTTCTACGGCGATTGGGGCGTGTTGTTTCTTCCGTCGATGACGTACGGCGGACACGGCAGCGTTCCCGGTTACGGCCGAGCTGTAGCTACTGGCAACATCGCGCTGGGCGTGGGTGATGCGTGGCTGTTAAGCATGGCCAGCATTTTCCTATTTTGGAACGACCGGATATTCATCTCTCGCGCACGTTATGGAGAACCCGACTTTTCCGGCAGTCCGTCCGGTGTCGTTGTCACGTTGATGTTTACTCTCAATGCAAGTGATCTTGATCCGGCCGCCGCATTGTTTGGCACGACGCCAGGGAGTTTCAGTTATGATCAGACGGATGACACGTTGCTATTTCAGTGCGAGACTGTAACCTCTGGACTTACCGGGTTGCACACGTATCTGATCAAATGGAGTCCGGTCAGCGGCATTATCTACGCGACACAGATGCCGGCAGGACAATCCGGCGGATGGAACACGGTGCAGTCGTGGATTCAAGGCAGCACCTACGCCAAGTTCGGTGTCGGCAGTGTCAGCATGATCGACGCCGCGACGGGCACTGTCTTGTTGGATCAAGGCTTAGGCCCTGGCGGTACGGAATGGCAGATCAACAACGGTATCGGCCTCACGCAAGTCTACGACTCACGAAACCAGATACTCTACGCTTACGTCAACGACGGCTCGCGTACTTTCTTGGCGAAGGTGAAACTAGGCCGCTTTGGCGGCACGGGCGCGACGTTGGGCGGCATCATTCAGGACCAATGCCGCCGAGCAGGCATGGCTGATTCAGACTTTGATGTCAGCGAGGTCACTGATTCGATTACCGGCTACATCATCAGCCAGCGCGCTACCGTGCTGGACACTCTCGCTTCGCTGCTGGCAGTCTTCATGGTCGATGCGATCGAGATAGACTACGTGCTGAAATTCAAGCACCGCGGCGGCGCGTCGGTTGCAAGTCTCACCCAGGACGAATTGATCCGGATTGCGAGTTCCGAGACTACCGCTGAGCCATACACCGAGGTGCGACAGCAGGAGGTCGAACTGCCTATGGCAGCCAGTCTCTCCTATATCGACCCCGATCGCGATTACCAGATCAACACGCAGATCGCCAAGCGTGTGCGCAATCCAGATCCCACGGTGTTCTCGGATAACCAGGCGGATCTCAGTCTCGCGATAACCACCAACGCGACCCGAGCCAAGCAACTGATCGAAGTCGTGCTGTTCAATGCATGGAATGAACGGCACACCTTCAACGTTCGTTTACCCCCCAAATACAGTTTCCTCGATCCGTCTGACGTTGTGCAGTTTACCGTCAGCGACGGTTACACCGCGCGAACTCGCTTGAATTCCACTTCACTCGGGTTGGATCACTCGCTCGACACGAAACTGATCGCCGAGACTGACGGGCAATACGTGTCTACGGCAGTTGCCGATGCCGGGACACCGTGGGGTCCGTCGCACAGTATCGTCGCGCTGGGACCAAGCGAATTTATCCTGCTTGACGTGCCGCTCTTGCGCGACATCGACGACGCGGGCGGAAGAGCCATCCGCGGCTACTGGGCAGCATCGACGCATAGCAGTGCTGCATGGCCGGGCGCGACTCTTCAGGAGTCGGATGCGCTGGATACATGGCGCACGCTTGGTGCCACAAATGACGAGGCGACTTTTGGATTCCTGGTTACGCCGCCACCCGAGACAGATGCGGTTTTCCTGACCCAGTATGACGGATCATTGGTGGTTACGGTTCTCGGCGGGCATGAAATTCCGGCTAGTACTACCGATCTCGGACTCGCCAACGGTGCCAATCCTTTGGCGTTGATCAAGACTAACGGTGAGGTTGAAATCATCCAATACCGCGACGTGACGACACTGAGCACCGGCACTTATCAACTTAGTATCTTGCGGCGCGGTCAGCGTGGCACCGACACGATGGCATCTGGTCACACGGCTGGCGAGACGATTCTTTTTCTCTCAGAGGTGACGATCGACGGGCTGCTGCTCGATCTCAGTCAACGCAGTGTTCTGGAATACTTCCGCACAGTTACGAACGGCAGTTCAGCTCAATCGGCCTTGATCAAGGGCTTCACATTTCACAGCCGCGATCAAATGCCGTACGCGCCGGTTGATTTTCGTAGCACCCTCTCGGGATCGCCGCCGGACCTTGTTGTGACGTGGCGCCGACGCACGCGCATCGGTGGCTGGCAGATGGACGGCGTCGATACTGTACCGTTGAATGAAACAAGCGAGGCTTATGAAGCGTACGTCATCGTGTCTGAGGGCGCGTTCGCGACCTTTGACCCACTTGATGCTGGCAGTTATCTTCGCGCATTCACGGGGCTGACTGCCGCCACATTAACTTACACTGCTGCCGAAATGTCTGTTGACAGTTTCGATCCTACGACCGATACACTCTATCTCGTGATCTACCAACTGTCAGGCATAGTTGGGCGAGGTTTCGCGGGATTTGAGGCTGTTCCGGCGTACTGATCAGAGGATCATTCTAGAATGGCCGTGACGCCCATCCTGAGCATTCCGCTGGTCGCACCGACCCAGACCGACAAGACGACCACTATGAACGACGCGATTGCGGCGGTCGAGAAGGCGACGCAGGACCAGCTTCCGGTGAGTATGGCTGGCGGCAACGTCACATTGACGACGTTGCAATTCACGCGAAACGTTTCGTTCCTTTGCTCGGGCCTGACTGCCGATCGCGATTTGATCGTGCCGCTGGTCAAACGCGTCTTCATCGTGCGCAACGCCAGCGCCTACAACGTGACCGCCAAGGGTGCCACAGGCTCCACTGTGGTGATCGCTGGCGGCGACGGTGCGATCATCCAGTGCGATGGCACAGACTGTGTTTCTCTCGCCGCAGGCGGCCCCGGCGTGGCCGGCCCGACCGGTCTCGCGGGCGGCGCGATTACCATCGGTTACGCGTTCTCAACCACCACAACGAACGCCGATCCTGGCAATGGCAATCTAAGGCTTAATGCCGGCACACAGAACACCGCCACGGCGATTTATGCCGATCTTCTTGATGGTAACGGCATCGACTGGACGACTGTCTTAGACAGCCTTGACGACTCGACATCGACAGAGAAGGGTCAAATCCGACTGTTGAGCCGGACCGACGACAGCAAGTGGATACTCTTTACAATCTCTGCTGTCGTCTCTCATACCGGATATCGCGAGTTGACCGTTGCCGTCGTCGCGTCGAGCACCACGAATCCATTCAACAATGCCGACGCCGTTCTGGTTGCCTTTACCAGAACGGGTAATGCCGGAGCGACTGGATCTACAGGAATCCCCGGAACGGCGGGCGCTTCTACAGCGTGGCACGACGGAACAGGCGTTCCGTCTGGCGGTCTCGGGGCGAACGGCGACTACTATCTCGATGACGCCACGGGCGATGTGTACCTGAAGAACACCGGCAACTCGCCGGCATGGGGAATCGTCGCGAACATCGCTGGTCCTGCCGGGACGGGAAGTTCCATTCCGAATGACGAGTTTCTGGCGAATGTGACTGGCAGCAGTGCGGTGCCGACCGGAACGACGTTGTCTGCTTTTCTCGATGCGGTTCTTGGAACGACAGCAGGCAAGGTTGTGTATCGATCAGGTTCCGGTTGGGTCGCAGGGACAGCGCGCACCGCTGGCCGGATGCAGGCACAGTGGGCCTCTGGCGCGACGGTCGCGAACGACACGATCTATTTCGCCTACGACGTGCCGTATGACGGCACGATCAACAGCCTCACGCATCTATGCGCAACGGGGAGTTTCACCGTGGCCGTGCAGATCAACGGAACGCCGGTCACCGGGCTTGGTGCCGTCTCGCCCACCTCGACACCGACCACGACCAATGCCACGGCGGCGAACACGTTCACGGCCGGGCAGCGGATCAGCGGGGTTATCACCGGAACGACCGGATCGCCCACCGATGCCGTGCTCTCCCTCAACGTGACCTGGGCGAACTGAGATGACCTGGACCTTCGGCGACAGTATGGATTTCTACGCCGCGGTGGCCGATGCGCTGGCGGGGTATTGGGATAGCGGCACGTCAACCGGCTACACACTACAGCCGGGGAGGTTTGCTGGCAGTCAGGCTTTACAAAGCGCCTCCACGGGCTCGTGGCTGACAAAATCGAGCGCGGTCAACGACAGCGTTCATCATTTCATCTGTGCAGTTGAGCAGACTGCGGCACTGAGCGGCACCACCGCCGGCTTGTATTTTGAGTTATTCGATGCCACGACGGCGCAATGCAGCGTCGTGTTCCGCTCTGATGGCGCAATATTGCTGACATCCGGCGGGCCAACTGGCACGACATTGGCGACTTATACGGGCGCGATCAGCGCACAGAACACTTGGACCGCATTTGAGATCGAGGTGGTGGTTCATGCGTCGGCAGGTTCGATTACCGTGCGCAAGAACGGCAATGTCGGCGCGGCGGACTTTACGCTTGGATCGCTGAACACCGCAGCAGGCGGCGTGCATAACTATGCCAACAAGCTGACTATCGGCCAGCAAGCTTCGATTGTGCGGCAACTGATCGACGATTTGCTGTGGCGCTCGGATGCGACCTCGGTGGCGTGGCTGGGCGACATCCGCGCGTATCAGCAGATGCCGGCCAGCGATGCGAGCGTGCAGTTCGCTAAATCACCGACTACTGTGACAACAACGCCGTTTTCGGGATCAAGCACGTTATCGAAGGCCAGCGGTGCCGGCCTTATGGCGGCGTTCACGGCGCCCTATACCGGCACGATTGCGTCAGTCACCGTGCAAGTGTCAACAGGCGGAACTGGTAATCTCAAGGCAGCGATTTATGACGCAGCCAAAGCGAACGTGCTTGCCACGTCGAACGCTGTTGTCAATCCGGTGGCAGGGGCAGTCGCCATTACCTTCGGCACGCCGTTATCAGTCACCAAGGGCACTGTTTACCACCTTGCCGTTGATGCAGACTTTACGATCATATATACCGTCACATCGAGTTCCTCTGCTGGGTTCTCGTTTACAACTGCGTATGCCAGCTTCCCGGCAGCTTCCCCTACTACCGCCGCGACCGCGGCATTTATATTCTCCGTCGTGACAACACCTACCGTCAACGCCGAACTGGTCGGCGAAACCTTGCAGGACGGCACCACGAGCTACGTGTTCGACGCGACCGTGGGCCACGGCGATCTGTACGCGATCACTCCGCTGGCCAGCACACCCAACTCGATCATCGGCGTGAACACCCGCGCGTTCATGTCCAAGTCCGATGCCGGTTCGCGCTCCGGGCAAATCCAGATCAAGTCCGGCTCGACCACAGTGAACTCGACGCCGCTGGTATTGAGCACGAGCTTCGGCTGGAACTCGCGGTTTGATCTGCTCGACCCGAACGGCAACGTTGCGTGGACCGCTGCTGCCGTAAATGCCCTTAACATTGGTCCAAGTGTGGCTAGTTGATATGCGCCCAAGCTACGCGCCGAACGATTCGAGAGACCTGGGTTTGGTCTACGCCAAACTTGTAGGCGATGGCCTGCTGACTGTAGCCCCCAACGGCATAGAGCTTCCGTATGCGCTTTATTGCGGCAGCATTGAGAACCGCCGTCGATGTGCGCTCTCCCCGCGCCGGGTTCTTTGGTGCAGCCGCAGCCCCGATCGCATGCCTGCCTTTAGCCGCGCAGTCGGCTGCGTTGTCCGCGTTCGTACCAAGAAACAGGTGGTCCAGTCGCACGCAAGAGGGGTTGTCGCACGAATGGCAGACCAGCAGACCCTCGGGGATCGCACCGTTGGCCATTTCCCAAGCAACGCGGTTTGCACGCACATGCTTACCGTGCGCGAGCAGCTTTCCATAGCCTCGCGTGCTGACGTTGCGATAAATCCAACAACCGTCGCTTTTGGTGACGTTCCGCCAGAACCGCTCCTCGACTCCTCCCATGCGCATTTTGTCGGAGCAGGGGCGACTACAGAACCGCCCTTGGCCGGCTTTCACCTTATGCGGGAGAGGGTGAAACACTGCGCCGCACGTTTTGCAGTTGGCAGTGATGCTCGGGTGTCTCATGCCGATAACCTACCACAAGTCGGCGCGCATGGAAAGATACAAGCCTGATGACCGACGTTCGCAACACCCAGATCGGCGCCGAGGTCTGGGCTGCCGGAGAACCCGCGCTGCGCGTCACGCAAATGGGCAT
>Ga0068855_100003855_pt1 | contig 18334 bp, 9 predicted proteins | sample KBSCornC52_FD_66592 | JGI IMG/M metagenome (GOLD analysis project Ga0068855, IMG submission 66592) | Corn rhizosphere microbial communities from Kellogg Biological Station, Michigan, USA - KBS Corn C5-2 | ecosystem: Host-associated > Plants > Roots > Rhizosphere > Soil ...
TCCAAAAATTCCGGAACGCCGGAAATCGGCAACGCGTCGTCAGGTCCCGGTGTCATAGATGCTCAATGTCCGCCGTTATGGAAGCCGGTGCAGTGCGCTCCCGCGCTTGGCCGGGCGTGGCGGCCCGGGGCGCGCGACGTTCCTCCCACTCGCGCTGTAACATCGCGAACACGTATTTGCTGCTCCACTGGCCCTTGATCCACAGGTGCTCGACCAGATGCGCTTCCTGCCGAAAACCCAGGCGCCGGCAGAGCGCCGCCGCCGGGCGATTGAGCACATCGACGGAGGCAAAGATGCGGTGCTTGTCGAGACGGCCGAAGAGATAGTCGAGCAGACACTCGACCAACTCGTCGGCATAGCGGCGGCCCTGGTGCCGGGGCGAGAGCGTGATGCCCAGCTCCATCTGGCGCGGGTCTTCCTTCCGGCAATGCAGCCCGCAGTCCCCGATGACCGTGCCCGTGGCGGCGTGGATGATGGCCAGTTGGAACCACGTCCCGGGCACGTCGAACTCCGCGACCAACTGGGAGGCGATCAAGTCGGCGGCATCGTCCGGGCCAAAAGAATCCCAGGACTGAAAGCGGGCCACCTCGGGCAGGCCGCGATAAGCGCACAACGCCTCCGCATCGTCGGGCTGCAACCGGCGCAGCCTCAGCCGGGCCGAGGTCAAGTGATCGGGAAAGCGGTGTTTCATCGGAGTGCGCGAATCGTCTCCGAGCATTATCCAAATCCTGGTAGCTGCCGAGCAAAGTCGCAGGCTGTCCCAGGGGGACCACGGAATTTAGCCGGTGCGCCAGCCGGTGAGCCTCGGGCGAACGGCGCAGCCACCGGATTCGCGTCGCAACGTGCCCGCCCCGGTAGGGGCGGAGGACATTCATCGCACAGGCCGAAATCATTCGCTTGCTGGAGATTCCCCTGCCCCTCCGGGGCAGACCGCGTAGAGAATGCGAATCCGGTGGCTGCGCCCATTCGCCCGAGGCTCATGAGCTTGCGCACCGGCTAAATTCCGTGGTCCCTCCGGGACGGGAGCTATCCGCTCTGCTCAGTTCCAGCTTCTGAGGAGGCCTCTTTTCGTTCGGGAGAAGTGTCGAAGTAATCTGCACCGCAGCCGGTGCAATGACGAGCATCCACGCCGATGGCTAGAAAACGCTTGCCACATTTGGGGCACACAAGTCTGTTTTTGCCCACTAATACACCGGCGACGAGAAGTGGAGCTGCGAGTGCGGTAAGTAAGTGTTTTTCGGATGCGAGTCCTGCAAAAAATGCAAAAGGGCTCGCCATCATCAAATAGAGCGCAACCTTGTTGCGGGTGTTGGAAAATCGTCTGTTCATTATTGTCGTGTCGCGACGCCCAGGCGTCATGGTGAGTTGGAAATAGCATCGAGTCGCTTCCGCAGCAACGAATCGGCGGACTCGAGGGTGTCTGTCAGCGATGGGTTCTCGACCTCGGTCCACCAGGTGCCGATCCACTGCGGCGCACCGCTACTGCGCTGATACAACTGCACACGAAATAGCGCTTGCGTCTGGGTAACTGTGCCGAGGTGCCGGCGATCCGCGGAAAGAAGCGTTCGGAGGCGAGGAGCCGATGCTTCCGTGAAGAAGGATCCTTCGATGTCGGCTACGTCGTGCATGAAATGTCGCAGAACATCTCATCAGCCCGACCAAGAGAGAAGAAATTCATCGCGTTACTCGAAATCGTTCGCTTGCTGGAAATTCCCCTGCCCCTCCGGGGCAGACCGCGGAGAGAATGCGAATCCGGTGGCTGCGCCCATTCGCCCGAGGCTCATGAGCTTGCGCACCGGCTAAATTCCGTGGTCCCTCCGGGACGGGAACTATCCGCACTGCTCAGTTCCAGCTTCTGCGTCCATCATAGAACCCTTGGATGTCAGATGGATTGTTCACAGACATGGATTCACGGAAAAGGTGAGCGACGCCTGGCGCGCCGGCAGCGCTGGGTCAGGCGACGTTCGTGGCATGGGGTCAACGTGGAAAAGAAGGCCCCCTTCCCCAGAAGTGGGGCCAGTTGTCGAAATGGTGCACCTCCTTGTCGTCGATGAGCAGGGTGTGAAGCGGTTCGTCCGGGAAATCGTTGAGGCGGATAGACCAGCGTGAACTGCCCATGATCGCCTCGAATTGGATGACCGGGTTGTTCGCCATCGATTTCCGCCAAAGGATAGCCCAACAGATCTCCGGAAAGTCGGTCCAATTGTTGGCGGTATCGAAGGGAAGTGACTTCATTTCTCTTACTTCAAGAAAGACGACCGGAGCGGGCCGGCAGCGGATCGTCAGGCGCGGTCATTTGGAATTGGCTTTGGCTGGGGGCCATTGCGCTCGATCGAGATGAACCAACTGCCGATGCCTGCACCGGCGGCGAAATCATAGATGATGTCACGGTAAAACGAGGTAAATGAGCAGAGTTCGACGACCTCGCAAACTACCGGAGCGAGGATCACAAACAGACATGCGCAGAAAATGGCACACGCTCGGTAATAGCCAAAGCGAGCAATGAGGGGTTTCCAAACCCAAACGGACGCCGCCACCGCGAAGCCAAACCATCCGGCAAAGATCGCCACGACGATCAAAATCTGGGAGGTGGACGCCGAATGCATCCTTTCACGCAAATGAAGTCCCAAGATCATGAAACCGCCCAGCAGGATCAATGTCCTTTTGTCGATTTTCATGCGGCTAGTTTCGGCAACCGTCCTGCCAGGTCAACGCCACAAATCCCACCTCGTGCCCAAGCTCCTGCTTGGGTACGCGTTTGTCCCGGAAGCTCCGGCTTCCCTGATCAACTGACATCGAAGCAGGAGCTTCGCCGACAGGTGCGTTCCCAAGCTGGAGCTTGGGAACGAGGAGGAGGAGGAGGTATCGAAACCGGTTCTCATACAGCGAGTGCCTTCAACTGCCCGGCAACGGCTGGATCAGGGGCACGCTCTGCGAGAAGTTGCGCGGTCTCTGCCCGAAAGCTTTCTGATCCTCCCCCACCTCATCGCGGGTTAGTTGGCCGAGTGCACAGGGAAAAAGCCGAGGGCGAAGAAACGCGTGATGACGGAGGCGAAGGCGATGCCGAGCACGAGGAGCCATCCCCGCCAACGAAGCCAAAGCGTGCGGAACCCGGAAAACTGGGCGAAAATATCGGCGATATACGCGCCGCAGTAGCAGGCGTTGGCGAGCACTGCGAGGAGAAACAGAATGAGAACGCCGTCCAGGGTGAACGTCGAACGCGACTCCGGGAGGCCCGCGAGGAAGTAACCAATGACGATGAGCGCCAGAGCAGCGTTGTAGATGAGGCGACGCGGCTCCCAGTAACGAATGGCGTCCGTCACCATCTCACGGAAGGACGCACGTGCCGGTCCGGGAGACCGTGCAGGCAGGGTATCTGCGGCACTGGTGGGCGTGCTGGTTTCGGGTTCGTTCATCGGATGCGTGGAGCGACGCCTAACATCGCATGAGACCGGCCAGGAAAGGAGAAATTCATCGTTGGAGGTTCGGGGGATTGCAGACCACGCGGACAGGCTGGGATGAAAGATCGTGTCGTCGCAAGGGAAAAGGAACGGCCGAAGAGTCGTTCATGCGCAGCGAGGCAAACGAAGCGGGCGACTGGGAGCGGCGACTTCCCAGTCGCTGAACGAATCCCAGGCGCGCAGCGCCGCTCTTTTCGGGCGTCGCTCCGCGACACAGGGTCCTTTCTCGGAAGTCGCCCCTCCCAGTCGCCCGTGGGACGCATCGCGCTCCATCGGACCGTTCAGAACCGAAATGCCGGAAGTAATACAGATGCCAGTGGTGCGACGTCGCTTGGCGAACGGTCCGCGTCGACGCAAGTCTACGTAAGGAAACGCCCCCCAGCGAGGCGTCCGGGCACGCGCGGTGATGCGAAAATGGAGTACTATGGCTCGCCACCGAAAATTCTCGATTCGTCACACCGCTCAGGGAGCGTGTTCCGTCGAGGAGGAAGGGCTGCGGGAAGTCCGGCAATTCTCCGACGTCAAAGACGCGCTTGGGTTCATTCGGGCTCAGCGCTCCGGAGGAAAGCCCGCCCGGCTGTCGTTCTTCGATTCCGATGGAAAACTGCTCTTCCAGGAGGAGCACTGAGCGGGTGGGATTGAAACTGAAAAGCCCGTTCTGGCCGTCCCGCGCCCGAGCGCAGCCGGGCGCTCTGCCCCGAGCTGCGCCATGATGGCGAGGTTTTCCCGCAACCTCGCTTCGGGCTTCAGCTTCTCCTCACTCCGCAGCCTCACCTTGATCCAAGGTGCCTGGCACTCCTGAATCAAAACCGCCGATGGTTTTAGGCGCTTCCGGTAGCGGCCATCTACGGTGTTTGATGGGGACTCGCGCGCAGCGAATAGGCTCAAAGCGTAATCGTCTCCTCCTGCTCCTTGCTCTCCGCCATCGAGTAGGACTGTTCCGAACCTTTCCACCGGACCCGAATGGAGCCGACTTTCTGCCCCCGCTTGAGCTGCAAGCGATACGATTGCATTTGATATCCTTTCACGCGGAAAAACCCCGGCAGGCTCGCTTTCATCGGAATCGGCTTCCCCTTCTCGTCGAAAACGCGGACCTGCACTTCGGCCGCATTGATCGCTGGCATCTCGCTCCCGGTGACGATGTCTACGGTCAAGTTGAGCTGGTAGTCCGCGTCAGGGATCTTGAGAAAATCGCCCAGCGAAAGCGTCGTTGGACAACCATTCACCGCTTTCGCCTTCCACCATTTGTGAATGCCCGAGACCTGGGTAGTCAGCTCCGACTGAGCCGCCGCCGGCGCCAGCCCGGTCAAGGCCATCAAAAGCACCAGAATGTAGAGTCGAGCCATGCCCAGAAACTAAATCCAGACTGTTCGAAGACAAGGCTGCTGAACAACCCGGATCGGACAGTTATCGCTCCAGGGGCGAGGGACCGGTGACCAGATATCGTTCCCACGGGGGCTGGGAGAGCCGCTTATGCCGGGCGTACTTCATTCTTTCCGTTTCCTCCGCATCGCCGACAAAGGCCCCGTCGGCGTCGCAGTTTTCATAACCCCACCACGCGCGCAGCTTTCCGCTTTCCTCGAGATGAAAGCGGCACCGGCCCCAAAGCGGCCTCCCCTCCGCCCGAAATTGCGCCCGCATTTTTCCGATGATGTCGTCATTATTGCTGAACCGATTCATGTATTACGAACGTCCGCCCGCCGCCGGGACGTACTCGCCGGAATAAGAACTGCCGCCCGTCGCGAAAAAACTCGCTTCGCAGCTCGCGGACCGAATGGCCACGTGGGCTTCCTTGCGCAGGCCCGCGGCGATTTGTTCGTAGTACGCTTCGATGCCCTCGATCAAGCCGCCGCGCGGTTCGCCGCTCCCGGCCAGAGTCGCCGGCGGCTGAAGTCAGAACGCTCCTGCGCGTTCCCCATCTTCCTCGCGGAAGCTTCCCTCAAAGTTGGGAATCGCGCCGGAGCGCGCCCCTCCGGTGTTCCTCCCCCTCGTCCCAAAGTGGCTTAGGGGAACGCACTCGCGTGGTGGAAGCTCGGCTGCGCGGCAGGGGCGGGAAAAAAACCCGCCGCGCGGCCTCGCCCATTCCGAACCCTTTCGAGAACGAGCGCGGGAATGAGGCGCTGCGCGCCGTGCGGAGTTTGCCGGCCCCGCCACGAAGCGCAGCTTCTGCCCGGTAAGTGCGTTCTCAAAGCCCCACTTCGGGAACGAGGGCGGCGTCCCAGCCTGAGCATTACCCACATCTCGAAAAGGCAGTTGAGGAGTCCGCGAATCTCCTCTTTGCAGGAAGCTTCAAAAGATGTGGGTAATGCTAAGGTCCCAGCGGGCCAGGAAAGAAACTCCTGACGAACACCGCAGCGTTGCAGGCTGGTGTTAGGCTCCGATGACGTGTATGACCTGGTCCATGCCGCTTCAGAACAGAGCTCAATTGATCGTGCAAGGGGGGCAGCCCAGACCCCTCGAAGAAAATGAGATCACCATTGGTCGCGCCGCGGACAACCGGATCGTGTTGGATGACCCGACCATTTCGGCCTACCACGCGGTCATCTTGCAGCAGGAGGGAAGGTTCATTGTTCGAGATCTGAACTCATCGAACGGCCTGAAGGTGAATGGCACCCGGGTCAGCGAGGCGCCACTGGCCAGCCGCGACCAGGTCAAGTTCGGCGCCGTGGAGTGCCTCTTTCAAGCGGCTTCCGAAGAACTCCCGCAGACGGCCCAATCGCCACCGGTTCGAGACAGTCGCTCCCGGTTCAAAATCTTTCTCCATCATCTCTTCTCCGGCCCCTCCTGGATTTGCCCGTTCTGCGGGAGTAGCAACCTGAAGACCGTTCCCGCGAAAGCCCGGATTTCCATCAGCGGCGATCGCATTTGCCGGGGCTGCGAAGCCTCCTGGGCGCCGCCCATGCCCAAGTGGGCCGCAACCGTGATGCTGGTCTTGTTTCTGACCGGCTTGGGAATATCCGTGACCCTGCGGACCCGAGTTTTCTACCCGAACACCGCGGCCTGGAGTTTGAAATGGTTCGACTCGGAAGGCACCGAGGAAGATCAGCGCTTCAACGGATGGGAGAAGACTTGCGCCGGAGGAGCGTTGGCCTGTTTTCCGTTCCTCTTGGGATTCGCCGGGAAATTGAAAGTTCACCAGCGGCCGAAGAATGCCCGCGAGCGAATCCCGCCATCCGGCGCGAAGTGAGTTGCGCCGCGGAGCGCTGGGTGCAGCTCTCTCCCATCACGCGATAGCCGCCATGCGATGGCGCCTTGGATCGTCGATTCTCCTCGTTTGGGAACGCACTTGCGTGGCGGAAGCTCTGCTTCGCGGCAAGGGGCGAAAAGAGCCAGCCGCGCGGCCGCGCCCATTTCGGACTCTTGCGCGAACGAGCGCGGAAATGAGGCGCTGACGCGCGGTGCAGAGCTTCACTTCCCCTCTCGTTCCCAAAGTGGGGCTTTGGGAACGCACTTGCGTGGCGGAAGCTCTGCTTCGCGGCAAGGGGCGGGAAAAAGCCAGCCGCGCGGCCGCGCCCATTCCGCACTCTTTCGCGAACAAGCACGGAAATGAGGCGCTGACGCGCGGTAGAACTTGCCGGCCCCCGACCACAAAACGGAGTTCTGCCCGGTCAGTGCGTTCCCAAAGCCCCACTTTGGGAACGAGGACGGAAAACCTCCGCCGGCACCGTCATCCGCGGGAGAATCCTCCGCCCCTCCCGGGGCGGGTTCGGGAGAGGGTGCGGTTCCGGTGGCTACGCCGGCTAAATTCCATTGTCCCTCCGGAACAGGCGACGGAGCTGAGACGCCATGCAACATCTAACATCTTCTCCGGCGACAGCCCCGGCGTTCACGGAGCGGCACTACGGCGGTCCAACCCCTCCAGGGCACAATATTCTTGATTGACCCTTTTCCTCCTTCTTTCCGTCATGTTCCGCAAAGCACAGAAAGACTGGTTTGCGAAAATTCATTGTCGCCAAGCATTTCGACCATCTTCTTGAGAGATGAAGCGATCGACCATCCGTTGTCTTCATCAAATGGGTCCGAAGGATCGGTCGCATTGTAAATGACTCTGGCGACGAGAAAGGCCATGGTCAAACTGATGAGAAGTAGATTCTGCTCGACCGATCTAATGCGTATTTGGCTCAACTCGCGGGCTTGATTCCTCGCTATAGAATTCGCGTCATACGCAGTTTTCCATTCCTGGGGATTTTTCGCGATATACAAGATACGCTCGATTGAAGGACACTCAATACTCGCCCGCGCAACAACCGTGCCCAAAATATTCGCCGCCCATTCGACCCGGGCTTCACGCGACAGGTCTTCGAAAATCAACCGACCCGCTTCTTGTGTTCGATTGGCCTTCCACAACTGCGTGACTTTATTTCTGAGTTCGCCATCCTTATTTGGCATTTTATCTTAAATTCTCGTATCCGCGTACTTCGTAGATCAGTACTTTTTTGGAGTAAAGCGAATGTATGGCGCGCGGGTGTCTTTCAAATGTGTGCTGTATTTCGGATCAGCGCTACCGGCGCCATTGCCGACGTCTTTTAACTCGTCGACTATGTCGTCCGACGCAGGATGCCTCGCATCAAACTTAAAATCAATATCGCTTCGTTGTGTCCCGGGATCGTGCCCGACAGGGAGATCCGTATCAATGTTGTTGCCCTCTCCTCTTGCGCGACTCCCCACGACGTCAATCTCAACGTCGTATCTATCAGCGATATTTTGAATCTCGTCTATTTCTTGAGGAGTCAGCCCACCACACGCATTGTGACTTAACACCCTCTCATTTCCCACGAAGTAACAATGGTCAGCCTCGACCTCAATATTGTAAACCCGATGCATCCCCGGGATCTTTTCAACAGATGATAGGCGAAGGGAACCCGACTCGGTTTTCAGCAACTCGCCCTTTTGCAAACGGCCCGCGCTGACCCACGCATGTCTCGTCTCGGAATAGAGTCGATGGCTCTGGGTCGGCGAGAGAGTCCCTGCGGTACCTTCGAAATGAAGCTGCAGAACAGAACTGTTCAACCGGGTGATCGTTCCGGTAACCACCCGCCCTACTCCGGCCCGGATTGTCGGACACGATTCAATCGCATCCACTCGCGCCCATCCGCTGAAACCGATTTCCGGAATATTCAACCAGATCTCCGAACCAATCTCCGCCTTCTCTTCCTTCAGCCATTGCATGGACCGCAGGAATGCCAGGTCCATGCCATCGCTTGATCCGTCTACATTTGCGGCTTTGAGCCTAACGAGACGCCAGTTCTGTGGGTCAACCCCCGTCGCACTCTCTTGATGTGCGTGGTCGGTCGTGATCACGCGATCTCCAAGATGCACTTGTTCGATCGGCCGTTCGCCACTGTTCTCCTCAATGGGAGTACCGGGAAGAAAACATCCTCCACCGAGGCGAAACGGAACGAAATCCGCCAATGTACCCAGCGCCACCGCGAGGTCGATCCACTGGGCCACTTGCGCTTCGGACATCGGCTGGACGCCGGAATCGCAGCCGTCCCAGGCATCTTCGATTTCCTGGAGGTGGTCGATAAACAGCTGGCGCTCCAGGCCGTACATGATCCCTCCGATGACGAAGGTGCCGAGGAAATACAGGCCCGAGGGGTCGGTCAGGTTGGTCGGGCTATTTCCTGCATAGCCGTAAAGGTTCATCCCACCGCGCTCGCGGATCGGGTCGCGGCTCAGCCACCGGCCCTGGTCGGTCTGGTAAAAGCGGTAGGGCGCACCGAGCAGTTCCAGGTTGGTAAACTGAAACTCCTGATGTCCGGTAAAGCCAAAGTCACTCCCGACCGCGTTCATGCCGGTGACCTGATTCGGAGACCGCTGCCCATAGATATCGTAGTCGTAACGGGCGCGCAGAATCCCGGTGGAGTCGGTCAATTCCCGCACGCTGCCCAGGTGATCCTGCGTCGAGTAGTAGGCGGTCCCTCCCAGTTGCTCTCCCTGGCTGAAGAAACGCTTGGTCACGTTGTTCAGCGCATCCCGCTCTTCACACAGTTCCAGGCCGTCCCAGATCCAGTGACAAGTCTCAGTCCCATTGACTTTCTTTCTGACCCGGCGACCCTGGCCATCGTAATCGAAGGTCGTAACCGTGGTTCCTTGAGTTACGCTGATCAGGCGATTCGCGGCGTCCCATCCGTAGGTCGCGATCGGGCTCCCGGAGGGGCCGACGGAGGTGGTGTTACCGTTGAAATCGTAGCTGTAGGCCCGGCCGGTCACCAAGTCCGGCGTGATATCCGCGTAGTTGTCGGTGACATGGCTCTCCGAGTCGGTGGCCACGATGTGCACGCGCGTGGTCGTATTGGCCGACACGTTCGCATACCCTTGGAATTTGGTGTTCGTGCTGTCCATTGCCGCCGGATTTCCTCCGACGGTGACGGTCGATGCCCGATTCACCGAACCCGCAAAGCGCATCAACCCACCCCCGCTGGTCTGGGAAAGCTGATTCGTGGAGTTGAACTGCGCGGTGCTCAAGACGTTGCCGCTCTGCGTGGTGACACGATTTCCCGCCGGGTCATACCGGTAGGCCTGGTCCGAAACGATGCCGGAGGTGCCGGTATCCGACAAAGTCGCCGCGGTGAGCTGATCCGCCGGGTCGTAGCCAAACACGTATTGCCGCGGATTCGCGAGCCCCGGGTTGTTCAGCGTCCAGCTCTGGATCGAGCCGTCACCGTTGTAGGTGTAATCAAACTGGGAAATCAAATTTCCCCCGCTATCTTGATTCTTGATCTGCTGTAACCGCTGGTCGCCGAGATTGTCGTAGTAATGATACTGGACGATTTGCCCGTTTGGATAAGAGATGTTGTCCAGCCGTTCCGTCGCATTGACGTAGGCAAAGTTGAATGTCCCCAGGAGGTCCGTCACGCTGCTCACCCGGCCGAGGTCGTCGTACAAGACCGAGGCCGCATTCGCCGCTCCGTCGATGGAGCGGCCATTGATCCGGCCGAGTTCGTCGTAGGTATAGCTGACGGTGTCGTTTGCCCAAAGACCGCCCACCGTGGCCAGCTTGCCGGCGCCGAGTTGCGGGGGCACGGTGATCGGGTTGTAGCCATACTGCGTGGTGCCCACGCCGTCGGTCGTGCTCGCGATTCGCGGAAAGACCGTGTCGTAGGTATAGCTCACGCCCGGCGTTGGCGGGGTCAAAGCACCACCGGAAGCATTGGTGTAGGTGATCTGCTTGAGCGAGTTATCGATGCTGTACTGGTAATTTTTCTGCTGTCCTTTGGCATCGAGAGCCGATTTCAACCGGCTGGTGGTGTTCTCGTATTTGTACGTTTCCGTCGTGCCGTCCGGATAGGTCTTCTGAATGATCCGGCGCTGCTCGTCGCGCATCCAGGAGGTGCGGTTTCCCGCGGGGTCGATGATCGCCTCGAGAGAACCGCAGGCGCACCACTGGTACTGCGTGATGCGGCTGAGCGGATCGAGGACAACCGCCACGCGGCGCATATTGTCGTGAATCGTTTCCGTCCAGCGCCCCATCCGGTCCTGGTGCCATTGCGGATCCAGACGATCGTAGGTGGTGTGTTCGGTGGTGCCATCCGGGTAGGTCACCGTGGCCACGCGATTCAAGGTCTTCGCCGGCACGCCGTCGATGGCGTCGTAAGTCACGGTGACGACATAGCCTTCGGAATCGGTAAATTGATACGGCCGGCCGAATCCGTCGAATTTCACGTGCGCGGTGGCGCCCGCGACAGGACCGGTGATATCCTTTAAATACCCGTCCGTCAGTCCGTCGCTGTCTTGATCGCGATCGTAGGTGAACGTGGTCGTTTTGTTTTTCGCATCGGTCATCGTGAGGACCTGGCCGTAACTATTGTAGGTGCAATGAGTCGTCTGGCCGGAGGCATCCGTGGCCGCCGTGACCAGGTGCTTTCCACCGGTATCATAGGTGAACGAGGCGAGGAGATCCGCGTTGGCGTTGAAACTATCGGTGCTCGGCCCCGCGGGGTCCTCTTGATAAGCAGCGGTCAGATCGATCCCATTCGTCGCGTAGCTGAAAGTCGCCGTGCGAGAGGGAGTCGTGGCGTTACCGGGGGAGATGATTTTGGCCAGCTTTCCATTCCCGTTGTAGGTCATCTGGGTCAGCTGTGTGCTGCCATCATCCAGGACGCGCGCGATCATGCTGGGCTGGTTATTATTGCTGGATGTATAGCCGTTGGTCTGCCCCGGATAGTTGTAGTACACCCGGCTCTCGTAGGCGCGCTTCTCGCTCTCGAGGATGTCCGACATCGAGGAGAGATCCGACGTGTGCAGGAAATGATAGAGGTGCGCCTTGCTGTAGTCTCCCGGCGCCTGCATATAAGCCTTCTTGTCCCAGTAGTAGGTCGTCCGGTACTGGTTATATCCCGGCTGGGTCAACAAACCGGTGGCCGAGGGCACCGTGCTGCCGGAGTCCGGCGGGATCATGTTATACTTGAACTGGACAAACTCATTGCCGCCCTCCGGATCGGTGACCAGAAGCGTCCGGTCTGGTCCGCTATCGTTGGAAACAAAAGTGGTGTTTCCGTAGGGGGTCGTGAGGGTGCTGATGAAATCACCGGCACCGTAGGTGAACTGTGAGGTGCCCCCCCCCATGTCGGTGGTTTGAGAAAGCCGCCCTTCCCCATCATAAGCGAGCGAAGCCGAACGCCCGAAAGGATCCGTGACCGACGCGACCCGATAGAAATCGCCATTGACCGCCGCGGGATCGTTGCTCACGTAAGCCAGCGTCGTCACCTGGCCCAGCGAATCCGTGACGGAGAGCAGGCGAAACGTCGCCGGGTCGTAGGTATACGTCAGGGCGTTCCCCGCCGGATCGTCGTATTCCGTCATGTAAATCTTTCGCGGGGTAGAGTTATCGGCGAGGCCGAAGACCTGGCGGGAGCCATCCGCGAAGGACTTCACGTAAGAAGTAGCCGAGGTGCGCTGCAGAATGCACTGGGTCAACGCCTGGGAGGCGAAGCTCCCGGTATTGGCGCCGGTGCTGGTGTAACCCGTGTAAGCCAGAACGCCGCCGCCGGGACCGTAAGTGAGTGTCTTGGCATTGTTGGGATCATCCACCACGAAACTGACCCAGTTGAAATTCCATTGGGCCCCGAGGTTCGGATAGTTCGGCGTCGAGGACGGGGCGATATCCCGCTGGCTATAGGAGGCCGTAAATTCAATCGCCGGGCCGTGCGGCGGGCTGTAAAAGAGCGGCGTGTCGCTCAGGGTGAGATTGACCCGGGATGGGTCGATGGCATAACCGGCCATCGCATGATTTTTGCAGTTTTTGCAACTGATGATCGGCCCGGTGCAGGGCGGCGTGGGCGGGGTATGGGGAGCGACGGCGCCTTTTCCCCAGACATTCGCGCCCTCTGCCTCACTAACCTTTTGCCACCCTTTCGGCAGTTCGCCGGCGCGGACGAGAAAATAGCCCGACGCTTCCTTGTCGAGGGTTTGTTTGCTAACCGCGAAGTCCTCGCTGAAGGTCGGATCCTGAACCTCATACTGGCCCGATTCGAACCGCTTCGTGAGCGCCGCAAAATGGCCGACCTTCCAATTGACAATACTCGGAAGAATCACCGGCGCCCCGGGCGAGCGTTTGGCCATCTGCAGCTCGAGCCCGATACTTTTGGCGAACGCTTTGACCTGGGTCAGGGAAGTTCCGTGCTCCGTGCAAACCGAATCAAAGACGGCGGTCGGGACCGGCTTGCCAGGGTTCACTACGCCCCACAGTTTTCCCGCAGCCATCGGTCCGCAGCGGAACGATTTCGTCGGCTCGTTTTCCTCCAGGTAGAGACTTTGCCGTGCTTCGGCGATCTTTTCCACCGAAGGTCCGCGCACATGGCGGTCATCGGCGATGGCCAGCATGGCCTTCAGCTCTTTTACCCGGCCGATCCGGGCGGTCAGTTCGATCCATTGCCCCAGCGCCCGGTCCACGATCATTTTCCGGGTGGCCCCTTTTTCATCCTTGCCCGTTTCCCAAGCCGCCCGCCAGTCGGCCAACGCCTCCGACCAATCGCAACCGGCCCGGGCGATGATCCCCAGGTTGGTCAAAAGCGAGACGCTCCAGGGCGACTGGGGATGGGCGGCCAGGAAGGCCTTCAAGGGCTGAACGTGATCCGCCGTCGGTTGGTGCGAGAACTCAAGAATCGCCGCGGCCAACGCCTGGTTCTCCCCGGGCGAAGTCTTGCCCCCGATCGGCAGCAGGGGCTCGGCAAACAGCCGGCACCGGCCGAGTTCGGCGTCCGATGGATTCGCACTGAAGCCGATCGCCGGCACCTCCCGGCCAACGACGGGCCGGGTGGTATTGACCGTGGCCGTCACCGGAGGCGGCGGTGCGGCATGGGGACGTGGAGCAGCGGCCGGTTGGGAGGTGGCCTCGTCCGCGGCGGGACTGGGAGACGTAGCCGCCCAGAGCGGGACTGGGGTGAGGGTCATCAATTGCGTGACGACGAGGGCTGCCGAAATCAACCGATAGAGCGGCGAGACAGGGCGATAAGACGACGAACGCATAAGTGAGATAGATAGGGATTCTGGAAGAGTTACTCAGTGCAGGACGACACCTGCCGGCGAGGTGAGGGTAATGACCGGTACTCCCGAACCAGGCTGCAGCGGATTGGTGCCCGGCGGACCGTTGGGATCGGGATACAAAGGAGTCGGATACAGCGGCAGGAGCCCCTGAGTGTAGGCAGCGCCATCATTGACCGTGCCGCCGTAAGTATAGGCGTTGAGCGGATTGAGGCCTAACTGCAGCTCCTGCCCGGTAGTCAACCCATCGCCATCGGGGTCCAAACCGCTCAGGAAATATTTGATCGCGAAGTATTGCTGCCAGGCCTGGCGTTCCTGGGTGGTCAGGGCGCGGTTGTAGACCACCAGTTCGGCGATGTCTCCGGTGAACCCGGAGCCACTCACATTCATCCCCAGTCCCGGGGCGGCCGGGAAACTGAAGGTATTCGAAGTGGAGCTAAACAAGGGCGCCCCGTCGATCCAGCTCTGCCAATGGCCAGCCTGGCTGGAGACATCGTAGACATGGAACTTCGTGATATCCGCAGCGGGATTGCCTTCGTTGAACTGGCTGGTGGTGCCGAAGCTTTCATACACATTCCCATTCGGATTGGAGTACCACGAAGCATTGCCACCGAAGTTCCACAGGCCGCTGCTGTTGACCGTTCTCGAGTTGGCGCGCAACACCACCAGGGCCTCGGCGGCGGTCGCGGTCGCGGCCCCCATGAAGTCCGGGAGGTTTACGAGTTGCCCGTAGCCGACGAAGGGAATGACAATGTTCCCGTTGAAGCGCAGGACCGGTTTCCCGTTGAGCACATTTTGCATCAAAAGGGGCCTCAACGTGAAGGTCGGCTGCCAGCCATCGTTGTCATTGCCGCTGTAGTCCGGCAGGTAGGCTATCGGCGTCACCACGACGCCGTCACCCATGATCCACAATTTCATGCCGCTGGTGGGCAGCGAAGCCACCGCGGGCATATTCCACTGCAAGGTGGCCGCCGGGCACAAGGCGCTCGCCCCGTAACTGTTGTAGGCCTGCACCTGGTAAGTATAACTATTGGCACTGCTCACCGAGTTATCGATGAACGTCTTTACCCCTTCCAGCGTGGTGACGAGGACGGGATCGCTGGTCCCCTGCTGGCGCCACAGCGAGAAGTAAGTGGACGAGTTGGTCACCGGTTCATTCCACGTGACCATGGCGCTATTGCCATTCAGGGCCACGGCGCTCAACCCAGTCGGCGTGACCGGCGCGGCTTCCAGGGCGTATTTCTGGGTGAGATAGGAGAGGATGCCCTTGCGTTCGACGCTGCTCAGCGGGCGGTTGTAGACGACGATCTCGGCGATGTCTCCGGCGAAGCCGTTGTTGGCCAGATTGTTCCCGATGGTCGGAGTCGCCGTGAAGGAGGGCGTCGTGTTGGCCGTCGACTGGAAGAGCGGAATGCCATCGATCCAGCTCTGCCACAGCCCCGGCTGGCTGCAGACTTCATAGACATGAAACTGGGTGATATCCTGCGACGGAATCCCCTCATTCATCTGGGTCGTGGTGCCGAAATTATCCGCGATGTTGCCATTCGGGTCCGCGTAATAGGCATAGTTCGCCGTCCCAAAATTCCACGGGGCGCTGGAATTGCCGGTCACGGAGGAGGCCCGGAGGACGATGACCGCTTCCGCGGCCGTGGCCGTGGCGGCATGGAGCACATCCGGCAGGCCCAGGACCTGGATGTTCCAGGTGGCCTGCCCGTTCCCGAGGAAATGCAGGGCGGGTTTGCCGTTGGCGGCATTTTGCAGGAGCGTGGGTTGGGCGATGGCCGTCTGCTGTTGAGCATCGTTCCCATTGCCGCTGTAGTCGGTCAAATAACCTACGGGCGATTCCCAGGCGCCGTCAGCCATGAGCCACAGCGCGATCCCCGAGAGCGGCATCGTGCCACCTTCCATCATCGGCGTCGCCACGCCGGTCGCCTCGGAATAGTCGCTGCGTCCCGTCAGGTTGGCCGCGTAGACCCGATAATAGTACTGCTGGCCGGCCACCACGGTGGTGTCGATGTAACTGCCGGCGTTTTGCACGGTGGCCAGGGTGGTATAAGTTCCGCCGCTGCCCGTCTTACGTTCGATGACATAGGAGACTTCGTTGTTGTTCGCTGACCAATCCCAGGTGATCAGGGTTTGCGCGGAGTTCAATTGCACCGCCGCGACAGTGGCCGGCACGGCCGGCGATGGGACCAGCGCATATTTCTGGTTGAGATAGGTCAACATCCCCTGCCGCTCGTCGGTGCTGAGCGGGCGATTGAAAATGACCACTTCGGCGATGTCCCCGATGAAACCCGTATTGGCCGCATTGGCCCCGATCACCGGACCGAGGGAAAACTGGAGAGTATTGGGAGTCTTCCGGAGTTGCGGGACACCGTTGATCCAGCTCTGCCACAGGCCGGTTTGCGCGCACACTTCATACACGTGGAATTGGGTCAGATCCTGCGCCGGTTTCCAGGCGTAAACCCCATTGCCTCCGTTCGTGCCCGCCGCATCGTAAATGGAGCCATTTGGGTGTGGATAGTAAGTCGGGTTCACCGGATTGCCCAAGTCCCAGAGGCCACTCACCACGCCGGGGGGCGGGGTCGACCTCACGACCGCGAAAGCATGGACGGCACTGGCCCCAGTCAAAAAATTCGTGGGCAGACCGATCGCCGTAGGAATATAGGCCGCGCCGGTAAAATGGAGGACGGGCTTGCCGTTGACGATATTGGGAATCACGAGGGGCCGCTGCGGTGGGTTGGTGGACCACGCATCGTTGCCGGCACCGCTGTAATCGGGGAGATATTGCGTGGGACTTTCCAGCGCGCCATCGGCCATCAGCCACTCCACCATGCCCGCCCGCGGGAAAAGACCGGACGGCGCCACGCTCAAGTTCAAGATGTCCGATGAGACCCAAGAGCTCGGTCCCCGGGTGGTAAGTGTCTGCACTTCATAGACATAGTTACTGGACGGATTCAATCCGCTATCGACGAAACTCTGGGCCGCGGAGTTCGTGGAGACCAGCGTCCAGGCTCCCCCATTTTCCCGCCGCTGGATGTTGTAAGTGATGAGCGCGTCGTTGATCGGCGCCGTCCAACTGACCAGCGCGGTCGTGCCATTCACCGCCTTGACGGTCAAATTCGTCGGGGCCGTAGCTTTCGGGACCACGGCATATCTCTCGGAAAGATAAGTCAAGGCCTGATGCCGCTCGGAGCTGCTCAGGGTGTGGTCGTAAACCAGCACTTCGGCGATCGATCCCAGGAAACAACAATTGGCGCTCGGGATGGCGTTGCAACCGAGATAGGGAGTCAAAGTGAAACCGACGGTATTCGTCTTCGAGACGAAATTCGTCACGCCATCGATCCAGCTTTGCCACAAACCCGGCTTGCTGGCCGCTTCGTAGATATGAAACTGCGTGAGGTCCTGGTTCGGTACGCCTTCGTTGTATTGGACGGTGGTCCCAAAGCTATCGTAAATGGCTCCATTCCGCCAATTGTACGAAGTCAGATCGCTGCTTCCGAAATCCCAGAGTCCCGCATTCGCATCAGTGCTTCCGGCCGAAGCGACGACGATGAAGACTTCTCCGCCAGCCGCCCACGTGTTGAGCGTGGGGATCCCCAAGACCGCATTGCCATCAAAGTTGACCGCCGGCCGGCCGTTAACCAGGTTCTGAAAGAGCGCTGGCTGGTGCCAGTTGGTGACCCATCCCGCGTTGTTGTTTTTCCCGCTCTGGTCGGCCCAGGCCATCACCGCGTTCGTCGGCTGACCGTTCACCACCGCCGTAGTCACACCGCTATCCGCCGCGAGCCAGAGTGTCAGCCCGCTTTCCGGCACGGGTGTGGAATCCTTGAGTAAATGTCCCAAGCTATCCTTCGACGAGACCGTCCCGTAATTCACCGCTCCAAAGTCGAAAGTATAAGTCGACGGATCGTAAGTGCCGGTGAAGAGCGTCGCCCCGCTGCCAATGTTGATGATCTTCGCGGTGCCAGTGGCATCGATCGTCATCCGCGTGCCGCTGCCTTCGTAGACGTCCAGCCCTAGCATCTGCGATTCCCAGCCGATGAACGTCAGCGTCGAGCCATTCCAGGCCAGGCCGGGCGGGCCGTAACTGGGATTCGTCGGCGGCGGGGTGAGGCTGATGAATGTGCCGGAGGGCACATTCGAGAACGTATTGGCGTAATCCCACGCGCCGCTTTGGGAATTCATCGACCAGGTCCAGGTCGGGCTACCGCTGTTCCAGTTCCAGCCGAGCGTCACCGTCGTACTATTGTCCGCGGAAACATAGGGCGCGCCGCCGTAGGTGTTTTGCCCCGTGCCGCCGACCGTATTGCCCGCCCACTGCAACGGGCAAACCACGCCGTTCACATAGAGCTGGGACGGATAAGCATTGGAGACCGGCCAGCCGG
>Ga0068855_100003856_pt1 | contig 18332 bp, 19 predicted proteins | sample KBSCornC52_FD_66592 | JGI IMG/M metagenome (GOLD analysis project Ga0068855, IMG submission 66592) | Corn rhizosphere microbial communities from Kellogg Biological Station, Michigan, USA - KBS Corn C5-2 | ecosystem: Host-associated > Plants > Roots > Rhizosphere > Soil ...
CGAAGCGAAGGCGGCGGCGTTGGAGACGAAAATTCGCGCGGCAGTGGCCGAACTGCATCCGCAATAAAGTCCTGCGGCGTCAAGCGACCCTGGCTTGTAAAGCTCATGCCTTCGCCTGAGTCCTCCGCCTTGGACAAGACCTTCATCAGTCCAAACGAGGAACCCGCGTTTTCGCGAAACACGAAAATGGGTTCTTCCATATGAAGGGTCTCGCAAAGCTTGAGCAAAGCGACCTGATCTCGCGCCAGCGGCGGAACTGATTTAGATCAACTCCGCGATCTGCACCGCATTGAGCGCGGCGCCCTTGAGGAGTTGATCGCCGGCGACCCAGAAGGCAAGACCATTGTCCAGCGCGCAGTCAAGGCGCAGACGGCCGACCTGGCAGTCGTCCTGTTCCGCGACATAGAGCGGCAGTGGGTACTCAGCCTTGGCGGGATCGTCGACCAGTTCGAGCCCGGGCGCTTGCGAGAGCACTTCGCGCGCGTCCTTCAGCGACACGGGGCGTTCGAACTCGGCATTCACTGCCACGCTGTGGGCGCGGTAGACCGGCACGCGGACGCAGGTGACCGATGCTTTGAAGGTCGGGTGATGCATGATCCGGCGGCCTTCGTTCTGCATCTTCATCTCTTCCTTGGTGTAACCGGTCTCGAGGAAGGAATCGACGTGCGGCAGCACGTTGAAAGCGATCTGGTGCGGATAGACTTTTTTCTCCACCGGCTGGCCGGCGGTGACGGCGTGGACCTGCGCACGCAGCTCTTCGATGGCCTGCGCCCCAGTGCCGCTCACGGCCTGATAGCTGGAGGCAAAGATCCGCTTCACGCGAAATTCCTGATGCAATGGATACAGTGCCATGAGGGTGATCGCCGTAGTACAATTCGGGTTGGCGATGATGCCGCGGCTCTTTTTAATATCGGCGGCATTGATCTCCGGCACGACGAGCGGCACATCCGGATCCATGCGGAAGGCGCTGGAATTGTCCACCACCACCGCACCCGCCTGCACGGCATGCGGTGCATATTGCTTCGAGATGCCTCCGCCGGCGCTGAAGAGCGCGACATCCACCCCGGCAAAGGAATCTTCCTTGAGCTCCGTGATCGGCACTTCGCTGCCGCGGAACGACAGGGTCTTGCCGACCGAACGCGCGGAGGCCAGCAGGGTCAGTTTACCGACGGGAAAATTGCGTTTCTCAAGCGTCTTGATCATTTCAACACCCACAGCTCCGGTGGCACCGACGATCGCGACATGTAGATTCTTGCTCATAAAAAGGGCCGCGAACTGTATAGCCTCGCCCGCGCAATGCAAATCCGGAGAAAAGGAAGTTGCGTCATCCTTTCCAAGAGGCGGACTTCACGTAGGATACTCTCCATGAGCGAGGGCAACTTTCCATCTGGACCGTGGACTGGCTTTTTTACCTATTCCGGAGTCCCGGGAAAATGGCGGACGGACGTCCATTTTACCTTCGAGAGCGGCCGGGTGACCGGCGAAGGCCATGACAGCGTAGGCCCGTTCATTGTTGCCGGCCGCTATGACGCCTCCGCCAAAGAGTGCTTCTGGACGAAAACCTACGTCGCCGCCCACAACGTCTTTTACCAGGGATTTCGCGAGGGCAAGGGAATTTGGGGTACATGGGAGATCCGCCCGACCATGAAGGGCGGCTTTCAGCTTTGGCCGCTCGGCGCCAACGGCGGCGAAAACGAAGCCGCGCATGAAGTGGAAGAACTCCCGGAACTGGCCACGATGGACCGCCCCCTGTAAGCTGCAGCGACTTTCCATATGCACATCCGCGTCCACGTCCCCTCGCAAACGCTCGACCTGCTCGATGATGCCGGCGAAACGATTCGTTGCTACGCCATTTCGACCTCCCGCCACGGCCTCGGCACCGAGCCCGGCAGTCTCAAGACGCCGACTGGACGTTTTCGCATCGCGGAAAAAATCGGCGATGGCGCCCCCCCGGGAGAAATTTTTGTGAGCCGCGTGGCGACGGGAAAAATCGGCCGGGAAGGCGATGATCACGATCATGTGCAGACGCGCATCCTCTGGCTCGATGGGCTCGACGACGACAACAAGAATACGCACGACCGCTACATCTACATCCACGGGACGAACGCCGAGTCGCGCCTCGGAATTCCGGATAGTTTTGGCTGCGTGCGGATGAACAATCTCGACGTCATCGACCTTTACGATCGCGTCCCGGCGGGCACCACAGTGGAGATACAACCATAGGGCGTTCCACTCACGAAATGTAGGCGTGCCGAAAAAAACGTTGTCTTGTCCCGGCAAACAACGAACATCGCCGCCCTATGCCCACTGGCAAGAAAGGAGGGGAAAACTACTTATCATGAAATACATCGCTATGATCGCGCTCGCCGCGATGGCCCTGAGTCTCGGTGCTTGCGCGAGCAAGACCACCGCGTCGACGAGCTCTACTTCGACGACCGCTTCGACCGGTTACAAGAAGTAAGGCCCCCTACAACCGAGGGGATTTCCTTTTACAAAAAGCCAGGTTGGCACCATGCCAGCCTGGCTTTTTGCATGACGAAGAGAGACCGGGTGGAAATAATCATTGCGGCTAAGAAATGGCAAAAACTCGGCTTTTCTACGTGAGGCACCGGTGTACCCGGCCGGGTTTCAGTGTAATTCCCGTCCAGCCGCCCCAGTGCCCCCCCTTTTTTCATGAAGAAAATCCTCCTGATAGTCATCGCAGTCGCTCTGGTCAGCGGCGGTTTGTATTTCGGTAAAGACAAACTGTTCTCGCACCAAAACGACCAGGAAATGCCGGACAAATTCATTTCCAAGGCCGAAAAGCGCGACATCGACTTCAGTGTCGAAGTGAGCGGCGACGTGATGCCGGTGACCCAGCTCGACGTAAAGGCCGAGGTCGGCGGCAAGGTAAAAAAGTTGCACGTGTTGCCCGGACAGACGGTGAAGAAGGGCGATCTCCTGGCCGAAATCGACGACAGCGTTTTGCTCACGGATAGAGACAGTGCGAACACGGAGATCGAGGGTGCCAAGCTCGCCATGGAAAAGGCGAAGAAAAACTACGAGCGGTCGCGCGATCTCTTTCAGCAAAAGCTCGTGAGTCAGGAAGTTTTTGACAATACCACCGCCGAGTACGAGATCGCCCAAAATGACCTCGTCAAAGCGCAGAAAAAGTTGCAACAGGTTGACGACCAATTGCACTTCGCCAAAGTGGTGGCATCCGGAGATGGCACCGTGCTCACTGTTCCGGTAGTCGAAGGACAGGTCATCATCGCCGCCGCGAGCGTGAACAGTGGCACCACCCTGATGACCATCGCGGATCTGCGGAAGCTGCTTGTCCAAACGCATATCAACCAAGTGGACGTCGCCCGACTCGAGCTCAGCCAGCCTGTGAAGCTCCGCGCCGAATCTTTGAAGGATCTGGAGATGGAAGCCACCATTTCCTTCATCGCTCCCGTGGCCACCATTACGAACAACGTCAAAGGCTTCGACGTGCAGGCCATGATCGAAAAGCCGAATCCGCGTCTGCGGCCGGGGATGACGGTCAATATGACCGTGCCCATCGCGCGTGCGGACGACGCCCTCAGCGTGCCGATTTCCGCCGTCTTCAAGGGTGACGGCAATAAGAAGATCGTCTATGTGCGCAAGGGAGAGATGACCGAGAAACGCGAGGTCAAAATCGGCGTCACCAATATCGACCACGCCCAAATCCTGCAGGGCGTGAGCGAGGGCGAGGAAATTCTGCTCGTCGAACCGGACAAAGTCCCGAAGCGCTCGTGACCTGCGGGCTCATTGTGGAAACAGGCTTCTCCGGCACTCTTCCCTCATGCCGCTGATCGAACTCATCGACGTCGTCAAACGCTACAAGATCGGCGAGCAGGAAATCCTCGCGCTCGATGGAATCAACCTCACCATCGAGCAGGGCGAATACGCCGCGATCATCGGCCCCAGCGGCAGTGGCAAGTCCACGCTCATGCATTTGCTGGGCTGTCTCGATACCCCGACTTCGGGCACGATGCTCATCGATGGCATCGACGTCAGCCGGGCCAGCGGCAACAAGCTGAGCGAGATGCGAAATGAAAAAATCGGTTTCGTCTTCCAGAGCTTCAATCTGCTCCCCAAGTTGACCGTCCTGCAAAACGTCGAGCTGCCCATGATCTATGCCGGCGTCTCTTCCCGCGAACGCCGCGAACGTGCGCTGGTGGCGATCGAACGCGTGGAACTTCAAAACCGGGTCAAGAATACGCCGCTCCAGCTCAGCGGCGGCCAGATGCAACGCGTGGCCATCGCCCGCGCGCTGGTGAACAATCCGAGAATTATCTTCGCCGACGAAGCGACGGGCAATCTCGACTCCCGGACCGGCGCCAACATCCTCCAGCTCTTCCGCGAACTCAGCACCGGCGGCTGCACCATCGTGCTCGTCACCCACGATGCCAAGATCGCCGCGCAGACCCCGCGCCGCATCGAAATCCGCGACGGCAAAATCGTCGACGCGGAATCCATGGATCCCCTGCTCAGCGGTCAGACGCAGCTCACCCCTACGGCATGATTGCGGAATTCGGAATGCGGAATGCGGGATTTGAGTTGGCGCGCGCCGTTCAGTTCACGGTTGGAATTTGGATTACGGACATTCCGCACTCCGCATTCCCAATTCCGCATACCCCATGAACCTCTGGCTCGGTCTGCTCGTCGGCTTCAAGGAAATCTGGGCCCATAAATTTCGCAGCATCCTCACGATGCTCGGCGTCATTCTCGGCGTCGCTTCGCTCCTTTCCATGTTCTCCCTCACCGCCGGCATCGCCAAGGGCATGCGCGAATACATGGAACAGGTCGGAGGCATCGAGCGCGTCGGCGTCATCCCGCAGGAGGTCCCCGAAGAACAACAGCTTTTCGCCGATACCTCACCCGGTCGCACAGTAAAAGACGCCGAATGTATCGAGCGCTCCGCTCCTCTGGTTTCGAGCGTGACTCCGGTTTCCACCCTCGGCAGCTGCGCGATTCACCGTGGCCCCTTCACCATTCGTGGTTCGGTCGACGGCTGCTGGCCCTCCTACGTCGAGATCAACAAGCACACCGTCGCCGTCGGCCGCAACATCTGCGATCTCGATGTCGAGCAAGCCAAGCGGGTCTGCGTTATCGGCAAGGTCATCGTCGACCGGCTCTGGCCGGAATTTCCCAATTACAACCCGGTCGGCGAAACCATCCTGCTCAACAATCGTCCCTTCACTGTCGTCGGCGTCTTTGAATTCTACGAGCGTGATCAGGACAAACGCCGTCGCGAACTCGCCTTGAAGAAAGCCAGCGAGAAAGCCACGCCCAAACCGACGCCGGTGAAGAAAAAGGGCGGTCGCTCCTCGCGCCCCGCTTTCGTCACCGCCAATATCCCGTTTCTGGCCAAGAATTCCACGATCATCGTCCCGATCAGTACTATGCTCTTCGAGTTCAAAAGCGCCATGGTCGTGGGCGGTGTGGATCAAGGGCCGAACTTGAAACTCGACGCACTCACTTTCCAGGTCGCGGATACGAACCGCTTCCAGGAAGCGCTCGCCCAGGTGCGCCGGATCCTGACGGAGACGCACCGCACCGTGGAGGATTTCGCCTTCGACACCCGCGAGGAAATGTTCGATTCCATCGAGCAAAACATTCGCGAGACGCGCATGAGCGGCGGCCTCATCGCCGGCATCTCGTTGCTCGTCGGCGGCATCGGCATCATGAACATCATGCTCGCCAGTATCACCGAACGCATTCGCGAGATCGGTGTGCGTCGCGCCGTCGGCGCCAAGGCGCGGGACATTTTCGTACAGATCGTCGTCGAGAGCGCGGTCATTGGTTTCATCGGTGGCCTGCTCGGCCTCATCGCCAGCGCCGGCATGATGAAACTGCTCATCTATATCTCGCCGGGTAAAAACGCTCCCGTCGTGGAACTGGACAACGTGCTCATCAGCTTCGGTTTCGCCGTGGTCATCGGCGTCCTCAGTGGGCTGTATCCCGCGTTTAAAGCGAGCCGCCTGGATCCGATTGAAGCGCTACGGTACGGGTGAGTTGATAGTGGAGAGTTGATAGTTGATAGCCGCGTCTGGTTGGCGAAGGTCACTGGACAAGCCAAACTTTCTCTCGACTATCGTGGCGCGCTACGCCTCCGAATCACCAGCGATGGCTATCAACCATCAACTCTCCACAATCAACTCTCCGACCCTGACCGACCTTCCCTTCCACGCTCTTGCGCGGGAAATGGACGGCCTTTCTCCCGTGCACACCCGCGCCCTGTGGCGCGCGCTTTATCGTGAAGGTGCCACGGATCTCGCACGACGCCCCGAGTTTCTCCCTCCGCTCCGGCGCTGGTTGGATGCGGCTACCGGACGTCTGCCGGTCGATGTGCCGGAACTCGTCGCCGATACTGCCAGCACCGATGGCCTCACCCGCAAGTTTCTCCTGCGCCTGGCCGATGGGCAGACGATCGAGACCGTGCTCATGAGCTTTCGCGGGCGCTACACGGCCTGCGTCAGCACCCAGGCGGGCTGCGCAATGGGCTGTGTCTTTTGCGCCACGGGTCAGATGGGTTTTACGCGCCATCTGCGCCCGGGCGAAATCGTCGCGCAAGTCCTCCACGCCCAGCGCGCTCTCCAGGCCCGCGGCGAACCCGGCTTGCGTAATCTTGTCCTCATGGGCATGGGCGAACCGCTGCACAATTATGATTCCGTGATGACCGCGCTGGAGATCATCTCCGACAGGGGCGGACTCAATATCGGTCCGGGCCACATCACCATCAGCACCGTCGGCGTCGTTCCCGGCATTCTGCGTCTGGCCGAGGAACAGCGCCCATATCATCTCGCGGTGAGCCTGCATGGGGCCAGCGAAGAAGAGCGCTCCGCACTCGTCCCGGCCAGCCGCCGCTGGTCGCTGGCGGAACTCATCGCGGCCTGCCGCACCTACGGTGCGAAAACCGGCCGCCGCATCTTCTTCGAGTGGACGCTCATCGCCGGCCAGAACGATTCTCCCGCTCAAGCCGCCAGGCTCGCCGCCCTTCTCGCGGACATCGACGCCCACGTGAATCTCATCCCGCTCAATCCCACCGGTGGCTTCGCCGGCACCGCGAGTGCCAGTGCGGCGGCGAATGAATTCCAGCGCACGTTGAAAGGCGCGAACATCCCCTCTACCATTCGACAGCGACGTGGGATCGATGTCGCTGCGGGGTGTGGGCAGTTACGAGTGGAAAAAGGCAGAACGGAAAAAACATCCAACATCCAACACCCAACATCCAACATCCAATGAAGCCTTCCGCGGGACCGCCGACGTTCCGCCACGCGCTTGCGCCATTGGATGTTCGATGTTGGACGTTGGGTGTTCGATGTTGGCGAAGCTCCTACAGCCCCTCCGGATGCCGCAAGACGCACCCGCTGGCCGGCCGATCCACCGTCGTCCATTGCGGTCCCTGACTTCCGTCCGTCCATCCGGTGTCGAATCGTACTCCCGCCACCGCGAGGAATACGTGTCCGTTTTTCGCATAAACGTTGATCCAATCGCCTTCACCCGATCGGCCGTAACCGCGAAAATCTTTCGAAACCAGGCAGCCATCCAGCAATCCCGCTTCGCGCAGGACAAAGGACGCGGAACCCGAACAATCATATCCCGTATCGAGCGAACAGCCGTGCCCACCGCCCCAGCGATACGGCAACCCGACAATCCGATTCCCCGCCTCGATCGCCCTCTCCACCCTTGCGGGCGCACCCGGTGGCGCAAAGGCATAACCGCCTCGAATGATCGCCGTCTTCCCAGGAACGTAACGATAAGTGTAGCGCGGCGATTCACAGCCGGTCAGGCCGGCGAGCAGGAGAGCGAGAACGAGGAAGGAAGAAAGGCGCAATGCGGTCATTGGAAAACTCACGAGGATGAAGGCAGGAAGCATGCCGATTGCGTAAAAACACTCATCAGACACATCCACGCCAATCCACCCCAACAGCCGCCATAAAGACAGGAATCGTCCTCCCTGCTCCAGCAGAAACCGGGAAGTTTCCTTTTTGGATGGTCGGCGGAACTTCAATTTTGCATAGCTCTGCGCCATGCCGATTGAGGTCCCCAACCGCGACGAATGGTTTCCACACCCTCCCGTGGAAGGGCAGCGCGTATCCTGCCACCTGGCCCAACTCCTCATCGACATCATCAACCGCGAGGTCCCCCCGCCTGCGGAAATCTTCCGGCGTTTCGTCAAGCAATCGATCTGGCAGGACGCCGGAGAAACCGCCGCACTCGAACAACTCGAAGTCAGCCTGGGGGAGATCGCCTCGGTATTTCTTGGGGATGGCGATTGGACACCCAAGCCCGCCACTTGGAAACAGCGGTAGGTCTCAGGCCCAATGCCGATCATCCCTTCCGATTTCCACGCCCCTTTCTTCCTGCGCAACGGCCATGTGCAGACGATCCTGCCGGTCCTGTTGCCGCGCCGCCTCCGCACGGCGTTGGTCCGCGAGCGTCTCGAATTACCCGACGGCGATTTCCTCGACCTCGACTGGTTGCGGGGTAATGGCCATCGCCTCGTCATTCTCGCCCACGGACTCGAAGGCAGCTCCACGCAAAACTACATCCGCGGCATGGCGACGGAGTTGGCCAAAAAAGGTTGGGATTCGCTCGCCTACAACTTCCGCGGCTGCAGCGGCGAACCGAATCGCCTGCCCCGCGCCTATCACAGCGGCGAAACCGAAGACCTGCGCACGATCATCGCTCGTGCGGCCCGGGATTACCCCACGCTGGCCCTCATCGGCTTCAGCCTCGGCGGCAACGTCGTTTTGAAATATCTCGGCGAAGCCCCGCCGCATGCCGGCATTCGCGCCGGTGCAGCCGTCTGCGCACCGATCGATCTCGCCGCGTGTGCGCGCAAGCTCGATGAAAACCGCAGCAACCGCATCTACCTGCGACGCTTCATCGTCTCGCTCGTGGAAAAGATCGAGGCCAAGGCTACGCTCTTCCCCGATGTCGTCGACGCCACGGACGCACGCCGCTTGCGCACCTTCCAGGCATTCGACGATCGCTACACCGGCCCTATGCACGGCTTCCGCGATGCCACCGATTATTGGACCCGCTCGAGCGCCCGCCAGTTTCTGCCCAACATCCCCGTCCCCACCCTGCTGCTTCAGCCCCGCAATGACCCCTTCCTCGCCGCGGAGGCCTATCCGTGGGCCGAAGCCGAAGCGAATCCCCACTTCTTTCTCGAGGCTCCGGAATCCGGCGGCCACGTCGGCTTCCTCGATCTCCGCCGGGGCCTCCAGCCGTGGTCGGAACGCCGCGTCGCGGACTTTCTCAGTTCCCACGTGTAACCGCGTCATACCCTGCTAATTGACGGGCGGCGTTTGATCTACGTAATTAATACGTAATTTAACCTGGACAACACGACCGTCCTGCGCCCTATTTGCAGCCGCACCGTGCAGGAGTCGCTCGGGCGCTGGCTCAGTTCGTCGTTGTCTGGGTCTGCGCCGGAAATTCCTGCCGGTGCTGCTTTTTGGGGTCATCGTGAAGCGAGAAAAAAGGCCGTCCGGCGAAATGCGGGCAAACGATTCGCTGGCGCAACGAGCCATTCGCGGCTAACCAAAGCGCCCGCCAAGGCATCCTTACCGCCCGAGCGGCTCAGTTTCGTCATCCGTCATTCGTCATTTCCATGCTCACCATTCGCGAACTCAAGAAATCCCTCGGCGGCCGTGTGCTCTTCGAAGAAGCCGACCTGCAGGTGAACTACGGCGAGCGCGTTGCCCTCGTCGGTCCGAACGGCGCCGGAAAGTCGACGCTCTTTAATATCATCCTCAAGCGCGAGGAACCCGACGCCGGCAGCGTGGAGCGCGATGAATGGACGATGATCGGCTACCTGCCGCAGGAAGCGGAAGCGGTCGGCGACGAGACCGCGCTCGATGTCGCCACCGGCCGCGCCGGCGAGGTGCCCGCGCTGGAGAAGCGCCTGCACGAGCTCGAGCAAGCCGGCGACGTGTCCAGCCCCGAATATCTGGAGGCCCACGCCAAGCACGAAGCGCTCAGCGATCCGCAAGTCGAGGCCAGAGCCAAGCGCATGCTCGCGGGACTCGGCTATCGCGAGGAGAATTTCAACAAGCCGGCTCGCGAGTTGAGCGGCGGCTGGATCATGCGCGCCCACCTTGCGCGGTTGCTCGTCATGGAGCCTGATCTGCTCATGCTCGACGAGCCGACCAACCACCTCGACCTGCTCTCGCTCCTCTGGTTGCAGAATTATCTCAAGAACTACTCCGGCGCCGTCCTCCTCATCTCCCACGATCGCCAGTTCATGGATGAAATCGTCCAGACGGTCTACGAAATCCACGAGCGCAAGCTGCTGAGTTACACCGGCAACTACGCCGATTTCCTCCGGCAGAAGGAAGAGCGCTACGAGCAGCAGTCCGCCGCTTACAAGAACCAGCAGAAGCGCATCGCCGAGCTGCAGGAATTCGCCGATCGTTTCCGTTCCGTGGCGTCGAAGGCCGCGCAGGCCCAGAGCAAGCTCAAGGAAATCGAGCGCATGGAGCTCATCGAAAAGCCGCTCCCGCCACGCAAGCCGTTCCGCTTTCAGATTCCCCAGCCACCTCGTAGCGGCGCGCTGGTCATGTCGCTCAACGGCATCCACATGGCGTATGGCAGCAATGTCGTTTACCAAGGGCTCGACATCGATATCGAACGCGGCGAGCGCACCGTGCTCGTCGGCCCGAACGGCGCCGGCAAATCGACGCTGCTCAAGATTCTTGCCGGGGTGCTCGAGTTCCAAAAAGGCGAACGCAAAGCCGGCCTCAATGCGAAGATCGGCTACTTCTCGCAACATCGCGCCGCCACCCTCGATCCGAACAAGACCGTGCTGCAGGAAGTGATGGATGCCAACGGCACGCTCAGCGAAAACGAAGCGCGCGCCATTCTCGGCTCCTTCCTCTTCCGCAAGGATGAGATCTACAAAAAGACCGGCGTCCTCAGCGGTGGCGAAAAGACGCGGCTCAATCTCATCAAGTTTCTCGTCGATCCGCCGAACCTGCTCCTCATGGACGAACCGACGACGCACCTCGACATCCACACCGTCGAGTCGCTCATCCTCGCGCTCGAGAGCTACCAGGGTACGCTCGTCTTCATCAGCCACGACGTACACTTCATCCGCAAGCTCGCCACCAAGGTCCTGCACGTAAACGCCGGCGCCGTCCGCGGCTATCCCGGCGGCTACGATTACTTCCTGGAAAAGACCAACGCCCTCGGCAACGAGCGCGCCGCCCTCACGGCGGGCTAGCTCGGAGGGACGCGCTCCCGCGCGTTCCCCATCTGAATGCGGAAAAGATTTGGGAATGCGCCGGAGCGCGTCTCTCCGATTTTTTCCTATTTCCCGCGGGCGAGGTGGATATTGAAATGGGGCGTCCCGAACTTGCCCCACAGCCGGACCCAGAGCGCGAGGAACATCTCTGTGCCGCGGGCGTTCGAGATATCGCCGAGGTCGATGATGCTCTCCGGGCTCCAGCCAAACCATTCGTTCAGCCAGGCGGCCACCTGCGCCTTCGCGCCGGTGTCGTTGCCACAAATGAGGAGCTCATGTTCTCCGGGTACACACGCCGGATTGATCATCACGTCGCAGTTCACCGTATTCAGTGCCTTGACCACGCGCGCCTCGGGAAATTCGCGCTGCGTCTGTTCGCCGAGGGAATCGGTATTGCACACGGTCAACGTGGGCGGCATGCCTTTCGAGAAATCGAGTGGGTTGCCGGCTTGAATGAGCACCTTGCCGCGCAGATTCGCGGCGCCCGCCTGGCGCAGGGCTTCGATGGAATTGGCTCCATTGGTGCAATCCAGAACGATTTCACCAAACGCGGCGGTGTCCGCGAAGGTGCCGACCTGCCCCTTGCCGCCGACCGAACGGAGCCACTCCTGGCCGGCGCTGCTGTTGGCGGTGCGTGAGCCGACCATGATCTGGTGGCCGAGTTGAACGAGTTTGGTGGCGAGCGCGTTGCCGACCATGCCGGTGCCGAGAACTGCGATTTTCATAAGGTTTCTTTTGCTAGGGTTGGGGCTGTTGCGATGGCGCGACTTGCTTTCTACGCCTTGCAGCGATTTCGACAAGTAGGCACTATTTGGTGCCATAGTCCCCTTTTGGAAACCATGAACCCCGCCGAATGCTCCGTCCGCGCCGCCTTGAACATCATCGGCGGCAAATGGAAACCCGTGATCATCTATTACCTCATGGAAGACACACGGCGCTTTGGCGAACTGCGCAAGGAAATGCCCGACGCCACGCAGAAGATGCTCACCCAGCAATTGCGCGAACTGGAGCGTGACGGCATCGTCGCGCGCAAGGTTCACCAGGTCGTCCCCCCGAAGGTCGAGTATTCCCTCACGCCCTACGGCCGCACGCTGCGGCCTGTGATGCGCGAATTATGCAAATGGGGCGGGAAGCACATGGCTGGCGCGCGGTGACAAAAATGGGAAACGCGCAGGAGCGCGTCCCTCCGGTGGAAGCGCTACTTTCCAGCCGCTTTTTTCTTCAGCGTGCTCAAGTAAGTCGGAGGCGAGAAGGTTACTTCCGTCTCCTTCGCCTGGGCGGCGAGGTCCTGGGGCGTGAGCAACGCCGGTGACCACGCTCCGGGTTGCGGCTTGTCGACGTGGAGCGGATACGGGTCGTCGTATTGCTTCTGCAACTGCGCGAGCTTGGCCAGCAACGTCTTCACCTTCTTTTCGTGTTCCGGCTGGTCGTTGAGATCGACCTCCTCATGGGGGTCATGCGCGAGATCAAAGAGCTGCGTCCGGTTGATGAGCGGGTAGCGGATGAGTTTCCAGCGGTCGTCGCTGATCGAACGCTGGCAGGTCTTGTAGGCGTTGAACAGGTACTCCCGCACGCGCGCTTTCTTTCCGTGAATGACCGGTGCGAGGCTCAAGCCTTCGACGCGCTTTGGGATCGGCGCGCCCGTCAAGTCGCAGAGCGTCGGGAAAACATCCATGAGATAAACCGGGGTCCGCGTCTCGCCTTTCGGAATCCCCTTGCCCACCACGATGAGTGGCACGTGCATACCTCCGAATTCGTAGAGGTTCTGTTTGCCAAGCAAGCCGTGTTCGCCCAGGGACAGCCCGTTGTCGCCGGCAATGATGAAGATCGTATTCTCGAATTGACCCGCATCACGCAACGCCTGGATGATCCGCCCCATCGCCGCATCCCAATATTCCGTCGACGCATAATAGCGCGCGAGTTTCTTTCCGAGATTTTCCTTCGTGCGCGGCCAGGGCAGCGTCATTTCATCGCGCACCTTGATGTCTCCGTTGTCGAAGGTGTGAAACGGCGCGAAGGCCTTGGGCAGCGGCACGTCCTCCGGGTTGTAGTGTGCATAGAAATCCGGCGTGGCGTATTGCGGATCGTGGGGCTCGTGCGGCGCGATGTAGAGGCACATCGGCTTCGTGCCCGCGGTGCGCTTGATGAATTCGATCGCCTTGTCCGCGCAGGCCATCGACTCACCCGGATCGTAGGTTTCGTCAAACTCCGCGGTCACCGGCTTCGGCGAATTATCATTCTTGCCCGTGTGCAACGTCGCATAACCAGCCGCCTTCATGGCTCGCGGAAATGAATAGGTATCGGGCGTGTCATCCGGAGCGATCGGTCCCTTGCCCCGCGGCACCGCTTTCATCGCGTGAAACATCGACATCCCCGTGAGCAGCATGGTGCGGCTCGGCAGGCAGACGGCGCCTTCCATCGAACCCATGGTGTAAGCGCGATGGAAAATGAACCCGGTGGAGACCAGCGAGTCCACGTTCGGCGTCTTCACCGTGGCCTGCCCGAGACTGGCGAGACCATCCGCCCGCAGATCGTCGGCGAGCAGGATGACGATATTGGGCCGGGCATCGGCGCCCCACGCGAAGGGCAGATAGCAGATGGCAAAAAGAGCGACGAGGAGCTGCGAGAGTTTCATGGGGGGGAGGGACGGTGACGATTCCAGGGTTCGCCGAGTAATGTGCCCCGGACGAGCTTCCTTAGCTAAAAATGTGGGTAATGCCCGGGTCTTCCCCCGCTTTTCGAAGACCGGCTCCCAAAGCGGCGGAGCACCGCCGCACCACTCCAAGAACGCAAGCGTCCATCGCTCGCGTTTTCGTATTCGCTCATGTTTCCTCGCTGCGTTCCTCTTCGAAGAGCATGGCCTGCTCATCCAGCGATGCCCCGGCGCCTCCCCGCGGCACGCCTTCTTTCTTCGGACGCGCCATCCCCGGCGTGAATTGCCCGCGGCGCAGGTCGGTCTTTGATTTACCCGCCGGCTGCGGGCGCGGCTTTTCCGGCGTTGCCATTACATCCGCCGGCCAGCGGTCCGCACGAGCGTTTCGTCGACCATTGGGGCGCGCTGGTCGGCCGCTTCGATGAGGCTGAGCATGGCCAGTTTGTTCACATTGCGGCAGATGCCGGCGGAAAGTTCATGCAACGTATTCAGCGCCGCATCGGTGAAGAGCGGATCGAGCCGGCCGGCGGTGAGCAGACGGTATTTGATGTATTGCCCCACTTCCGGCGGGGTGAGCGGATGCAATTCGCCGCGCAGGTAGATGCGATTGTTCAGCGACGCGTAGCTCGGATGATCGAGCCGGCTGAGAATCCGCGACTCACCAAAGAGCAGGCAGGTAACCAGCTTCTCCTGCGGTGTCTCGATATTGCTGAGCGTGCGCACCATGTGCAGGCAATCGGCCGAAAGCAGATGGCATTCATCGACGATAATGACCAGCCGCTGCCCCTGCTCGTGCAGCTCGATGATGTGGTTGCTCAACTGCTTGACCAGATCCTGCACGCGTGGCACGCCCACCGGCAGCGGCAGATCGAGCTCCGACAAAATCTCGCGCAGCAGCCCTGTCTTGCTCAGCCCTGGCGTGACCAGCACCAGCACCACGCGATATTTCGGATCGTCGAATTGCTGCAGCAGGAGCTGGCTGACCAGCGTCTTGCCCGTGCCGCTCGGGCCGGTCGTCATGCCCAGCGAGGCGCGGAATTCCACCGCGAGGGTCATGCTGCGAAAGGCCTGCGAATGACTGTCCGTGCGGAAAAAGAAATCCGGGTGCACCGCATCCGCGAACGGATTTTCCTTCATGCCGTAGAAAGTCACGAAGTTCCCCGCAGGCGCGAAGGGCACGATCTCCGGGGCCGGCGCCGGGGCGGACGGCGGCAGGGTGCCCATCAGGTTCATGAAAGCATCCATGTCGGCCTCCTCCGTGGCGACGGCGGGCGGAAAGGGCGCGGGCGGAAGGTTCGGTTCGAGGGGCTGGGCTTGTAGGTCCATGGGCTGGATGGGGGTGACTTCGGTCGTCACGCGGCCGCACAACTGGGCTCCGGCTCGCAGGCGGCGGTGCGAACGGATTGGTCTAGGTCGAGAAATTGAGCGGCGATCGCGGCGATGCATTTCGCATTCGCGTTTTCCGGATCTCCGAGCAGGAGCGGCCGCCGGCTCTGCGCTGAACGCTCGAACGCTGGATCGCGCCGGAGAAAACCGAGTGTGTGCACCGAGGTATTCAAGTAGCGCTCGGCACAACCGGCGATGCGTTCCCGGACGCGGCCGGCTTCCTGTTCGCCATCGGCCTGGTTTACGAGCAGATGCAGGCGCGTGGTGAGGCGCGTTTCATAGGCGAGCTTGATGACGCCATAGGCATCGAGCGTCGAGGCGAGCGCCGGCGTGGCGAGCACGATGGAATCCTGCGCGAGATTGAGAAAATGCGTGACGGCCGCGGAGATGCCCGCCGCAGTGTCGATGATCAGCACATCGAAATCCGCCGCCGCGCGCAGCAGTTGCTGGCCGAGCGATTCGATAGCCAGCAGGTTCAGATCCGACAACCGGCTCGCACCCGAGGTGCCGCAAATCATCTGCACACCGCCGGGCCCGGGCAGCATCACGTCGCTGAAACTCGCCCGCCCATCCACCACGTCGAGCAGCGTCGCTTTCGGATTCAAGCCCGCGTAGATGTGCACATTCGCCATCCCAAAATCGGCATCGAAAAGCAAGACGCGCCGCCCGAGCTGCGCGCAGGCGATGGCGAAATTCACCGAAAACGTCGTCTTCCCCACCCCACCCTTGCCGCTCGTCACCGCAATGGTGCGGGTGCGGCGGAAGGTGGCATTCAATTCCGAACGCACCTCCGCCACCGAATCGCGGAAATGGAAAATGCGCTGATGCACCCACAGCGCCAGATCGCGACGCCAGGCGCGAATCCGCTCGTCGTCCGCCGGGCGCTCCGCGAGGAAATCGCTGAACGTCCGCTCGATGAATTGGAGCTGGGAAGGCTCGGGAGCCGGAGGCACGCCACCGGAACCAACTTCAAAGATGGATTGCGTGGAATTGCTCATGGGGTGCGGGATGGGCCGAGAGACCGCCGGAGGCGCGCGGAATAAACCTTTCGGGAGAAAACCACAAGATATGGTGGTAAGGTTTTCAGCTTGACTACCAGTAATGGGCTGCCAGTTTCGCCCAGTCAAGCTCAATGGAAGGTTCTTTTTCGTGAGCCGCTCCTCGGGCTTTCACGCCACCTCATGCCTGACGTCCATTTTTATTGCGTCCTTTGCGGAACCGCGCTGCAGACTTCCTCCGCGTCGCATTACGACTTGGTGAAGTGTCCATCCTGCTCGCGGCATGTCCCCGTGCCAAGGCCCGCCCATGGACCGGGAAATGTCGCCGCGTACCCGCCCGTGTTCCCGCCTCAGGTCTTGGAACTGCTGCTCAAATTTCAGTGCACCGAGTGCGGGGCGGTGTTGCACGCCGATGCGCGCGACGAGGGTCGCGAGGCGAATTGCCCCGAGTGTCACTCGCGCACCGGCATCCCGCACTGGTCGAATGTCCCCGCCGCGCCGCTCTTCGGCGAACTCGGCGACCGGAGTCGTCACGGATCGCGCCGGTCGTTCGCTGGCGCTGTGGCTCCGACGTTAAGCGTGGAGGAAATCGAATTTTTGCGAGGAGTGGAAACCGGCAACCCCGAGGCGGCGGCATAGCCTGACATGGTCAAAAGGTCCACCCCTCTCGATACCAATGAGACGGTGTGCCCGGCTTGCGGCGCGGGAATCAAAGCTTCCCCATCAGCGCGTCGCCGGCGGGTGCAGTGTCCGAAATGCCGCGAAGTCATCTGCATCGAAAGCACGCTCGGGCCGGAGTCGGAACCGCTTTCCCCACCCGCGCCCGTGGTGGATACGACCGCAGCTGAAACGCGCAGCCGCATCGAATTGCTCGAAGCGCGCGTGGCGTCGCTGGAGGCCACCTTGCGCGACGCCATGGCAGCCGGGCGCATCGCTGCCGCGAATGCGCCCCAACGCAAATTCATGTGGATCGGCGCCACGCCCGGTCGCGGCCCCGATTTTTCGTCCGAGCAGGGCAATGCCCTCGTGCACAATCTCGGCACCGTCCGTTCGCAAGCGATCACCATCCGCACTCCCACCGGGGACATTGCGGCACGGGCCCACGCCGACTGGTTCAAGGCGATCTTCGAGCGCGCCGGCTGGACCGTCCTCGGTCCGAACGAAGTGCCGCCCAACACTGCCGGGGCAGGTCTTTCGCTCGCGGTGCCGGAATTGCCGGTGGCCAAGGAAGCGGCGGACACCTATCTCGCGCTCAAGGCCGCGGGATTCGAAGCGATCCCCGTCCTCGACCGCACGCCGCGCAGCGATTCGACCGAGAAGACGGCGATGGCGCTGATGCTGCCGCCGGTAGCCGCGACGTAAGGATGGCACATGGCAGATGGCAAATTGCCGATTTGTCTTCGGCGATGCACCTGACCATGGCTTCCCACAGCTTGCGTTCTCGCTTCCTCGGTTTAGGAACGAGGGGACATGGCTTCGCACGACGACTAACACTCCCATCCTGCTGATCGCAAAAACGATCATGGCCACGAGCATGATCACGCGCACGCGGGTGAACATGATCACGATCATGATGACGAAGGCAGGCACCACCATGGCCACGAACACGGCCACTCACACGCGCCGGCGAGTTTCGGCCGCGCGTTTGCCATTGGTATCACGCTCAATGCCCTCTTCGTCATCGTCGAGGTCGTCTACGGCCTGCTCTCCCACTCGCTCGCCTTGGTCGCCGATGCGGGACACAATCTGAGCGACGTCCTCGGCCTTGCCTTCGCCTGGGTCGCGACGGTGCTCGCCAAGCGCGCCGCGACCGAGCGACACACCTACGGTTTTCAGCGCTCCTCCGTCCTCGCCGCGCTGGCCAATGCCGTGCTCCTGCTCGTCAGTGTCGGCGCCATCGCCTAGGAAGCCATCCAGCGCCTGCGTGCGCCGAACACCATCGGCGCCCAGACCATCATCTGGGTCGCGCTGCTCGGCATCTTCATCAATCTCGGCACCGCACTGCTCTTCATGTCCGGCCGCAAAGGCGACCTGA
>Ga0068855_100003860_pt1 | contig 18319 bp, 17 predicted proteins | sample KBSCornC52_FD_66592 | JGI IMG/M metagenome (GOLD analysis project Ga0068855, IMG submission 66592) | Corn rhizosphere microbial communities from Kellogg Biological Station, Michigan, USA - KBS Corn C5-2 | ecosystem: Host-associated > Plants > Roots > Rhizosphere > Soil ...
GCCGCCAGCAGACCGTCAGGCTCTCGTAACGCTCGCTCGACCGGCGGAAAGCAATCCGGTGGATCTTGTTCGCTGAGCCAGACGATGGAGCTCACGAGCCCATCCCGCGCACGACGTCGGGATCTTCGGGCACGTCGAGTTCTTCTTGGTTGCTCCGGAAAGGGACGTGGTCCTCCACTTGCGAGACGTAGTCGCCAATCGAGGCGCGCTCACGTTCCAAGTAGTCCGCAATCGCGCGCCGGAAGCGTGGTTCTGCGATCCAATGCGCCGAAGAGGTGATCGTGGGTACGAAACCCCGCGGCACCTTGTGTTCGCCTTGCGTACCGGGCTCGAAATGCTGCAATCCCTTGTCGATGCAATACTCGATGCCTTGGTAGTAGCACGCTTCGAAATGCAGAGAATGTAGATCTTCCGCGGCGCCCCAGTAGCGCCCGTAAAGCGAAGCACCGCCCTCGAAAAAAATCGCCGCCGCGACCGGTTCTCGTCCGCGCAATGCGAGTTTCACCATGATGTTCTCGGGCATGGCTTGCGAGAGCGCAATGAAAAACTTGGCACTCAAGTAGTGTTCGTGCCCGTGCCGCGCAAACGTGTTGGCGGAGAATGCGTAAATCACCTTCCAAAGCTGGGGTGAGATGTCACCGCCCTGCAGCGTCGCGAAGTGAATGCCCGCTTCAGCGATACGGCGCCGTTCGCGATGCGCCTTTTTGCGCTTGTCCGCCCGGAACGTCTGCAAGAAATCTTCGAAGGACGCGAAGCCGTGATTGTGCCAATGAAATTGGCAATCGATGCGCGGCAAGTAGCGTTGCTGCGTGAGCAGTTCTTGGTCTTCTGCATCTGTGAACAGCACGTGCGTGGAGGAGACGCCTAGGTCGCGTGCTAATTCGTCGATGCCACGGAGGAGGGCGGATTTGATTTCCTTGCGCCCGTGGGGTGCCAGCAAGCGCGGACCCGCTGCAGGAGTGAAGGGCACCGCACTGACCAATTTCGGATAGTAGTCGAGACCGGCGCGAGAGTACGCGTTCGCCCAGCTCCAATCGAAAACGAATTCACCCCAGGAATGCGTCTTCAGATAGAGCGGCGCCGCGCCTATCAACGTGCCTATGTCATCGAAAACCGCAAGGTGCTGAGGCTTCCAACCGGTGCGTGCCGTCGCGCATCGTTCGTGTTCGAGAGTAACGAGAAATTCGTGGCGCACGCAGGGATTGTGCGCCAGCTCCAATGCATTCCATTGTCGCGCGTCCACTTCATCCAACGAGTTGAGGACGCGCAGTTTCAAATGAACCCCGGCAGTTAGGAGTGGGTCGTTGGTGGTTGGCCGGAAAAAAGCGACGCGTTCATCAATGCTTGCCTGCTACGTCGAACTGCTCGAGAAATTTGTCCGCATCCAAAGCGGCCATACAACCCGTGCCTGCCGACGTAATAGCTTGTCGATACACGTGGTCGGCGACGTCACCTGCGGCAAACACTCCAGGCACGCTGGTTGCGGTTGCGTTGCCGTTCAATCCGGAGCGCACGACGATATAACCACTGCGCATTTCGAGCTGGCCTTCGAACAACTGCGTATTGGGTGCATGACCCACGGCGATAAAGACACCGGATACTTGGATATCGCGTTTGCCGCTGCCGTCCACTGCGGCTACGCGCAAGCCGTTGACGCCGCCGTCGTCTCCCAAAACCTCGTCCACTGCATGGTTCCATACGATCGTGGCTTTGCCTTCGCGTACGCGCTCGAACAGATGGTCTTGCAAGATCTTTTCCGAGCGTAGCTTGTCGCGGCGATGTACGAGTGTCACGTGCGAAGCGATATTCGACAGATAAAGCGCTTCTTCCACGGCGGTGTTCCCGCCGCCGACTACAGCGACGGCTTGATTGCGGAAGAAGAAGCCATCGCACGTCGCGCAGGCCGATACTCCGCGGCCGCGATATTCCTGTTCCGAAGGCAAGCCTAGATATTTTGCCGTCGCACCCGTCGCTACGATGAGAGCATCCGCGGTATAGGCGCCCCGGTCGCCTTCGAGCACAAAAGGATGGCCCAAGAGATCGACCTTGTTGATGTGATCGTTGACGATCTCGGTGCCGAAACGTTCCGCATGTTTGCGCATGCGTTCCATGAGTCCGGGGCCGGTGAGGCCATGCGCATCGCCCGGCCAATTGTCCACTTCGGTCGTGGTCATGAGCTGGCCGCCTTCTTCGAGTCCGGTGATCAACAACGGCTGCCGATTGGCCCGGGCGGCATACACTGCAGCGGCATAGCCCGCAGGACCGGAACCCAAAATGATCAAGCGCGAGTGGCGCGAACTGCTCATGTATTAATCACCTTGTCCTAAATTCCGCGACACCATGCGGCACCGCCGGGAGCGATATAGATTGTGGGCACGAACGCCCATTCAAGACCATCCATTGCGTCAGCGCCGCTGCGCTGTGCGTCGAGCGTTTGGTCATGAGATCAGGCACATGAACCCAGGGAAAGTCGCATGGCGCCGATGGCGCGCTCACTGCGGCGATCATGGTAAGGAAAAGCAAGCGTGCTCGCAAAGCATCCGCAAAGGTGGCAGGTGTGCCTTGCTTTCATGCACTTGCAAAGTTATATAGCGATGGATCTTTAAGTGGTTAGCAGTTAGGCGTTAGGAGTTAGTCAGAGCGCTAAGCGACGCCGCCGCCTTTCCGACTAACTCCTAACTGCGACTTCCGACAGGACTCCATTTTGGGCACATCCGCCGCCGCCGGTAACGCACCTAAGCTCGATGGCAAGATTGCACGCTCGCTGCGTGAGAGTGCACTGTGGGTATGCGGTGCACTGGCGCTCATCGTGCTCGCTGCGTTGTCGACTTACGATCCGCACGATGCGTCGTTTGCCACGACGGGCGAACCCGGCACGACGACCAACCTGATCGGTCCGCTGGGCGCGCATTTGGCGGGACTCCTGGTGCTGCTGTTCGGCCGACCCGCGTTTTTATTCCCGGTCATGATCGGCTTGGCGGGCTGGCTGCTCTATCGCGAACGCGACCAAGCGTCCCAACAAAGCCGCGCCTCACTCGCATTTCGTGCCGCAGGATTCATGCTCACGTTGGTGACGAGCTGCGGTCTTGCATACTTACATTTCGCCGCGCACGGCTATCCCAATTCCGCAGGCGGCATCCTCGGCATGTTCGTCGGCAAGGGCTTGGAAGCCGGGCTCAAATTTCTCGGCGCGACGTTGCTCTTGCTGGCGCTGTGGCTCGCGGGCGTCTCGCTCTTCTCCGGACTGTCCTGGATTGAAGTCATGGACCGGACCGGACGTGCGACTTTGCGGGGCATCGATTGGCTGCGGGGCAAAATCGCGCTGGCTCGTGATTTGAAAGCGGGCCGTGAGTCCAAGGAAGCGCGACAGGAAGTCGTGCGTGAGGAAAAGAAGCGGGCGGCCAAACGCACGCCGCCGAAAATCGAACCTGTCGCGCCCAAAGTCGAGAAGAGCGAACGGGTCGAGAAGGAAAAACAAGTTCCGCTGTTCGAACGCACGACGCCCGATGAGTTGCCGCCGCTTTCTTTGCTCGACGATCCGCCGCCGCAGAAGAGCGGCTATTCGCAAGAAGCGCTGGAAGCCATGTCAAGGCTGGTCGAGCTCAAGCTGCGCGATTTCGGTGTCGAAGCCGAAGTGGTGGAAGTGCATCCTGGTCCTGTCGTGACTCGCTTCGAGCTGCGGCCTGCTGCCGGCGTCAAGGTCAATCAGATCACCAATCTCGCCAAGGATCTTGCGCGTGCGCTGTCCGCCGTCAGCGTTCGCGTCGTAGAAATCATTCCTGGTAAATCGACCGTGGGTCTCGAGATTCCCAACGAGAAGCGCGAACTCGTCACCTTGGGCGAGATCATCAAGTCGAAGACCTACGACGATATGGCTTCGGCGCTGGCGCTGGTGCTCGGTAAGGATATCGGCGGCGCGCCGGTGGTTGCCGATCTGGCGCGCATGCCGCACTTGTTGGTGGGCGGTACGACGGGCTCGGGTAAATCGACGGCGGTCAATGCGATGGTGCTTTCGCTCCTTTACAAGAGCACCGCAGAGCAAGTGCGCATGATCATGATCGACCCGAAGATGCTCGAGCTGTCGGTCTATGAAGGCATTCCGCATCTGCTCTCGCCAGTGGTAACGGACATGAAACAGGCCGCCAACGCATTGCGCTGGTGTGTCGCGGAAATGGAGCGGCGTTATCAGCTCATGGCTGCGCTCGGCGTGCGCAATCTCGCCGGCTTCAATCGTAAGGTGAAAGAGTCTGTGGACGCGGGGCAGCCCATTCGCGATCCGTTGCTCATGAAACAACTTGGGCCCGAGGGCAAGCCGGAAGACGTGCCGCCGCTCGAAGCACTGCCGTGCATCGTCGTCATCATCGATGAGCTCGCCGACATGATGATGATCGTCGGCAAGAAGGTCGAAGAGTTGATCGCACGCTTAGCGCAAAAGGCGCGCGCCTCGGGCATTCACTTGATCCTCGCAACGCAACGTCCTTCGGTGGACGTCATCACGGGTCTGATCAAGGCCAATATTCCGACACGTATTGCTTTCCAAGTGTCGGCGAAAGTGGATTCGCGAACCATTCTCGATCAAAGCGGCGCAGAGCAATTGCTGGGCCACGGCGACATGTTGTTCTTGCAACCGGGGACGTCAGTGCCTGTCCGCGTGCATGGTGCGTTCGTCTCCGATCAGGAAGTGCATCGTGTCGTCGGACAACTGCGCACCGCGCCGCCGCCTACCTATATCGATGAGATCCTCTCGGGTCCGCGCGGGCCCATTCCAGGGTTGCCAGGCGAAGGTGACGAAGGAGGCGGCGAAGAAGGTTCCGATGGCGAGCAAGATCCACTTTACGACGAGGCTGTGCGCATCGTGGTGGAGAGTCGCAAAGCATCGATTTCCGGTGTGCAGCGCCGTCTCAAGATCGGCTACAACCGCGCGGCGCGCATGATCGAAACCATGGAAGCGGCAGGACTGGTGGGACCGTTACAATCGAACGGTTCACGAGAAGTGCTGGCGCCGGCTCCGCCGGAAGAGTGACCCCCCACCCTAACCCTCCCCCGCTGCGCGGAGGAGGGGATAAGACAGTCGCTCTCTGCTCTGGTCCCCTCCTCCGCGCAGCGGGGGAGGGTTAGGGTGGGGGCAAGCATCTGCGCTGAACCTCTACCGCCTCCGTGTAGTCCATAGAACAACGTCCGCTCTGAAAGCTTTCTATGCATAGTTGTATTCGTGTTTGGATCGTTACATTCGCGTTGCTGTTTGCAGGCACGCTTCACACTGCATCGGCGCAGGCGGCCGATTCGGTTGCGAGCGTCGACGAAGGCTACAAGAAGCTCGATGCCTTCCTGCAAGGACTCACCGGGCTCGAAGCAGAATTTCGCCAAACGCTGCGCGACAGCCAAGATCGTACGATCGAGACTTCGAGCGGGACTTTGGCGATTCGCCGCCCGAATCGTTTCCGCTGGGACTATCGCGAGCCGCATGCGCAGGTCATTGTCGCCGACGGCGAACGTCTCTGGCTCTACGACACCGATTTGCAGCAAGTGACGGTGCGGAGGTTGGATCAAACATTGGCGGGAACTCCGGCGATGCTGCTGTCGGGTCAAGGCGATTTGCGCACGGGCTTTGAAGTGGAGCACGTCGAGAGCAAAGACGGACTGACCTGGATCGCGCTCACGCCGAAGCGCTCGGATACCGATTTCCGTCGCGTGCGCTTGGGTCTACGCGGCGATTCGCTGGCCTACATGGAACTCGAAGACAAGCTCGGCCAGACCACCGTGCTCGAATTCACTCACTTCGTCCGCAATCCTAAAACCGACACCGCGCGTTTTGCTTTTACGCCTCCGCCTGGTGCGGATGTGATTGGCGATGGCGGCAGTAACAACCGAACGCCTTGATGTCCGATGCTCTCAAACATTCTCGCGTGTGGCGCATGCTCGGCTGGTGCTGGGTCGCGTGTGTTTTCATCGGCAGTTTGGTTCCTGCCGGTACGCCGGGATTGGGACTCATCAACGACAAATTGGAACATGGCGGCGGCTATGCGCTGCTGACGATTTGGTTCATCGGTGCGTATCCGCAGCAGCGTCATTGGGTGATTGCGGCATCGTTTATCGCCATGGGCGTGATCATCGAACTGTTGCAAGGGTGGATGAAGTGGGGTCGCGAATGCGACATCCATGACGTGTTCGCCAATACCACGGGCATTATCATCGGTTTGCTCTTATCGCGTTTCTGGCTGCGCAATTGGACGGCGCGTGCCGAAGCGTGGATGGCCGCACGATGAACGCACCCGCGGTCAATGACGATGCACGTCCGCTCGCCGATCGTCTGCGTCCCACTCATCTAGACGAATTCGTCGGTCAGCAGCACTTACTTGCGCCGGGAAAACCGCTGCGCAGAATGCTCGATGGCGGTCATCTGCACTCGATGGTGTTGTGGGGACCTCCCGGCACAGGCAAGACGACTCTCGCGCGACTCGTCGCGCGCTCCTGCGACGCGGAGTTCGTGGCGCTCTCGGCGGTGATGGCCGGCGTAAAAGATATTCGTGCGGCAGTCGATCACGCCAAATCCATCCGCCAAGCGTCGGGGCGCAGAACCGTTTTATTTTTGGATGAAGTGCATCGCTTCAACAAAGCCCAGCAAGATGCCTTTTTACCGTGGGTGGAAGATGGAACCGTGGTATTCATCGGTGCGACCACCGAGAACCCATCGTTCGAACTCAATAACGCGCTCTTGTCTCGAGCCAGAGTTTACGTGCTCAAGTCACTGGGCGCCGATGATCTCATGCGTTTACTGGACCGAGCGCTGCATGACGAAGCTACACACGGGCGCACAGTCGAAACAGATCCCGTCGCTGTGGAGCTCATTGCAAAGGCTGCGGACGGTGACGGCCGACGTGCGCTCAACATGCTCGAACTTGCGATCGATTTGGCTACCGCGAACGATCCGGCCCTACTGAGCCGAGACATTGCCACCGAGGTGGCGAGCGGTGGCGTGCGCCGCTTCGATAAGCAAGGCGAGGCGTTCTATGATCAAATCTCCGCGCTGCATAAATCCGTGCGAGGCAGCGATCCGGACGCATCTCTCTATTGGTTGTGTCGGATGTTGGACGGTGGCTGCGATCCGCGCTACATCGCGCGACGCGTATTGCGCATGGCTTCCGAGGATATTGGCAATGCCGACCCGCGCGCATTAACGATGGCGCTCGAAGCATGCGAAACCTACGAGCGGTTGGGCAGTCCGGAAGGCGAGCTTGCCATCGCGCAGGCGGTGGTTTTCATGGCGTGCGTCGCCAAGAGCAACGCAGTCTACGTCGCGTTCAACGAAGCCATGGACGACGCGCGCACATTAGGTTCGTTGGAAGTGCCGTTACACATCCGCAATGCGCCCACGCGACTCATGAAAGAACTCGGCTACGGCAAAGGCTATCGTTACGCTCACGACGAGCCGGACGCCTATGCCAAAGGCGAAAAGTACTTCCCCGACTCGATGCAGCCCCGCGAATACTATCGCCCGGTCCCGCGCGGGCTGGAGCTGAAGATCGCTGAAGCGCTGAAGAAGAGGAAGGGTTGATAGTTGAAGGCCAGAAGTTGGGAACGCTGCCGCTTGGTCAGCTGCATGCGCAGCGGATAAACTGTGACGCGTATTTCCGTGTCTCTGACCGTCAACCCTCAACCGTCCATCTATCTTCATGCTCGACCCCAAACTCCTCCGGACCGATCCAGACGCTGTGGCGGCAAACCTTGCTCGCCGCGGATTCATATTGGACGTGGCTCGTCTGCAAGCGTTGGAGGAGTCGCGCAAGAAATGGCAAGTGCGTGCCGATGAGCTGCGCAACGAGCGCAATACGAACGCGAAATCCGTCGGTAAGGCCAAGGCGCAAGGGCAGGATATTGCGCCGCTCTTGAAGCAAGTCGAATCGCTCGGCGCCGAACTCGAGAAGGCCGAGGCTGAGCTCAACGGCGTACAGACCGAACTCGACCAGCTCACCTTGGGCTTGCCCAATCTTCTGCACGAAAGCGTGCCCAATGGCAAAGACGAGAATGCCAACGTCGAAGTGCGTCGCTGGGGCGAGCCCAAATCATTCGATTTCACACCGAAAGATCACGTCGACATCGGCGAGAAATTGGGCCTCCTAGATTTCGCGGCCGCCGGCAAGATTTCCGGTGCGCGCTTCGCTGTGATTGCGGGTCCGCTGGCTTCGTTGCATCGCGCGCTCACTCAATTCATGTTGGATTTGCATACTCGCGAGCACAGCTATCGCGAGACGTACGTGCCTTATCTCGTCACCGCGCAAAGCCTCACGGGCACGGGTCAATTGCCTAAATTCGAGGCGGATTTGTTTGCGATCAAAGGCGAGTCGGGACTGTATTTGATCCCGACTGCGGAAGTGCCGGTCACCAATCTCGCGCGCGATACGATTTTCGAAGCCGGCGATTTGCCTCGCAAATACGTTGCGCATACGCCGTGCTTCCGTTCCGAGGCGGGTTCTTACGGCAAAGACACGCGTGGCATGATCCGCCAACATCAATTCGAGAAAGTGGAACTCGTGCAACTTGTCCGTCCGCAAGATTCGTACGCAGCACTCGAGCAACTCACGTCGCATGCCGAAGAAGTACTGCGGCGTTTGAACCTGCCGCATCGCGTAATGGCGCTCAGTTCCGGCGACGTCGGCTTCGGTTCCGCAAAGACCTATGACTTGGAAGTGTGGTTGCCGGGCCAACAGAAGTATCGCGAGATTTCGTCGTGCTCCAATTTCGAAGCCTTTCAAGCGAGACGTATGCAAGCGCGCTGGCGCAATCCGGACACCGGTAAACCTGAGCCGCTGCATACACTGAATGGTTCCGGCGTGGCGGTGGGCCGTGCTCTCGTTGCAGTCATGGAGAACTACCAACAGGCGGACGGAAGTGTTGTCGTACCCGAAGCGCTACAGCCGTATTTGGGTGGCTTGGCGGTGTTGAAGAAACAGTAGATCGCGGTCTGCGGTCGGAGAAGAAATGAAAAGGCCGCTGATGTTGTCATCAGCGGCCTTGGTTTTTCTCCGGCTTGCTAGTCTAGCTGCTTCCTGAACTTCCTTACCTCTTTGCTCAGTTCCGCGACGAAGAACCCAGCAAGTTGAGCAAACTCAGGAAGAGATTGTAGATGCTCACATACAAACTCACAGTCGCCGAGATGTAGTTGGTCTCGCCGCCGTGAATGATGTTGCTGGTCTCGAAGAGAATCAGGCCGCTCATGGCGAGCACGAACATACCCGACACGACGAGAGACAAGCCGGGTAGATGGAAGAGCACGGCGACCAGGCCGAGTAGGAACGCGCCCAAAATGCCGACAGTGAGAAAGCCGCCCATGAAACTGAAGTCACGGCCGCTCTTCACAGCGTATGCCGACAGGCCGACGAACGTAGCAGCCGTGATGCCGAGCGAAGTCGTCACCACCTGATAGCCGTTCGGCAAGAATTTGAGATAGAGACTGACGATGGGCCCCAGCGTAAGGCCCATGAATCCGGTGAGCGCGAAGACGAAAGCCAAGCCCCATGCGCTGTTGCGCGTCTTCATCGTCGCGAATAACAGGCCGTAGTAGCCGATCAAGGTCATCCAGATGTTGAACGGTCGCATCTCGAACGCCATAGCAATACCTGCCGTAACAGCGCTGAATCCCAATGTCGCGCCGAGAAGCAGATAGGTATTGCGAAGAACTTTGTTGGTGGCGAGCGCAGAGGTGCGCGTCGTGGTGCTGATTACAGAGATGGGCGAGCGGTCCATTCGAAGCCTCCTTGGGGCAGCGAATCAACGAACACGGGGCGAACTATACCAAAACCTTGGAGTAAGGACCGTGACAGCGACCTTAAGTTCCGGTCTTAGGTTAAGCAGAACGCCTGTCGGGTTCTCTTACAATCGGAATCAATGGCTTTAGGATAAAACGATGCGCACCATTCCAATCTCCGTGCTGGACCTCGCACCCGTCGTCGAAGGCAGCAATGCGGGCAGCTCCTTTCGCAAATCCTTGGATCTCGCGCAGCACGCGGAAGCTTGGGGCTACCGGCGCTACTGGCTAGCCGAGCATCACAATATGCCGGGCATCGCCTCGGCGGCCACCAGTGTAGTGGTGGGCTTCATTGCACAAGGCACGCGCACCATCCGCGTGGGAGCGGGTGGCGTCATGCTGCCCAACCACTCACCGCTGCTCATCGCAGAGCAGTTTGGCACGCTTGCGTCGCTGTACCCCGGCCGTATCGATCTGGGCGTGGGCCGTGCACCCGGCACCGATGGCCTTACTTCCCGAGCGCTGAGGCGCGACGTCATGGCGGCCGATACCTTTCCAGACGACGTACGGGAGTTGTTGTATTGGTTCTCGCCCGAGCACCCGGGACAGAAGGTACGTGCAGTGCCGGGCGCAGGGCTCGAAGTGCCTGTGTGGGTGCTGGGATCGTCGCTCTTTGGCGCCTCGCTGGCGGCGGCCCTGGGCCTGCCTTATGCATTTGCCTCGCACTTCGCTCCCGCAGCACTCGATCAGGCGCTAGCGCTCTACCGAGAGCGCTATCAGCCTTCACCTACGAATCCCAAGCCGTATGTGATGGTGGCCTTCAACGTGATTGCAGCTGATAGCGATGTTGAGGCGCAGCGCCTCTTCACTTCGGTGCAGCGGCAGTTCATCAACCTACGCCGCGGCACACCTGGCAGGCTACAGCCGCCCGTCGATGCGTTGGACCTGACGTATGAGGAAGCCGCACTCATCGACGACATGCTGGCCTGCCGCGCCATCGGCGCCCCGGCGACGGTGCGTGCGAAGATCGCAGCCTTTCTGGATCGCACGCAGCCTGACGAACTCATCGTCACCAGCCAGGTGTTCGATCATGCCGCGCGGCTGCGCTCGTTCGAGCTGCTGGCCGAAGTAATGGGAACGATCGACAAAGAGAAGTAACGATCGCGACCCCTCGAGACTGAGGACACTGTGGAAGCAGAGTTTTCGAAGTGGCGGAAGGGGTGGGATTCGAACCCACGATGCTCTTGCGAGCATGCCGGTTTTCAAGACCGGTGCGTTCAACCGCTCCGCCACCCTTCCTGAAGCGCTGGCTGACGGATTGGCCAGGCGTGTTGGCGGGCGGAATTGTACACGCCGCAAAGTTTCGCGGCATGCTCCGCGGACCGCTCTAAATTTCCGACGGACTTGCGACCTGTGCGCTCAAGCGTGATTCGCTGCGATCGAACAACCTGATCGAGCGCCAGTTGCCGTATCGATAGTAGAGCCATGCCATCGCGACATTGGCGACGTTGCCGATGGGAGAGCTCCACCAAATCCCGTCCACGCCCCAGAATTTGGAAGCAATCACCGCGACGGGCAGGCGCACCACCCAGAAAGACACGAACAAGATGATCATGGGCGCGAGCACGGCGCCGGCAGCGCGTGGGACTGCCTGATAGACGAATGCGAGCGCGAAAGCGATGAAAGCCCAAAGCGAAATCGCGTTGAGATGCGCAGCGATCGCAACCGATGGAGAGTCGGCCGGCAAAAAGAGACTGACCGAGGCGCGATCGAAAATATACAGCAGAACGACCGGCACACCGGTGAGCCAGAGATTGAGGCGTATGCCGGCTGCGGTAATGCTCGGCAGACGGTCCCAACGTTCGGCACCGATGTTTTGCGCGGCCATGGCGGACACAGACGCTGCGACTGCATACGCCGGCATTTGTATGTAGGTCCAAATTTGCGATGCCGCGCCCATGGCTGCGACCACGTCCGCTCCATACGGATTGACGAGAGTCAGCGTAAACAGGAGCGCGGAAGAAACGATCAGCATATTGAGGCCCGTCGGAATGCCGCGTTGTACCAGCACCCGAATGACCTGCTTGCGCATGCGCAGATACGCGAGCTCATTGGTGTGAATGCACAAAAAGAATTTGCGCCGATAGACCGTAATCAACAGCGCGAGCAAAGCGGCCGTTTGCGCGAGCACGGTGGCGAGCGCCGATCCTCCGACGCCGAGTTTTGGAATCGGCCCAAAACCGAAAATGAACAGTGGATTGAGCAAAATGTCGAGCGCTGCAGACCAGAGCATGAACACAAACGGTGTTTTGGCATCGCCGGCGGCGCGCAGAATGTTCATGAGGTACTGATAAAAGAACATCGCGGGCAAGCCGACGAACAACACGCGCATGTACGCGCTCGCGAGCGGCTTGACATCGGCCGGTGTTTGCATCCAGTCGAGCAGCCTGTGCGTGAAGATAATTCCGAAAGCCGTCATGACGAGCGATGCCAACAGCAGAAACGTCATGCTGCTGCCGACAGCCTTCTTTGCATCATCGATGCGGCGTGCGCCGATGTGTTGTCCGACGATGATGGATGCGGCAATGCTGAAGCCGAACACGACGCCTAACAGCAAGAACGTAATCAAATTGGCGCTCGCCGTCGCAGCCAGTGCCTTGGCCCCGAGAAAATGTCCGATCCAAACGGCATTGATCGACGCGTTCGACGATTGCAGAACGTTGCTGCCCAATGTGGGTAGAGAAAATTTGACGAGAGTGCGGCCGACCGGTCCCGTAGTGAGCGAGTCGGCGGAGTGAGCGGAGGTCATGCGCGAGCCGCAAATGGCCAAAAAGGCATTCTACGCATTTGCGCTGAGCGATTGGTCGGTAACTCTCAACCGCTATGCCACTCGTGAATCCAGTCCCTGCGTAAGCGCTGCCGGCTCCGATCGCACACAGTTGCGTCCGGCATATTTCGCTTCATAGAGCGCCGAGTCGGCGCGCTTCAACATGCTGCTGATCGTGTCGCCGTTCGCAAGCGACGTCGTGACGCCGATGCTCACGGTCAGTTGCCGATCGTTGAGCAGACGATGGGTATCGATCGCAAGCACTCGTTCGCGCAGACGTTCCGCCGTTTGTGTGGCTGCTTCGAGCCCTGTGTCCGGCAACACGACGACGAATTCTTCGCCTCCCAAACGGCCCATGAAGGCGGGCTCGCGCAACGTGCTGCTGAGTTCGGTCGAGACCAAGCGTAACGCCTCGTCGCCGACCGGATGGCCGAATTTGTCGTTGATGCTTTTGAAGTGATCGATATCGACGACCAAGATGGAACACAGCGGCGGCTCCTCTTCCTGTAAAAGAGGGGCGATGCGGGCGAGCACTGCACGTCGATTCGGAACACCAGTCAGTTCGTCGGTCATGGCCAGTTTGCGCATGCGACGCGTGGTGCTGCGTTGATGGACTGCAAGCGCAACCAGCAATGTGGTGAGCAGTGCGATCATCGTGATAACCGCTGCCTGCAGTTTTCTTGCGCGAGTGCCTTCGGCAATCGCCTTGGCATTGACTTCGTTTTCGCGTAGCAGCAGTTGATTTTCTTTTTCTTTCGCTGCCGTATCGAATTCGACTTTGAGTGTGGCGAAACGCTGGTCGCTTTGATTGCGCAGAAGCGTTTCCACAGTCGATTGCGATTGTGTTTGGTTGTCGTACGCGGCTCGCCAGTTACCCAAATCGGCGTTCACTAGCGCGAGCTCGTCGTAGGTTTCGCCGAGCTCGAGCAACGAGTCCGTATTTCTGAAGATGGCGAGCGCGTGCTCCAGGGCGTCCAAGCTTTCCGGCAAACGGCGCAGTTTGTGAAGCGCCACGCCGCGCGCGAGTTGAATTTGCGCATCGAGGCGGGCGTCCGGCGTTTGTTGTTGCAGATCGGCCGCGCGTTGCAACGTTTCGAGCGCATACATGGGATCGTTCTTGGCGTTGGCGGCGACAGCGAGTCCACGCAGCGCATACGCTTCGCCGCGCACGTAGCCCAGTTCGCGGCTCAAGTCCCATGCTCGCGAAAACGCTTCTCGAGCGCCGTCCCATTCGCTCAAATTCTCGTGAGTGCGGCCCAGATTGCACAACGTGACGACTTGTTCTCGGCGCAGTCCTGCAGCGCGTTGCTGTTTGAGCGCATCCTCGTACATGTGTTGCGCCTGCGTGTAATCGCCCATGCGATTGAACAAGGAGGCGATGCTGCTGACCACCGTGAGTGCATAGTGCGGCATTTGCAGCTTTTCGAAGAGCGATTGCGACTTGCGCAGATCGGCCAGTCCGTTCGCGTATTTCCCTTCGGTGGCGAACAGCGAGCCGCGGGAGAACAGCGCTTCGGCAAGCATTTCATCGTCGAGTGCGGCGGTTGCGACCGTCACCGATTGGTCGAACAGGTCCCGTGCCCGAGTGTTCTCGCCGACGGTCGCGGCAATCTCGCCCCGACAGGTAAGTACTCCTGCGGCAAGTCCGCGGCGATGCACCTGCGGCAGCAGTGCGCTTGCAAGCTCGGCTTCGCGATCCGCGGCTGCGTGATCACGTTCCCAGTAGTAATCGCAAAGGATGAGCCGCGCTTGGACTTCCAGATCCGGGTTCGGCTCGCGGCGCAGCGCCTCGATGGCGGCTTCTGCATCGCGTTTGCTCGTTTCGGGATCGATGCGGATTTGCCAGGTGGCCTGCTCGATCAGGTCCGCAACGTTCGCCTTGCCGGCTGCCAATGCAACCGAGCCCGCTAAGCCCAGCACGGCACAGGAAAGTGCACAGCGAGCAAAGAGAGTATGCAGACGAGTAAGCAAGCAGGAACCCGGGTTTGCGGGGCGGAGCTGGATTCTAGAGCGTTGCCGCCTGAAACGCTCGGTTAATGCGACGTAAGGACGAAGGTAGCCGTTCGCGGCCGGGCGAGTCTCGAACAGACATCCCATTTATGAGCATTTTGCCCGCGCAATGTGTGACTTACGACCTGTACGGGCACCTGTTCGACGCACTACCGTCGCCCACCAGGATGGAGCGCTAGGTCATGAGTAAGAAAGACAGCAAACCTGATCGCGAACGGCGCAGTGCGGACCGCACGGCGGAAGACATCGGCTGGGAAGCCAAGGTTCTAGGACGGTTAAGCCGCCGCATCACGGACACTCCCACTCCCGTCGGGGAACCCCAAGATTTCGGTTGGGAGCAGAAGTCCGTCGAAGTACTGCGCAGCCGCATGAAGCGCGCCAGCGACTAAATCATCGCGCCCATACCCGCTTTTAATTTCGCCTCGATCTCTGCCCCGCGCGCTTACACGCCTGGGGCTTTTAGTTTTTCCGCGACCTGACCCCTACCTCAAGAGGGATTCTTGGTGGGTTCGAAGCCAGTGGCTATCCTTGCAGTCGCTTGCAGCAAACATTTGCGAGATCGAGTGTGAAACGATTGTTGCTGATCTACGGCGGACATGCGGGCGGTCGTACGGAAGTGATGACGCGTGCCGTGTGCGAAGGAGTGGCTCGCGCTGCGGAAGAAATCGAGTTGCGCTCGAAATCTGCTCTCGCGGCCGATGCGCAGGATTTGGTGTGGGCGCAAGCACTCTTGATCGGCACCCCCGAGCATTTCGGCTACATGTCCGGCGCGGTGAAAGATTTCATGGATAGAACCTACTATCCGGTAGAGGGCAAAGTGGACGGACTGCCTTATGCCGTATTCGTGAGTGCGGGCAACGACGGCAGAGGAGCAGTATCATCGATCGAGCGCATCGCGCTTGGATATAAATGGAAGCGGATCGCGGAACCTGTGATCGCTCGGGGCGATTTGCACGAGGAAGATCTGGAGCGTTGCCGCGAACTCGGCGAAACGATGGCCGCTGGTCTGGCACTCGGAATCTTCTGAGCGCTGGAGATCATTGTTATAACACTACGCCGCACGTCCGCGGTCGGAGCACAGATGAAAACGGAAACGCTGGAATATCTAGACGGTAGTACGCGGTGCAAAGGAATACTTGCGTACGGTGATCGCATCGATACGGCGCGTCCCGGTGTCGTATTCGTTCCAGATATTCGCGGCGTCGGCTTGCGGCCGAAAGCGCATGTGGATCTCTTGGTTGCGCAGGGTTATGGGGTGCTGGTCGCGGATATGTATGGCGATGGCACCAACATGCGCGATCGCGATCATGGCCAAGAGCTCATGAATGCAGTGCGCAGCTCGCAACAGGGATGGCGTAGTCGAGTTCGCGCGGCATTTGAGGCGCTTGCAACCCATCCGCGCGTTGACCGCGCGCGCATCGGCGCCGTTGGCTATTGCTTCGGCGGCGGCTCGGTGTTGCAGTTGGCGTTGAGCGGTGCGGATCTAGCGGCCGCCGTTGTGATGCACGGAACGCTGGATCATGTTGCATTGAGCGATGTGGCGAACATCAAGGCGAAGCTCCTGGTTTGTTCCGGTTTCGATGATCCGCTCTTACCGCCCACCAGAGTGAACGAACTGCAGGATGCTTTGCGCAGCGCCAAGATAAAAGATTGGGAAATGATGATCTTCGGCAACACCAAGCATGCGTTCACAAATGTCGAAGCGCCTAACAACGACGTGCTGGCGTACAACAAAGTGGCGGATGAGCGTTCGCAAGCGGCGATGATTGCACTATTCAAAGAAGCCTTCGGTTGATCTCGAATGAGACCGATATTTGCAGCTGCCTGTATCGGTTTCACCTTCGCGGTAGCCGCGGGAAATTCTGCGCATGCAGAACAGGAAGAATTGCAGGGCACCTACACCCTGGATTCGGTGCGAAGCGAGAGTATCGATTCGGCCATCGAGCAAGGGATTGCGGATATGAACTTCGTCATTCGGCCGATTGCGCGCAATCGGTTGGCGAAGACGAACCCCCGCTACGAACGCATTGTGCTCTCCCGCAACGACAGCACGGTGAGCGTGCAATTCGACGCACGCAAACCCATCGAGATGCCTGCGGACGGGCACGCTGTGCCATGGACTCGCGAGGACGGCAGCAAGTACGAAGTGAATGCACAGTGGAGCGCAACTCAGCTCGTGATGCATTTCAAAGCCGAAGACGGAGAGCGTGTGAATACATTCGCGCTCGATCCCGACGGCCGTTCACTCAAGCTCAATGTGAAAGTGACAAGTCCGAAATTACCTAAGCCGGTGACCTACACGCTGGCCTACCGGCGCGAGGTGAGCTGAACGGGTTTTACCGACAGTAATAACGTAAGTGGCTGCTCAGGGTTTGGCTGATTGTCCGCTCGCAACAGTGTGTAATAAATGCGCAGGACGAATCGGTCGGAGATTTTTCTCGATGCAGCTCGAAGCGCTTTCTCCCTTCTCCTTTCTGCTGGGTGCAGTGGTGTCCTACCTCGTCGCGAACGTGTTCCATGGTCGCGATATACGCAACCAACAAGACGTTCTGAACCGCGGCCTCGTTGCGGAGGGCACTATCACTGCGATTACAGGGGCAGCACTCGAGCGTCGCGTACATTTTCAATTTCTACCGAGCGGCGCGACCGCATGGGTGCAATGCTGCCAAGTCGACCGCCGCGACGGCGTCGTAGCCTCGCTTCCCTCGGTAGGAACGCGCGTCGCCGTACGCTATCTGCCCGAAAATCCCCGACGCGCCGTGATCGCCAAGCTGGTGTCGCGCTTCGTGCGCGACTGAAGGTTGTCGCGACCCGACGCAAGTTTCTTTGCACTCTCCTTTGCGGGTTGCTGACACCCGGCGGAACTTCGCTGCGGGGCCCGCAATTAATGCGCTGTATATCCACCATTTAGAGCCGCACGGCGGCGCAGCGTGAGGAGGGAAAAAATGGGCGTCATCATTTGGCTAATCATCGGCGGTGTCGTCGGCTGGCTAGCGAGCATCATCATGCGCACCAATGCTCAACAAGGCATTATCTTGAACGTGGTCGTCGGTATCGTGGGTGCAGTTCTGGGAGGCTGGCTCATTTCCCCGCTGGTAGGCGCGGGCACCATCAATCAAGGCATCAGCGTTGCATCGTTCTTAGTATCGCTGGTCGGTGCGATCATCTTGCTCGCCATCGTCAATCTGTTTCGACGCGGCACGGTTCGATAACCGTCGCATACGCGATTTCCGAGGAAGCCTCGGTGCGTTCAGCGCCGGGGCTTTTTGGTGATCAGTGACTAGTGAAAAGTAAGTAGCCGGAAGGCGCTTTGCGCATTTTGACTGGCCTGTTAGGCTTCACGCGCTCCTCTGGCCAGTCACTGTTCACTAATTACCAATCACTAATCCCATGGACACCAAAGCAGCCGTATGTTGGCGTGCGGGCGAGCCGCTCTCGATCGAAACCGTGCAGTTGGCCGGTCCCAAAGCGGGCGAAGTTTTGATCGAAATCAAGGCTTCCGGAGTTTGTCATACGGATGAATTTACGCGCTCCGGCGCGGATCCAGAGGGCCTCTTTCCGGTCATCTTCGGTCACGAAGGCGCGGGCATCGTAGTCGACGTGGGGCCCGGCGTTAGCTCACTCAAGAAGGGCGATCACGTCATTCCGCTGTACACACCGGAGTGCCGTCAGTGCAAATCGTGCCTGTCGCGCAAGACCAATCTGTGTACGGCGATTCGTGCGACGCAGGGGCAGGG
>Ga0068855_100003861_pt1 | contig 18318 bp, 14 predicted proteins | sample KBSCornC52_FD_66592 | JGI IMG/M metagenome (GOLD analysis project Ga0068855, IMG submission 66592) | Corn rhizosphere microbial communities from Kellogg Biological Station, Michigan, USA - KBS Corn C5-2 | ecosystem: Host-associated > Plants > Roots > Rhizosphere > Soil ...
GACTGCGCACGTAAATCAATCCCGGCGTATCGGGAGTGGTCGCATCGATGCGTACCTCGACGTTGCTGAACGGCCGTCCGACGACATGGTCGGGCAGGGCTGCATCGCTATCGGTCCAGGCGATGAAACTGGTTTCCGAGGCGCCGTAGAACTCGATGATGCGGGCCTGCGGAAACAGTTGCTGCAGCTCCGGCGTGCGGGCGCGATTCCACGGAGCGCCGCCGATCATGAGCAACTGCACGCCGGGCATGGGAGACAGCTTGCGGCGCTGCGCCAGCTCCAGCATCAGAATCAGTTGGCTCGGCACCGCCACCATCGCGCCGGCGCCTTCGTCACCACTGCAGGCCAGTGTATCGAGTGCAGGGCCCGGTGCGAAGCGCGACTGCAGTCGTACGCCGGCACCGCTCCACAAGCCCAGCAGCGCGCCGAACAAAAAGGTCGAATGCGACAGCCGGCCCGGCACCAGCATGGTGGCGCCAGCGCCGGGGCCGAAGCTTTCCAGGCAAATGTCGAAGCTGCTGGTCCACGAACCATGGCTACGGCGGAAGCCCTTGGGCAAGCCGCTGCTGCCGGAGGTGAAGCCGATATAGAACGGGGAAGAAGAAGTGGCTTCAGCCAGCGCAGCTTCAGCGCCGACGCCGGCCGCCACGCGCGCCAGGATCTGCTTGCGCACCGCAGGCGGCCAGTCGGGATCGCTGACGGCGGCAGTGCGGCCGGCGGCGAGGATGGCGAGGAAGCTGAGCAGTTGCGCGCCCGAGTCGGGAACATCATCGACCCAGCAGGCCGCGGACGAATGAGATTGCCGCAACGCCGCCGCACGCGCAGCGACTTGCTGCGCCAATGCCGCGAAATCGAGACGGGTGACGCCGTCGTCGATCGCCACCGTGCGCGGCGTCGCTTCCGCCCAATGCGCCAGCGGCGCGTGGACGGTGTCGAACACAGGCATCAGTCGCGGTCCAGGCGCCAGGACGGCATGCCGCGTACGACGCTTTGCACGAGCAGCGCGCAGACTGCGCATTTGAGCAGATCGCCGGGGACGAAGGCCAGCACCGCCAGTGTCGCTTGGGTAGCGCTCAGGTGCGCCGCCAGCATCAGGCCGAGGATGCCGAAGAAATACATCACCACGATGCCGCCGATCAGCGACGACAGGAAGGCGGCGATCAGAAGACCTTTGCCTTTGGCGTCAGGCATGCGCTTCATGAACTGGCGCATGGACAAGCCGCACACTACCGCGCCGAGCAGCCAGCCCAGCAGGAAACCGGCCGACGGCGCCACGAACACGGCGACGCCGCCGCGGCCGCCCGACAGCAACGGCAAGCCCAACGCCAACGCCACCAGGAACAGGCCGACGGTATAGAACGCGCGCTTCGGTCCCAGCAGGCAACCCACCAGCATGATGCCCAGCGATTGCAGCGTGATCGGCACGCCGAACGGCAGGTCGATTTTCGGGATCAGGCCGAACACCGCGATCACGGCAGCGAACAGGGCGATATAGGAAAGCGAACGAGTAGAGGTCATGGTTGCGGTAGTCGTCATCGATGGATCTCTTTCAAGGAAAAAATAGTGTCAGCCGCCCAGTCGCGCAGCGAGTGCATCGGCCACGCGCTCGGCGGTCTGCAGCGCGCGTATCGCCAGCGGCGCCAGCAGGCGCAGGCCGCCGCTGCGGCCGGTGCGCGCGCGATGGGCGTCGTCCAGGCGCTGCCATTGTGCATAAAAATTTTCGGCGAAGCGCAGCGTCAGGCCGATCGCCAGTGCAATACGCCCGACCGGCAAGCCGAAGCGGCCCAACGGCGACAGGATGGTTTCCAGCACCGTCAGCAAATCGTCGAAACGGGTCGTGATGGTCAGCATCAGCGCCAGCATGGCGGCGGCCATGATGCGCAGCGCACTGACCACGCCGATGGCGGGATTACCCATCGCCCAGTGGAAACCGGCGATCAGCGCCGATGCAATCAGCAGGCCGCGCAGCATGCGCCACTGGCGCCATCCGGCCGGACCGAGCGAAGCAAACAGCGCCAGCACCACCGCCGCAGCGATGGCGATGCCGCGCATGTCGGCGGTCAGCATCAGCACGGTGCCGCCCAGCGACAGCGCGACCAGTTTGAGCCAGGCCGGTACGCCATGCAGCCAGGTGCGCCGTGTCGAATAGAGGCTGCGCATTACGTCGCGTCGGCCGGCGCCGCGTGTTGCAGAACTTCTTGCAAGACTTCTGCGGTGGAATTCAGTGCGGCGCGCTCGCGCACATCCTGCGCATAGGCCGCACACACTTCACGGCCCGGTCCGTCGCCGCGCAGCCGGCCTTGGTCCAGCCACAGCACGCGTTCAAAGTCCTGCACGTGCTCCAGCAGATGCGTCGACAGGATAATCTGCTGGCTGGTCGCGGCGATCTGCGTCGACAGGCGCAACTGGCTCGGCAGGTCCAGCGCGGAATACGGTTCGTCCAGCAGCAGCGTAGCGGGCGTGGTGATTTGCAGCGCCATCAGGCAGACCTGCTGGCGCTGGCCCTGGCTCAGTTCGCCGACGGCGCGCTCGGCCCAGTCGGGCAGGCCGCGTGCGGCCAGGAAATCGCGCGCCTGTTGGCGCGCCTGCTGCTTGCCGATGCCGGCCGCAGTCAGGCTGAATGCCAGCTCTTCGGCCACCGTCGGAAAGATGATCTGGTCGTCGGGATTCTGGAACATCAGGCCCACATGCTGCGGCAGCTTGCGGCGCTCGCTCGCCTCGTCGGTGCGGTAGCCGTGCACGCTCACGCGGCCGCTCTGCGGCTGGTCCAGCCCGCAGATCAGGCGGAACAGGCTGCTCTTGCCGGCGCCGTTGTCGCCGACCAGGCCGATGCGTTGCTCGGTCAGGTGCAGGTCGATGTGTTCCAGCACGACGCGGTCGCCGCGCGCCAGCGTGATTGATTCGAGCCGGATGCCGGGCGTTGCTGCACCCGCGGGAGGCAAAGTTTTCAGGGTCATAGAAGATGATCGGCTATCTCGCCGTAGGGCCGCCATTATATGACAGCGAAGAGCGAGGGCCGGTTAGCTTGCCTGCAGGAAATGAGGCCGTCGGCCGCATCAGGGTGCATCAGGGTGCATCAGGGGCGCAGCGTCGCTTCGAACTTTTCGAAAGCCTCGTGGATGACGGCTTCCAGTTGCGTGTTGTCCCAGGGTTTGACGAGGAATTTATAGATGGCGCCCTGGTTGATCGCCTGCGTGACCGCATCCAGGCTGGCCTGGCCCGTCAGCATGATGCGCACGGTGTCGGGAAACATGTACCTCACTTTTTCCAGCAGCTCAGTGCCCGGCATGTCCGGCATCTGCTGATCCGTCAGGACTACGCCGATGTGATGGCGCGACAGGATGTCGAATGCGTCGGCGACCTTGCTGGCCGTAAAAATCTGATAGCCGGAGCGGCCCAGCACCCGTTTCAGCGCGGACAGGATGTTCACTTCATCGTCCACGATCAGCAGCGAACGCGCATACGGCAAACGACGGATGGCATCCAGCGGCAAGGACACGTCGCGCGCGAGAAACGATGCGCATTCTTCGGCCGACATCGCTGCGCTGAAGTAATAGCCCTGGATCTTGTCGCAGCCTTCCGCATGCAGCATTTTGAGTTGGTTGATGGTCTCCACGCCTTCCGCCACTACTTCAAGCCGCAGGCTCTTCGCCAGGGCAATGACGGCCCGGCAGATTGCCAGGTCGTGAGGGTCATTGACCAGGTCGCGCACGAAAGATCTGTCGATCTTGAGGCGTCCGACCGGGAAGCGCTTCAAATAACCGAGATTCGAGTATCCGGTGCCGAAATCGTCGATCGACAGCGTCACGCCGAGCTTGCGCAGGTGGACCATGATGGCAATGCTCTTTTCCGGATCATCCATCGACACGCTTTCGGTCAGCTCCAGTTCAAGGTAGCGGGCGTCAAGCCGGGATTCTTCGAGTATGTGGCCGACCAGGACACGCAGATTTTTTTCGTTGAACTGCATCGCCGACAGGTTGACCGCGATGGTCACTGGCGGCAGTCCCATGTCTTGCCACTGCTTGCATTGCCGGCAGGCGGCACGCAGCACCCACTCGCCCAATGCGAGGATGGTTTCCGACTCCTCGGCCAATGCGATGAATTCCGCGGGCAACAGCAGGCCCCGTTCCGGGTGGCGCCAACGCACCAGCGCTTCGAATCCGGTGATTTTTCCGTTCTTCAACGAGACCTGAGGCTGGTAGTGCAAGACCAGTTCGTCACGCTGTACAGCCTGGCGCAGCTGGTTGGCAAGGACGTGACGCGCGGCGATTTCCTGATTGAAACTGCGTGTATAGAACTGAATATGCTCATACGCATTGCCTTGCGCACGATGCAGGGCCACCTCGGAAAAATGGAACAGTGATTCCGCGGAGCGGGTATCGTCGGGATAAACCGCAACACCGAGCTTCGGCTGCAGATGGATATCCTCTTGGCCGGGAATCGAATAGGGCGCTTCCAGCGTGCGCAAAAGATGTTGCACGACCGCGTCGATCTCTTCCGGCTTCACCTGCTCGATCAGCACGGCGAAGACCCGGTCGGCATATTGCGCGACGGTGGTCGGTCCGGGCGGTTTCCAAGCCTGCAGCCGTCCGGCGATGGCGATGGCCAGCGCGATACCGGCCTGCGCGCCGAACGCATCGCGCAGACGCGTGAATCCGTTCAGCTCCACCAGGATATGCACCACCGAGCCTGCATGCGGATCGTGGCGCAATGCCGCCTGTTCGAGGCGATCGCGCAAGACCGCTCGATTGGGCAATCCCGAGACCTGGTCGAAATGGCTGAGGCGATAGACTCTGTCTTCCGCTTCCTGCCATTGCGTAATGTCGATGCCGCTCAGGATGAAGACGGTCTTGAAGTAGTCATTCTCCAGGACACTGAGAGAACAGAGCAGCGTCCTGATTTGTCCGTCCCTGGTCAACCATTGATTCTGGAACTGCAGTGGAAAGGCCGAGCGGTCGGCGCCCAGATAACGCTCTTTCTCGCTCTGTGCCTGCGCCGGGGGCAAGAAAATATCCCAGAAGCAAAGTCCCTGGATGTCGTCGCCGGCGTAACCCGTGGCTTTTTCTCCGGCGCGGTTGAAACGCAATATGCGGCCTTGTGCATCCAGCATTACACCGATGGCGCCGGCGCTGTCGAAGACCGCCGACAACAGTTTGCTTTCTGCCAACAGGATTTCCTCGGTCCTGCGCCGGATCGCGCGTTCGTGGGATTCCTGCAGCGCCCGACGTACTGCCGATGGCAAGCGGGCAATGTTGTTCTTCAATACATAGTCATAAGCGCCTTCTCGCAATGCCTGAATGGCAAGTTCTTCGCCGATCGTGCCGGAAACAAAAATGAAGGGGATGTGGGGAAATTGTTCGCGGGTGATTTTGAGCGCCGCCAGACCGTCGAAAGCAGGCAGGGAAAAATCACACAGGATCACGTCTGCCGGGGTCTGCAGGGCATTCAGGAAATCGGCCTCGGTGTCCACGCGCAGCAGAGCTGGCGCGAGACCGGACCGGCGCAGTTCCTGCTGGACCAGATCAGCGTCGTCGATGACGTCTTCGACGAAAATAATCCGAAGGCCCTCTTCCGAGTACGACGGATGTTCTGACAGGGCTGCTTTGTACATGGTGCCTATGGAAGAAGAGTGAGCCAATGAGCAACGTGCGACGCTTCAAGAGCAACCAATGCGGTAGGTTTGTGAGGCTATGTTATTCCGATAAGAAGTGAAAGACAATGCAGAAAGAATTGAATTGCCGTGTAGTAGTTTTGCTGATAATAATGTGAACTATCGACGTAAGTATCGTTGAGCAAGGGAAATCCAAAGTCGAGAAAAAAAGAAAGTATTAAGTTCGACTGCGGCATCACCGCTGTGCCTGTTAAGACTGTTGACGGATGTTCGCAGGGGCTTCTCACATTTTCATGACACAACAATTCGAAACGTTTGAATCGAGTCCCCTGTCGTCGGCTGACAGGGTGGCGGACGTCGCGCCGGTGAATATTGCGCAGCGATTTGAATACCTGATTGCCAACACGCCGGCAATCATTTACAGCAGCGTTCCGTCGGGCGATTTCAAGATGACATTCGTCAGTGAAAACGCCGCGCGCGTGCTTGGGTACGATCCGAAGGAGATGGTTGAAGATCCCAATTTCTGGTTCGATCACATCCATCCGGACGACGCGCCGGATATCTTTTCCAGCCTCGCCATGTTGTTTGTGGAGGGCGAGCGCACCTATGAATATCGTTTTCTCACCAAGGACGAGCGGTATTTGTGGATGCACGACAGCCTGCGCCTGATCCGCGACGAGAATAATAACCCGGTCGAAGTCATCGGTTCTCTGACCAACATCACGGAACGCAAATTGATGGAGGAGGCATTGCAGCGCACCGGCGAGGAGCAACGCAACCTGATCGACAAGTTGAAGCAGGCACAAGAGCAATTGCTGCAGTCCGAAAAAATGGCATCCATCGGCCAGCTTGCCGCCGGCGTCGCGCACGAAATCAACAACCCGGTCGGGTTCGTCAGCTCCAACATGAAGTCGTTGCAGACTTATGTCGACCAGCTGCTGGACGTCATTGTGCGGCAGGAGGCATTGCTGTCCGATGACAGTCTGAGCGAGGGTCTGAGGGAGCAAGCGCGGCAATTGAGCGCCGGCGCCGATCTTGCGTACCTCAAAGGCGACGTGGTCGATCTCATCACCGAGTCGCTGGACGGCCTCAAACGCGTCAAGGACATTGTCCAGTCGCTCAAGGACTTTTCCCATGTCGGGGAAAGCGACTGGCAAATGGTGGACATCCGGAAAGGCCTGGAGAGCACCATCACGATCGCCAACAACGAATTGAAATACAAGACTGTGATCGAACGGCAATACGGCGATCTGCCGCTGATCAGAGGACTGGCGTCCCAGTTGAACCAGGTGTTCATGAATTTGTTGGTCAATGCCGCGCATTCAATTGCCGAGCGCGGCACCATTCGCATCCGGACGGAATGCAAAGACGATTGGGTCTACATCCAGGTGGAAGACACCGGATGCGGTATTCCGCCAGAAAACTTGTCGCGCATCTTTGAGCCGTTCTTCACGACCAAGCCGGTCGGTAGCGGTACCGGACTCGGTCTCTCGTTGTCTTACGGGATCGTGCAAAAGCACGGCGGTCGTATCGAAGTCCAGAGCGAGATTGGCGTCGGCACGCGTTTTACCGTGTGTTTGCCGGCGACGCAGATCAAGGAAAAAATCCGGCAGGACGCTGGTTGAAGTATCCCGCATATAGTCAAGAGGATCTTGTATGTCGAATAACGCTATTGCCGCTGCTGATACGAATACGGAAAACGCACTGCCGCCGCCGGTGATCCTGCTGGTTGACGACGAGGCCAGCATTTTGTCGTCCCTCAAGCGCGTGTTGCGCCCCAAGGGATACACACTGATCACCGCGGAAAGCGGCGCCGAGGGGTTGCGCTTGCTGGAAGAGCATCCGGTGGACCTGATCGTCTCCGACATGCGCATGCCGGAGATGAACGGGGCCCAGTTTCTCGGCAAGGCCAAGGAGCGTTTTCCGGAGGTGATGCGGATCTTGCTGACTGGCTATTCCGAAATCACGGCGACGATTTCAGCCATCAACGACGGCGGCATCTATCACTATTTGCAGAAACCGTGGGATGAGCAGGATCTCCTGCTGACGATACAGCGTGCGCTGGAGCAGCAACATCTGAAAAAAGAAGCGGCGCGGCTCAATGAACTCGTGCGCAAGCAGAATGACGAGCTCCAGACGTTCAATGCCCGACTGGAAAAGCAGGTCCAGGCGCGTACCGAAGAAATCCGCCAGACTGTAATGTTCCTGGAAAACAGCCAGGCTGAGATCAAGCTCAATTTTCTGACGATGCTGAAGGTCTTCTCGAACATGATCGAACTTCGTTCGGGCATGCTCGGCGGGCAATCGGATCGTGTCAGCGCGCTCTCACGCAAGCTCGGAAAGAGACTCAAATTGCACGACGTGCAGTTGCAGGACCTGTCGATCGCCGGGCTGCTGCACGCGATCGGCAAGATCGGCCTGCCCGACGAGTTGATCCGCAAGCCGCTGGAAAAAATGTCAGGTGAAGAATCGCGCAGCTTCATGGCGCATCCGGTGAAGGGACACATGGTGCTGACGCCGGTGAGCGCCTTCGACGAGGTCGGCCATCTGATCCTGTATCAATATGAGCGTTACGACGGGCGTGGCACTCCGGAAGGAATGAGCGGCGAGGCCATCCCCCTGGGCTCGCGCATACTGGCGGTCGCGCGCGACTTCGAGGCGCTGCGTTCCGGCGCGATTGCCACCTTGCCGCTGCCGCTCGACAAAGCCGTCCAGCTCATCAAATCGCAAAGCGGTCACCGCTACGATCCGGAGGTGGTGCTGAATTTTGTTGCATTGGTTGAAGAGGGCGATTCTGCGGTGGCGGAACGCGCGCGCGACATCAAGTCGCGCGACCTCGAGGTCGGCATGCAGCTGGCGCAGGACCTGCGCACCAAGGACGGGGTCCTGCTCATTGTGCGCGACTCCACCATCACCGCCAACAACATCGCGCAGATTCGCAAGTTCGAGCAGCTCGACGGATCGTTGCTTGAGATATCGGTCAAGATTCAGGACAACGCGGCATAGCCTCTCAGTTCACTTATCCGGAGGTCAACATCATGCTGGAGCAAACAGTTGCCGGGCGGTCGCCGCGGACCTTGTTGCTGGTGGACGACGAGATCAACATCCTGTCGGCGTTGAAGCGCTTGCTGCGCCAGGACAAATACGACATCGTCACTGCCAACAACGGCCAGGAAGCGCTGGAGGCGCTCAAAAGCGGGCCGGTGGACGTGATCGTGACCGACCAGCGCATGCCCGGCATGACAGGAGTGGAATTTCTGCGTCTGGCAAAAGAGTCTTATCCCGACACGGTAAGGATTGTGTTGAGCGGCTACACGGAATTGCAGTCGGTCACCGATGCGGTCAATGAAGGCGCCGTGTATAAATTCCTGACCAAACCATGGGATGACGGGCAACTGCGCGGCCACGTGGCGGAAGCATTCAAGCGCAAGGAAATGGCGGACGAAAATCTCCGATTGCAACAGCAATTGCAACTGGCCAACCTGGCGCTGGAAGATACCAATCGAGAGCTCGACAAGCTGTTGAAGCTGCAGGAGGAACGCATCGAAACCGATGAGGTCAGCCTGCGAGTCATCCACGAAATCCTTGAGCACCTGCCGACACCAATATTGGGTATGGATGATGAAAAGAACATCGTCTTCGTCAACGCCGCGGCGCAATCGCTGTTCGGCAAGTCGACGCTGCTGCTCGGCATGAAAATGGAGGATGCGACTCCCGCTCTGGAGCCGGCGTGGGATCTCAACTGTGCAAAAGTCGACATTGACGGCCGGGCCCACAAAGTTCTGACCCATCCGATGGGTCGCAACTCGCAATCTCGAGGAAAACTGATGATCCTGATCAAACTAACCGACGACTGACAGCATGGTTTCCACAGATATTTTTCTCGAGATCGATCTCGAAGACGCCGCCCCCGGAATGACGCTCGCGCAAGCCGTATTTGACGAAGCAGGCGTATGCCTCATGGCTTCCGGCAGCGTGCTCAGCGACAAGTCCATCCAGGCCTTGAAGAAGCGCGGCACGCACGTCGTGCAGATCGTGGCGCCGGTCAGCGACGAAAAAAGAGAGGCCGTGCTGGCAGCGTCATTGGCCAGGCTGGACGAGTTGTTCATGCATAGCAAGGACAGCTTGCCGAACCGAAAATTGTTCGAATCCCTGCTTCGTTACCGGCGGGAGACGATGTCATGAGCGGGTTGACCGAGCAGGATATCGCCGGCGCCGTATTGCGCCTCCCGGCCTTGCCGAATATCGTCCTGGAACTGATCCATGCGCTTGACGACAAGGATGTGGACACGCATACCCTGGCGCAGAAAATCTCCTATGACCAGACGCTGACGGCAAAGGTGCTGCGATTGGCGAACTCCTCGTTCTACGGAATGCAGAGCAAAATCGGGTCGATACCACATGCCATCACGGTGCTGGGTTTCAACAGCGTGCGTTCACTGGTGCTGGCGGCAGCCGTGGTCGATACGTTTGCAGACCACGCAAGCGGGGACCTGGATCATGCCCACTTCTGGAAACATGCCATCGGCACCGCATTGTGCGCCAAGGCGATCGCCGCGCATCGCAGCGCGAATCAGGACCAGTCGTTCATCGCCGGCCTGCTGCACAACATCGGCAGGCTGGTGTTGGCGACTTGCTCGCCGCTGCGCTATCGGGACGTGTTGCAAAGATGCGCGCAACATGACGAGGATTTGCTGGCGGCGGAGACCCATGTATTCGGCATCGATCACAAAGCGGCCGGAAAGGCAGTGCTGGAATACTGGAAATTCCCTGCCACGATCATCGGAACGCTGGTCTCCGGACAGGTGGCGTCCCCCGCGCAAGGCGACGCGGCAGCCATCGCTGCTGTCGCAGATGCAATCGCCTACGCCCTCGACCTGAGCGGCGGTCAATACGACCGTGTGCCGTCTATCCCCGCCCCCGATTGGGACAGGCTGGCATTGAATGAAGCCGCCCTGCAGGAAATTTTCGCAACAACGGAAACGCAATTCGAAGAGGCGTGCGCGATTCTCGGAGCAACGGGCAAGGCATGATCAGCCGATTTTATTCATTTCAAGGAAGACGCCGTGTCATTCGTTCAATCTCCGCACTCCTTGCTTGAACCGCAAATATCCGAGTTTTTCGACGGTTGCCCGGTTCCCGCATTTGCCATTGACAGCCACCACGTCATCACCCATTGGAACAAGGCGTGCGAACATGTACTGGGCGTGCAGGCATCGCAGATGGTCGGCACCAGAAACCAATGGAAGCCGTTTTACCTGTACGAACGCCCGGTGCTCGCCGATCTCATCGTGGCCGGCTCTCTCGAGAACGTCGTCGGTGTCTACTATCACGACGACGACAAGTTTCGCAGTTCGGTTGTGATCCCGGGCGCGGTCGAAGCGGAGCGATTTTTTCCGCATCTGGGTGACTCCGGTCGCTGGTTGTATTTTTCGGCGGCGCCGCTGCGGGCGCCGTCCGGACAAATCGTCGGCGCCATCGAGGTGCTGCAGGACATCAGCGCCCAGAAAACGGCAGAGCTGGACCTGCGACGCATGCATCAGGAGCTGGAAATGCTGGTCGTCAAGCGTACGCACGAACTTGCCACCACCAATGCAAAGATGGAAGAAGACATCTTGCGGCGGACGGCTGCCGAGGCAGAGCTGGTGCGGCGCAACGCGGAGCTCACCGAACTCAATCGCAAGTTGTCCATGACGCAGGAGCAACTGATGCAATCTGAAAAGCTGGCGTCGATCGGCCAGCTTGCCGCCGGCGTTGCGCACGAAATCAACAATCCGATCGGCTACATCTTTTCCAATTTCAGCACCCTCGAAACCTATATCGGCTCGTTGCTGAGAATGCTGGGCGCCTATGAAGCCCAGGAACGCGACCGCGGTTCCGAGTCTGCCGCCAGGGAGCTGGCGGCAGTGCGCGACGAGATCGAGATTGATTTCCTCAAGGAAGACATCCCCGCGTTGATGAGCGAATCCCGCGAGGGCATCACCCGCGTGCGCAAGATCGTGCAGGACCTCAAGGATTTTTCGCGCGCGGACACCGCATTGGAATGGCAATGGGCGAATTTGCACCAGGGGATCGATTCCACGCTGAATATCGTCAACAATGAAATCAAATACAAAGCCGATGTGATCAAGAATTACGGCGCGTTGCCCGATGTGGAATGCCTGCCCAGCCAGATCAATCAGGTGGTCATGAACCTGGTCGTGAATGCGGCGCACGCCATCGACGGCGCGCGGGGCACGATCACCATCACGACCCGGGTCGTTGACACCGACGTGGAGATAGGGATCGCGGACAACGGTTCCGGCATTACGCCGGAGAACCTGTCGCGGATCTTCGATCCGTTTTTCACCACCAAGCCGGTCGGGCAGGGGACAGGGCTGGGATTGTCGTTGGCCTACGGCATCATGCAAAAGCACCGGGGCAGCATCAATGTGACGAGCGTCCTGGGAGCAGGGACGACGTTTACGCTGCGATTCCCGATCCGGCACGACGCTGGCGACGACGATGAGCAAGGAACATCAGGAAATCCGTGAGATACGACTTCCGAATTTCCTGATGCCGCAGTTTAGCTGAAACAACTATCCTTCCAACAGGGATGGTTGATATGGCGGTCGACCTTGTCGGCGATCGCAGATGACGCAGATTGAATAAGCAGCCGGGAGGCGCATGTCTTTTTATCCAGGATTGGTGGCGTTACTGCTCGGCCTGATGGCGAGGCCATGTCACGCGCAGACAAAACCCGCGGGGCCGACGACGATGCCGGGGGGGAAAGCGGAGCAGATCGGCGAGGCTGCCGATGTCGCCTGGCTCAACGCCATGCAGGCACAGGTCAGGAAAGCCAGCGTGCACGGGCAGCCATGGCCTGGACCGCAATCGGGGCCGCCGGCGCGTGCCGGGATAACGGTCGCGGTACTCAGCGAGGATCTGAGGAACGGCGGCATTCTGGGCGTGGTCAAGGGCATCAGCGAGGCCGCCAAAGTCCTCGGATGGAACACAAAGATCGTCAATCTGGGGGGCACGTCCACCGACCGCAGCGCCGGCTTTGCCGCGGTGGCCGGTTTGAAGCCGCAAGGTGTGATTCTCGTCGGCATTGACGCCAAGGAGGCAAACGCCGAATTGAAGGTGCTGGCGAATCAGAAAATTCCCATGGTCGGCTGGCATGTCGGACCGCAGGCCGGTATTCCGGCCTCGGGGCCGGTGGCGATGAACGTGTCTACCGATCCGCTCGAAGTCGCACGCATTACGGCCATGGCGGCGGTGGTCGGTTCGCGCGGCAAGGCCGGCGTGGTGATTTTCACCGACAGTCGCTTCGAGATCGCCAAAGCCAAGGCCGAGGCCATGGCAAGCGTCATCAGGGCCTGCAAGGGATGCACGTTGCTGGAGATCAAGGACGTCGCGATTTCACGCAGCGCGGAACTGATGCCCGGCGCCACGCGGGAATTGCTCGGTCGCTACGGAAAGCGCTGGACCCATGCATTGGCGATCAATGACATTTACTTCGACTACGCCGCTATCGAGCTCACCAAGGCCGGGCTGCCCAGCAATGCCGTCGATATGATGTCCGCCGGTGACGGCAGTGCAGCGGCATTCCTGCGTATCCAGGCCGGGACGTTCCAGACCGGCACCGTTGCCGAGCCGCTCAATCTGCATGGCTGGCAACTGATCGATGAACTGAACCGGCTGTTGGCGCAGCGTCCGGTATCTGGCTTCCTGTTTCCGGTACACCTGGTGACCACGGCCAATATTGCGTTCGATGGCGGCGCGCTGTTGCAATACGATCCGGACAACGCATATCGCGATGTCTACCGACGTATCTGGCAGCGCTGAGCGGGGCGAGAGGAACGGATGCATTTCAACGCTTCCCACGTTTGGCGGCCACGGTTGCTCAAGACCCAATTCCTGTTTGCGATTTCGGGTCTTGCGGTGCTGATGCTGGCCGGCGGCCTTATGGCGATATACGCGTTGCATTCCGCCGTTGCCTCGACCAAGTCGCTGGCGGAGGACCGCCTGTTGCTGATGCAGCAAGCGCAGGATCTGGTCGAGCAGACTTTTCTGATCGAACGAGAATCCTACCTGCTGTCAAGCGCCTCCTCCATTACGGCAACGACGGCAAGCTACGCGGAGATCGTCAAACATGTCGAGGCGGTTGATCAATTGGTCGACCAACTGGGCAAGGGCGGCGACGACATCGCCGTCATCGATTTGCACCAGGCGGCGCAGTTGTTCCGCAATACCGCCAACATCATGGCGCAGTTGCGCGAAAGCGAACTGCGTGCTCCCAAGCCGCCATCGGCCGGGCTTGCGCAAGCCGGAGTTCAGGAGGCTGTTCCGGTTGTGCCGTTCCGCGCCGAGTTGCACCGGCAATCGAAGGCGCTGGTGGATTCCGCCCGGCAGCAGTCGACCCGCTTTACACAGGATTATCGGGTAGCGGTCCGGGAGCTGGCCGAGACGTCCGTACGCAATCAACGCTGGATCACCGGCTTGCTGGTAGTCAGTCTGGTGCTGGCATGGCTGGTGGGACATGGCTTTCTGGGGCGGCAGGTGCTTGCCCGGCTGCAGAAGGTGAGCCATAGCCTGCGCCGCAGCGATCCCAGCGACGAACTTTGCAAAGTGCCGGTGCAAGGCGCCGATGAAATCGGCGAGATGGCGCGCGCGGTGGAACAATTCCAGGCCGATCGCGTGCAACTCGCCGTTGCCAACCGAGCGCTGAAACTGGAGAAAACGCGGCAGGATGAATTGATCCGCAAGCTGGCCGATGCCCAGAGCCAGTTGCTGCAATCGGAAAAAATGGCCTCCATCGGCCAGCTGGCAGCAGGTGTCGCGCATGAAATCAACAATCCGGTGGGCTTCGTCAATTCCAATCTGGGGACGTTGAAGCGCTACGTCGATGACATTCTGGCGCTGTTGTCAGACTACGAACAGTCTGAAAAAGAGATGCCGGAAGAGGCCCGGCGCGCGCTGGCCGGACATAAGGAGCGTATCGACCTCGATTTCCTGCGCGAGGATATCGCCAGTGTGTTCAGCGAGTCGCAGGACGGGCTGCAACGGGTGATCCGTATCGTCCAGGATTTGAAGACTTTTTCTCACGTCGACGAAGCCGAAAAGCAATGGGCCAACCTGGAGCAGGGACTCGACAGCACACTGAACGTGGTGTCGCATGACCTCAAATACACCGCGGAAATCTGCAAGGAATACGGCGGCATCCCGGAGATTGAATGCCTGCCGTTTCAGCTGAACCAGGTGTTCCTTAACCTGTTGGTCAATGCGGGGCAGGCGATCGAAGGCCGCGGTCGCATCGTGTTGCGGACCGGCCATGATGAAGAGATGGTCTGGGTGGAAGTCGAGGATAGCGGCAAGGGGATCCCGGAGGCTGATCTGGAACGGATTTTTGAACCTTTCTTCACCACCAAGCCGGTGGGAACCGGCACAGGCCTGGGACTCTCGCTGTCTTACGGCATCGTTGCCAAACACGGCGGCAAGATCGCGGTGCGCAGCGAAGTCGGGAAAGGAAGCGCGTTCCGGGTCAGCCTGCCGAAACGCGCTGTTCTGTCACCCACCTTGACCAAGGCAGCGGCATGAGCCGGGCGTGCAGGATGAAAAAAGCCGGGAGCAGTCCCGGCTTTTTTTCATCCTGCGGCGTCATTTCCGCCGGTTCAATTCTTGAGCGCGGCTTCCACTGCCAAGGCGATTGACAGCAGGCGATGGTCATTGCCGCCCGGCGCGGCCAGGCTCAGGCCCACCGGCGCATTGCCGCGTGCATGACAGGGCAGCGACACGGCACAGCCGTCGAGGAAATTGATCATGGTCGGATTGCGCAGGATCAGGCCGTTGGCGGCGTAGTAGGCGTCGTCGCTGGCTTGCAGGTCGGCGATCTTCGGCGCGACGATGGGCACGGTCGGCATGATCATCGCGTCGAAGCCGGCCAGTTGACGTTCCACTGCAGCGATCCAGCGGCGGCGGCTGTGGATGACGTCGAGCAGGTCGGCGGCGCCCATGTCCTTGCCGCGCTTGATGCGCGACACCACGCGCTGGTCGTAGGCCGCTTCGCGCTCGGCGATCAGCTTGCGGTGCCAGGTCCAGGCTTCGGCGGCGGTGAAGCCGCCCTTGGCATTGATCGAGGCCAGTTCGCTGAAGGCGTCGATCTTGCTCTCAACGATCACTGCGCCGGCTGCCGACAGACGCGACAGCGCCGTTTGCAGCGCGGACGCGACCTGTTCGTCGATGCCGTCCAGCACCACGTTGGTCGGCATCAGCAGGCGCAGGCCGCGCAGCGGATGCGCGACCGGCGCGACATAGGTTTCCCCGGCCAGCACCGCATCCATCTTGGCGCAGCACGTCACCGTCGGCGCCATCGCGCCGATCGAATCGAGGTACTCGGACAGCGGCAACACGCCTTGCAGGGAGACGCGACTCGCAGTCGGCTTGAAACCGGTGAGGCCGCACAGCGCCGCCGGAATGCGGATCGAGCCGCCGGTATCGGAACCGACGCCGGCCACCGCCATGCCGTCCGTCACCGAAATCGCCGCACCCGACGACGAGCCCCCAGGGATACGGCCACCATCAATGTCACGCTGCCACGGATTGCGCGGCGTGCCGTAATGCGGATTGATGCCCAGGCCGGAGTAGGCGAATTCAGTCATGTTGGTGCGACCGACGATCACCGCGCCGGCGGCGATCAGGCGCTGCACCACCACGGCGCTCTCGGTCGCTGCAGGATAGCCGCGCAAGGCGACCGAACCGGCCAACGTGGTTTCGCCGGCGACGTCGAACAAGTCCTTGATGGAGACCGGCAAGCCCTCGATCGGTGAGCGCGTCAGGCCCGCTGCGCGCAGCGTGTCGGAGGCGCTGGCGGAAGCACGTGCGCTGTCGGCGTAAAGCCGTGTGAAGACGCGCGCGCCTTCGCCGTCGGCTGCGGCGGCGAGGTCGAGGGCGCGTTCGGTCAGTTCGAGCGAGCTGCTGCGGCCGCTGCGCAGGTCTTCGCTGTGTTGGTGCAGGCTGGGGATCATGGCGTCAGGAATAAATGTTAGGCAACTTCGGCGAGGATTTCCGCTTCGTAAGTATGGCGCAGCGAACGCTGGCGACGCGGGTCGAACAACTCCATCGTGAACGACGTCGCCGGACGGATGCCGCCGATGGCGCCGACCGTGCCGCAGGTCATGCCGCTGCCTTCGGGCAGGATGTCCTTGCCGCCGGTGAAGCCGGCGATCAGGTCTTGCGGCGTGCGCAGGCTGGCCAATGTGCCTTCCTGATACAGCACTTCCTTGCCGTCTTCCTTGATCCAGGAGCGGATCACCAGCTCGTCCCAGTAAGCGGCGACGTCGGCCAGTTTCCAGGCGGCGGCGGCCACGGGTTTGATGCAGGCTTGCTTGGAGAAGGCCACGCTGTGGGCTTCCAGCTTGCGGTCAGTGTGGTCGGAGGCGATGCTGACGTACAGTTCGCCGCCGGCGTTGAAGACGAAGGTCTCGACTTCGCCCGACGACTCGCCGCCGAGCACCTGTACCGTCGCCGATTGCGTGAGCTGGTTGCTGGCCACGCGGTAATACAGCGGCACCGCGCTCGGACGCGGAATGCCCAGGGCGGCCAGTTCTTCGATGTGGTGCTCGATGGCGGCCAGGTCGCGACCGGCCCAGCCGGCGATGATCAGGTTGTCGATGTCGACATTGAGGGTTGCTGCGTCAGTGTGGAAAGAGAGTTTCATAAGGCTGCTTCAGGTACGTGAATAAAGGGTGCGCCGCCGGGGCAGAAATGCAGGAACAGAATGGCGGCGCAGGGACAACTCAAAAAATTGATCAGGCTTGCGTTTTCTTGACGAATATGACCACCAGGAAGCTCGCCAGGAACTCCAGTGCGGCGACGAAATACAGGCCGGAGGACAAGGAACCGGTGCTGGTCTTCAGCGCGCCGATCATGTAAGGCGCGACGAAGCCGGCCAGGTTGCCGATCGAGTTGATCAGCGCGATGCCGCCTGCCGCTGCAGTGCCTGCGAGGAACGCGGCAGGGATCGACCAGAACACCGGGAAAGCCGCCAGGATGCCGATGGCGGCGAGCGTCAGTGCGCACAGCGCCATGACGGCGTTGCCCAAGGTGAGGCCGGTCAGGATCAGGCCGACGCTGGCGATCAGCGTGGCGATGGCGCTATGCATGCGGCGCTCGCCGGTCTTGTCGGAGTGGATGCCGTTCCAGATCATGGCCAGCGTGCCGGCGATGAAGGGGATGGCGGAGATCAGGCCGATCTGCAAATTACCCTTGACGCCGATTTCCTTGATGATCGACGGCGTCCAGAAGGCGATGGTGGCGTTGCCGCTGACCACGCAGAAATACACGGCGGCGCACAGCCATACGCGATAGTTGCTACAGGCGTCCTTGAACGACAGGTGCTTGCTGGCGGAGGTGTTTTCGGCGACCAGCGCCTGGGTGACGGCTTGCTGTTCGGCGACCGAGAGCCATGTGGCGTTGGCTGGTTTTTCCGGCAGGTAGAGCAGCACGAAGACGCCGGCGATCAGCGAAGGAATGCCTTCCAGGATGAACAGCCATTGCCAGTTGGCGAGGTGGCCGACGCCTTCCATCTGGCTCATGATGGTGCCCGCGATCGGACCGCCGACGGCGCCGGCAATCGCGAACGAAGTCATGAACAGGCCGTTGACGCGGGCGCGGCGCTGGGCCGGGAACCAGTAGGTCAGGTACAGCACGACGCCGGGGAAGAAGCC